>Ga0302118_10000605_pt1 | contig 17190 bp, 15 predicted proteins | sample AG5_331_MG_FD_203126 | JGI IMG/M metagenome (GOLD analysis project Ga0302118, IMG submission 203126) | Marine microbial communities from Western Arctic Ocean, Canada - AG5_33.1 | ecosystem: Environmental > Aquatic > Marine > Oceanic | place: Canada: Western Arctic Ocean | collected 2017-10-01 | reverse complement strand
TGGTGATCGGTGCTACCTGGATCATTACCCTCTCGGCTCAATGGGCATAGGTACTGCGCTTTCTATTGGGGCGGCGGCAGCCGAGCGGGAGCTGTCACGACAAGAGAATAGAGATGCACGCGAGGTTGTCCTCGTGACCGGCGATGGGTCTTTTGGATTCTACGCTAGCGAATGGAATGCCGCCACACTGGCTGGGTTGAAAGTGGTTTGTGTAATAGCTAACGATGGCGCTTGGGGAACAGAAAAAAATGGTCAGTTGGCCTCTACGGGTCGCAATGTGAATTGTGAACTTGGTCAGGCGAACTACGAACTCATCGGCCAAGCATTCGGCTGCTTCGGTGAATGCGTTGAGAATCCGAAAGATATTAAGCCTGCGTTGCAGAGAGCATTTGCAGCAAGCCGTACGACAATTATAAACATTCTGACGGACCCCGACGCGGGCCTAGAGCGTAAAAAGGACCCAAGATTGCAGATGATAACCTTCGAAGACTTGCCCTCGAGTCACAGAGCCCACTATTCACCAGAGGTCGCGTAAATGCGGACCCTTATAGCTTCTGTCATCGCCGCTATCTTTTTTGTTAGTGCCGCAATGAGCAACGCGCAGACTTTGCGCGTTGCTGTTTCTGCGTACCCACCGACGTTGGGAAACCCGTTCACCGGGGTAAGCCAACCATCCGCTGAGTTGTGGTGGTCCATATACGATGGTCTAACCCGTTTCAACTGGACTGGCGGGCCAGCGCCTGCTCTAGCCTTGTCGTGGGAAAATACATCGCCCACGACCTGGGTATTTAAGCTCCGGCCCGGTGTTACATACCATTCTGGTAAGCCGTTTACGGCGCAGGATGTGGTTGATGTGCTTGCGCTGATGAAACGCAAGGATATGTCGAGGTATTTGATCCCCAACGAATTATCCTTGGTCTCAGGCAGTCGCGCGCTCGATGACTTGACGGTCGAAATCAAAACTACGGAACCGGATGCCATTTTACCGAAACGTCTTTCGACTCTGATGATGGTCGACCCCGAACTATGGAATGAGATTGGTGCGGATGGTTACACCCTTGCTCCGGTGGGGACGGGTCCGTTCAAACTGTCGACATTTGGGCGGGGCAACGCGGCTGCCGTTTTGGACGCGAACCCAACGTCATGGCGCGCCTCGAAAAATGTGCAGCGTGTCGAGTATAAATTAGTTGCCGATAAAACGTCGCGTATCCAGGCGCTCTTATCTGGACAAGTTGACCTGGTTACGGGCCTCCACGTTGATGATGTCACGGTCGTGGAAGGGCGGGGGTTCGGCGTGATTGTTCAGCCCAACCATCAGGTTAAATCTATCGCGCTTCCCAATGTTTTGCGGGAAGACCCTTACCCTCTGAACGATGCGCGTGTCCGGCGGGCTTTGAACTATGCAGTCGATAAAGAATCAATCGCGAAGTTTATCATGTTTGGCTACGCCGATGTTGTGAGTCAGGGCGTGACGCAAAATACGATCGGATACAATCCAGACCTAAAGCCATTTTCCTACGACCCGGAACGTGCGAGGGCGCTTCTGGTTGAGGCGGGGTACCCCGATGGTTTTCCGATGAAAATTGAAGTCGTAACTGACAGTACGACGCCGGATGGACTGATGTACCAACGCGTTGCGCAGGATTTAGAGGCCATTGGAATAGATGTCACGTTGCGTGCTATTCCCTATTCCGAGTACTCGCGCAAATATGCTCTGTCTGAGTGGGGGGATGCTGATGGGTTTCACCTGGTGTGGAACAATGCCGCGTTCCAAGACCCTATTCGTCCAATCGAATATTTCTCTTGTATGAGAGCTAATCCCTTTTTCTGCGTGCCCGAGATGATCGATACGATTAAGCAATCTAACGCGGAGATGAACCCGGAGAAACGCATTCTCTTGTTGCAAAATATTATGGCGGAGTATCATGAGTTAGCGCCGGCAATTTGGTTGACTAACGCGGTTTACACTACGGCGTATAGCGACCGTGTTGTGTCATTTGATTACCGACCCACGGGCACAGTGTTCGAAACGCTTATCATGAAGGACGATTAATCAATGCCGATGCCTGGCAAGTTTGGTCACGGTGGCCTTGCTATGCTGTTTTTAACCGTATTATCGGCCTACGATCCGGAGGGGGTTATTGCCTCGTGCTAGCTAGGTACGAAGTGCCCGTTTTTTTCGAGTGGACGGGGACGTGGTTGTTGGAATAATGGACTGTGTCTGCTGGGAAGTATTTACAAACGGTGGCGAGCTTATGTCGTTTTAGCGGCATTGGATCTTAAGTGAAGGCGGACTATCTGTCATGGATCAGGCCTTTGCGTTAACCGTAACCTTGTTTAAGGGCCGTTTAGATATGGGCCTGGCAGAGAATAAAGCGTTTCGATTAGGCAGGGGCCCAGCAAGCTAAGAACGCACAGCGAGCGCGAAAGCGCATGTCCTTTCCGGAATGCTGCAACGAGCATACAGTAAGCTCGTATTATCGAATGCTTAAGGGGCTTCTATGGCACGTATGTGGATCGGTCTGCTATCTGCTCTACCCATGTTAATTGCTATTTTGGTTCCAGCCCTGGCGGTAGGCATTGCCGGGACAGGTTCGCTTGTTGGAACCGTAACGGCGGATCAATCGTTTGTTGCGGCGAAGGTGTACGCGCAGCATCAGAGCAAGCCCATTCTTTTCATGGTGTATACGCAAGGGGGTAAATACCGGGCGCCTAATCTATTGCCCGGACGTTATGAGGTCACTGTGCGCAAGGTTGGCTTTTCTTCTGAGCCACAGATGATAACTATCGTATCAGAAGTGTCGGTGACGGGAGATTTTGTTCTCCAACCGGTTAAGAGAGACGTCAAGTATACTGGGTCGCGCACGTTAGAGACGTTGCACGATGAACCGTTGGTAGTGGCGACCTATGAGGAAATTTTTCCGCCTGGGCCGGGACGAGATATTCTCGAGGAATGGTGCATCGTCTGCCACGGCGTAAATTTCATTCCGCGCCAGCCTACCTTCCGAGAGGGCTGGGAAGCCCACATTGATTACATGACGGCTTCATCAGCGTTTGGGCTGGAGGGCGCTGCGTCCATGATGCCGCCGGAAGCGTTAGCAAATGGAAAACGAGAACAGGTACTCAATTATCTGACCGAGAACTTTGGCGAAGATAAGCCGCCGCGTGCCGTGATGTCGCCCGGAGAAGCACCGCTAGATGAAGGTGCGCTCGGTAAAGCTATGTATATTGAATATCAGTTTAGCAACACTGAAAAGCGACCGGGACGTTGGACCCAGGAGCCCCATTTCGACAAAGACGGACACGTATGGGTAACCGAGCGTGGCGTACCCAGCGGTATGACCATGCTTGATCCATGGACCGGTGATTATGTTGATTACGATAACCCGTCACCAAAGGGTTCACCCCATGGTGTGGTGATCGATAGCCTTGGCGATGTGTGGTGGGCCGGACGTGACGTTTATTTAGCACGACTTACCCCATCTACCGGTGAAATCCGGGAGTACCCCATTAACGAAAACGGCATGCACGGACATACGCCGGTATTGGATTCAAAAGGGAATGTTTGGTTTTCCATGCTCCAAGGAAATAGTATTGGTAAATGGGATCGCGCCACGGACACCATTAAGCTTTGGCAAGCGCCGGTTGAACGTGACCGTCCCTACGGCATTTTAATAAGTCCCGATGACAAGATTTGGTACGCGAAATTCCACGACTGTGGTGTCTCTATGTTTGACCCCGAAACGGAGGCGTTCACGCAGTATAAAGCCGAAAGTGCACCGTGCACCGTGCGTCGCCTTGGCCTGGATAGCAAAGGCATCGTCTGGTTTGGCCTTTTCTCACGTGGTATACTGGCTCGGCTAGACCCAAAGACCGGAGACGTGCGTGAAATTTCTATCCCGACGGGAATTTCGGAGCCGTATGACGTGTGGCCGGATCCATTCGACAACGTATGGATCAGTGATGGAGCGCAAGAAGGCGTACTGATTAAGTTTGATCAAGAAACCGAACAGTTTACGTTTTACCCTAGTCCGCAACGCACGGATTTCCCAAAAGTCGCGATTACCCGTGAAGGGGCTGTGTGGTATGCGCCGCGTATGGTTGCCATGACCAAAGGTGGGCTAGCTGGCTTAGGGGTGCTCTATCCTGACAAAGATAAGATGACTACTTTCGGTGCGTTTTATTAGGGCGAGGCGTGCACCTGTATCTCATGAACTTGGTTCCGTTAGGAAATTGAAAACCCGTTGTAGCCATTCCGCACAATAGTGGCGCATTTTTCTGCATAGGCTGGGAAGCCGCCCAAATAGGGCATGAAAACACGCGGTTTTCCGGGCACATTGGCCCCTAAATACCAGGAGTCGCAAGCCGACCGCAGCGACGCGTTGCCGACTTCCCTGCTGTGCTCCACCCAGATGTCTTCTGCCGGTTTTTCCGCCTCAATGGTGGAAGACCCTGTTTCTCTCAAATGCTTTAGGCAATCGGAGATCCAGTCCACGTGATGCTCAATTCCTGTGACCATGTTAACCAATGCCGATGGGCTGCCCGGCCCGTTGATGGTGAACAGATTGGGGAATCCGTTTACGGCGATACCCAGGTAGCTAGACGGAGCTTTGCACCATTTGTCACGCAAGACTAAACCATCACGCCCGCGAATATGCATTTTCGCCATGGCGCCAGTCATGGCGTCGTAGCCTGTTGCGAAAATAATGGCGTCTACGTCGTGGGTTGTGTCGCCAACTAAAACACCGCTAGGCACAATGCGGTCAATGGGTGCGTCGCTAACATCAACTAACGTGACGTTGCTGCGATTGAAGGTCTTATAATAATCAGTGTCGACGCACATGCGCTTGCAGCCGAACGGATTTTTTGGCGCAAGGGTGGCCGCTATAGAAGGGTCTTCGACGATGCTATGGATTTTGTTTCGAATGAAGTCAGATACCGTGTCATTGGCTTCATCGACAAACAGTAAGTCGGCAAAGGCAGCCTGGAACATTAGGCCTTTGTCTTTCCACCACTCTTCATAGACGCGTTCGCGATCTTCATCTGAGACGGCAAGGGCAGATGGACCTGATGGGTCGACCGGGATGGTGGTTGGGTAGTTCTTACCTAGCGCCCTTAGCTTAGGGTATTGCGCTTTTACTGCCTCTAACTCACCCGGTTTTAAAGGTCGGTTTGCTGCGGGAATCGTGTAGTTGGCAGTGCGTTGGAATACGGTCAGGTGACTAGCCTGCTGTGCAATTAGCGGGATCGATTGAATGGCAGATGACCCGGTGCCAATAACCCCTACGCGTTTGCCCGTGAAGTCCAAACCCTCTTGAGGCCAAAGGCCAGTGTGATATGTCTCGCCTGTAAAGTTCTCAAGGCCTTTGAATTTTGGCATATTAGGAACGGATAGGGGGCCTGTCGCCATGATGCAGAATTTTGCTCTTACCTTTTCACCGGCTTCCGTCTCAACAAGCCAACGTGCGTCGTTTTCTTGCCATGTTGCAGCCTTCACCCGGGCGTTGAAAGTGATATCCTTACGCAGGTCAAATCTTTCAGCCACATGCTGGATGTATTTTAGAATTTCTGGCTGAGTGGCGTAGCGCTCTGTCCACACCCACTCTTGTTGCAAGTCGTTGTCGAATTGGTAGGAGTAATGAATACTTTCAATGTCGCAACGGCAACCCGGGTAGCGGTTCCAATACCAAGTCCCGCCCACGTCATCGCCGGCTTCATAGACGTGCGCGGTAAAGCCACACTGGCGCATTTTGTGCAGGGCATAGAGCCCACCGAATCCAGCACCAACTATAACGACGTCGACTTCTGTCACAATTCTGTCCCTCTCCGAACCACCATATCGCGCGTAATGTCACTTATTTTAGCCACACCCATTAATGCCATGTCATTTTCTATTTCTTTGCGCAGAAGTGTTAGCGCTTTTTCAACGCCTTCCCTACCGCCAGCCGCAAGGCCGTACAAATAAGAGCGTCCTATAGAGCAAGCCGTTGCGCCCAGCGCTAAAGCCTTAATCACGTGTGTCCCTCTTCGGATTCCGCCGTCTAGGATCACATCCAATTCACCTCCAACAGCATCAACGATTGGCGGCAGTGCATCAATACATGCTTGCACGCCGTCCAGTTGCCGGCCGCCATGGTTGGAGACCATTACACCATGCGCGCCTATCTCGGCGGCTTTCCTAGCATCGTGGGCTGAGTGCACACCCTTAATTACAAAACGCCCACCCCATTCTTGCGCCATCCATTCTGCGTCTTTCCAGGTTATGCTGTTGTCGACCTGGCTGGAGAGATATTGGATGGGCGAAACTTGTTTGCCCTTAATACTCAGGTCTTTGCTTTTCGACATATTAGCCAAATCAAAACTGGGGTCGCGTAGCGCGTTTAAACCCCAATGGGGGTGTGTCGCAAAACTGAATACGCTGGAGAGTGAGAGTTTTGGCGGCATGGTCATGCCCGTCATTTTGTCCCGTTCACGATTGCCGGGTACGGGCACGTCGATGGTCAGGCAAATGGCGTCATACTTGGCCGCCTTGCAGCGCTCGATGAACTCTTTGGTCAAGCCACGGTCTTTGTAAACGTAGACTTGAAACATCTTGGGGCCAGGTGTCTCCGCGGCGACATCCTCAATGGTGGTAGTTGACATGGTCGAGAGGCTATAGAGTGTTCCTGCGGTATGGGCGGCCTGCGCTGCGGCAAGCTCTCCGGTATGATGAAACAGTTTTGACATACCGGTTGGCGACAAGAACACCGGCCAGTCCAAATCGACGCCTAAGACTTTTATTTTGGTATCCATGCTAGTGGTATCGTGCAGTAAGTTGGGCACGAATTCGTAGTCGTTAAAGGCATCCGTATTGCGCCGCAATGTAACTTCATCGTCGGCCCCTCCATCCAGATAGTGAAATATGGGCGCGGGCAGCCGCCGTTTTGCCTTTGCTCGCAGGTGATCAATGTTATGACAACGGTTCAGCGACATGAGTCTCTCTTTGGCTTCCTCCTACATCTAACATACTCACAGTGCGGCCATAAGGGGGGCTAGGACTGGCGTCTACTGTGCTAAACTATCAGCATGCATGTGAAATTTAATCTTTCGGAGCCCTTGGTATGACAACAAACCGTAGAACAGCCTTGAAAATCGGAGGCACTGCAGCCGCCGGTGCTCTTGCAAGTGCACGTGCCTCTGCGCAGGCGGTGAACCCGGATGTGATTGTTGTTGGCGCTGGTTTGTCTGGGCTCTACGCCGCAATGCTACTGACGGAAGCTGGGGCGACGGTACAGGTGATTGAAGGGCGGGAGCGCGTTGGCGGCCGTTTGTTCAGCGCCCGTAATGTGGAAGGTAATCCGGAATGGGGAGGTGATTCTATTCTCGGCGGCTACGGGCGAATGCAAGATGTCTCGGCCAATGTTGGGGTCAAACTGGTCGACCATCAGGCACGAAGGGACTTATCGCCAGAATCTCATAAAGACCCAACCAACACCGAACTAGCTCTTCGCGGAAAATTGATTCCTAAAGGCGATTGGCCAACCCACCCGCTCAACGTTATGCCCGAGGGTGCCAAACACCGTTTTCCCGGGCGCGGATTTTTCCAGGCCATCATCGGTGAGAACAATCCACTAGAAGCCTTTGAAGATTGGCTTGATGCGGACAGCGCGAAATTTGATCGCTCCATCTACGAAGTTTTCAAGGAAATCGGTTGGAGCGACGAAGCTATCGAGCTGAATTACAATACTAATGTGCAGTACGGCACCTCTGCCCACGATATTTCATCGCTGATGTGGTTCTTCACTCAGGCTTGGTTCAAGTTACAGGGCGAGCTAGATCGTGTTGCCTTTAAAGCGCCCGGTGGCAACCAAGGCATTCCAGAAGCTATGGCCGCATCGTTGTCTGGTGAAGTGCACCTGGGTAAAGAAGTCATCGGTATTCGCAGTGAACCCGGGCAGGCCGAAGTGCACTGCTCTGATGGTAGTACCTATAAAGCTAAACGGGTGATCTGCTCTATGCCGATCCCGACCATGCGTTGGGTCAAGTTTGACCCCTTGTTGCCAGCTCTCAAAGCGCAGGCAGTTGCTACAGTACCGGTACAGAAAATCACTAAGGTGATCATGGTCCCAAAGAAACCGTTCTGGGAAGAGGACGGTTTTAGCCCGGCCATGTGGACGGATTCTGATAGCGGTGAAGTTCGAGCACTGCGCGAAGGCGAGGACGCAAATAGTATCACATGCCTCATGGCTTGGGGCCGTGGTCATTTAGCCGATCGTCTTGATAGTTTTAGTGATGAAGAGGCCATGGCCCGCGTGATTGCCGATTACGAACGCATTCGTCCCGCAGCCAAAGGGTTGCTGCAACCGGCGGGCATTAAGTCGTGGCAGTCCGATCCGTTTGCGGCTGGTGATTGGGCCGTGTGGTCGCCTGGCACCGTAACATCAATGGTCAAAGCCTTGATTGATCCAGCCGATCGCATTCATTTCTGCGGTGAACATACGGCGACCTCAAATCGCGGTATGGAAGGCGCTATGGAATCCGGCGAGAGAGCCGCCTTCGAAGTTTTGGACGTAATTTAAATGACCCTTGCTCGCCGTACCTTTCTTGCCAGCTCCGCATCGCTGGCGGCCCCTAAAACCCTTCACGCGAAAACCGAAGCAGATGTCATTGTTATTGGCGCAGGGTTGTCTGGGCTCTATGCCGCGCGTCTTTTGGCCGATGAAGGCGCGAAAGTTGTTGTAGTCGAAGGTCGAAACCGTGTGGGTGGCCGCCTCGAAAGTTACCGCCACCTTGAAGGCGCGCCGGAAGCGGGCGGTGATTCTATTCTTGGCGGTTATGGCCGGGTGCGGGATTTGGCCGATCAATTAGGCCTCACCGTCGTCAATCACCGACCGCGTGGGCGCTTATCGCAAACGGAAATTGCCCTCGGCGGCAGTGTTATTCCACGTGACCAATGGGCGGCGCACCCCCTCAATCATATGCCTAATAACGCTAAAACTTCTTTTCCGGGCCGGAGGTTTTTTGAATCCGTTGTCGCTACCAACAATCCGCTGGCATCTTTCGAGGATTGGGCAGACCCGTCGAGCAAACCGCTCGACCGCTCGGTCTATGCATTCTTGAAGGATCAAGGGTGGAGCAATGCCACCATCGCGCAGAATTACGACATCAACATTGGGCGCGGCACTTCGGCTCACGATTGCTCCATCCTCACTTGGTTTTTCCGCATTGGTTGGGACAAAGTCCAGCGCGATATTGAAAACGCCGCCTTTAAGGTTGTGGGAGGTAATCAATCTATCCCTGAAGCTATCGCCGCGCAGCTGCCCGGTGATGTGCATCTTAACAAAGCTGTCGCCGCGATCCATCAAGATGCGACGGGCGTTGATGTGATTTGTGAAGATGGCACCACCTTCAGAGGTAAGCGCGTCATCAACTCCACGCCGCTACCGCCGCTGCGTTGGGTGAACTTTGATCCGCTGTTGCCGGCACAAAAAGCCGCTGCCATCAAAGTGCTGCCGTCCATGAAGATCAATAAAGTCTTCCTCACAGCCAAAGAGCCGTTCTGGGATGAAGATGGCTTTGGTCCGGGGATGTGGACCGATACAGCCCTTGGGCAAGTCGCCGTGTTGCGCCAGTTGGAAAACAGCGCGGCAATCACCGGGCTTATTTCTCGGTCACGCGGTTATATGGCCGAGAAGCTGGATACCCTCGGGCCTGAGGCCGCGCAGGCGCTTGTCATTTCTGAGTACGAGAAACTCCGCCCAGCTGCCAAAGGCAAACTCAAAGCAGTCGGCTATAAATCCTGGGCGAAAGACCGCTTTGCCGGTGGCACCTGGATGGAATGGCATCCGGGGCAAGTTCACACCTTTCAGCCCCACCTTGCATCATCTGCAGGGCGGGTTCACTTTTGTGGCGAACATACCGCGCAATCAAACAGAGGCATGGAAGCCGCCGCAGAATCCGCCGAGCGCTGCGCTTTTGAAGTGTTGGATGTTTTGTAGGCCTGACCAAAACGCTTCACGCTACAATGAGCTTCGTTAAGCATGCCTAATTGACTTGAGGGCATCAGCGATTATCTGCGCGCAGGCCTTTAACGGCTCCAAGAAACGATCAGTGGCGTCTTCCAAGGCGGTGGCGGTGGGGTGAAACCGGTTCGACAACGCAAAATCGACGTTCCCGTTTATCTTGAGGGGCACGGAGAGGGTGGCCCAATTTACACCGAGCACTTTGGTTATCGCGAAGCCTTGGGCTCGTGTCTCCCGTATCACCGATTCAAATTTATCATTGTTGAGTTTCGCGCGCGAAAAAATATATGGGTCTGCGGCGAGTACGGATTTGAGGATAACGGCGCGGACCTCCTTGGCCTTATAAGCCAAAAGAACGTGCCCTGCTGAGCGACCCACCAAGGGCAGAACCAGGTGCTCTCGCATCGGATAAATAATCATGGGCGATTCAGGATCGGTGCTTTCCAGGATGTTGAGTCGGCTATTTCGAATCGTTGAGAGGCTGAGAGGCCATCCGATCTCTTTGCAGGTTTCAATAAGGTGCGGCCGTACATGGGTAGTGACCCAGTCATCTCGCTGGGCACCGCTAGAAAACTGAAGAACGCTCGGGGTTACTGTATATTTGCGGGTGACCTCATCGCGTGCGACGTAACCAAGATTGACCCAGGTCACGAGATAGCGGTTAACGGCGGCGCGGGGCACATCCGAAAGTTTGGCTAACTCTGACACGGTTACACCGTCAAACGCATTTATGTTACGCAATACGGTGACCGCCCGTTCAACAATCTCTAGTGGGGTTACGCCGCTCATGTCAGGCCGTCGCCCCGATGTTTTTAATCCGAGCCGCTCTCATGGTTTTTTGCCAGCGGCTCGTATCTAAGTCGCTCAGGCACTGCTTCAGCTCCTCAGAGCATGACAGCAAAGGTTCAAGTAGCCTTTCAATAACCTGATCCAGAGAAAGAATGGAATCATTCACTCCAACGGAAACGCAAAACGGCACAGCCCCATTAAGATGAACCGGAACTGCGATTGTGTTGAGCTTCTTTTTCACTGTTTTGGAGGCCGCGTAGCCTAAGTACACAATATCACTTAAGAGCTTTTTGATACTCTTCGGATCGGTGCCGGATTCTTCATAGATCGTTAGCGATTGCTGCTTGGCCATGGTTAAAACGTCATCTCTCACGGGCTGGGTGAGATACGCAAGGAGGACATGCCCGGCAGCGCGGCCGAGTAAAGGCCGCATCAGTATTGTGCGGCGCTGTTTGGTTACCAAGGGCGATAAAGCGTCCGTATTTGCGATTAACGTCAGCTGGGCATTCTTGAGCGTGGTAAAATTCAATGACCAACCAATTTTCCGGCAGGTGCGATGGAGTATTGGGAGAACGGTAAGCCGAAGGGCTTGATCGCGTGTCGCTCCTTTCGACAGTTCAAATGTCTTCGACGTCACTTGGTAGGTCAGCGAGCGTTCGTCGCGAAAAATGTATCCCAGTTGCAAGAGGGAGAGGATGTAACGGTTCACAGCAGAGCGCGGAAGATCGACCACCTGCGATAGACCCGACATCGTAATGCCGTCTGCAGCGTTAACAGCGCTAAGAATTCTGGCGAATCGCTCGATGCTCTCTAAAGCTTGAATTTTTGCCAAGGCTTGCTCTCCAAGCTATTACTCATTCATCGATTGTATTGGCTAAGTTGTCAAATACAACAGCGCTATAATTAGGGCTTTTCTTGATCGCTGACCGAGTAGCCAAAAATTTAGACTATGCACTGACCACTGGGTTCAGATATGGTAGAGTAGCGCTCGTCGGACTACCCCAAAGCCGGCAGTATGGCATTGCAGCCGCTTACAAGTTTTAGGTATACTCAGGCTGGGGTGGAAGGCAAACCTTTCACCCCGGACCTAGTCTAAAACACCGAGATGATCGTATGTTATGATAGAGAGCGGCTTAAGCCGCTCTTTGTTTGTAAGATAGAATTTTATTTCGGATAGAATTTAGGCGGACCCTCTTCACTAGATTGAGAGACTGATTATGACCGAAGGCTCTAAGGCTAAAGCAACACACCGCGAGGACTTTATTCCTCTCCAAACCGAAGACGTGTTTCTCGATAATGCGGCTTTGGACAATGTGATGTCGACCGTCATCGCTTTGGGTAGTGAGTTTTGGGCGCTGCAAAAGCGCATGAACGTGATGGAAACGCTTTTGGAAGAAAATGGCTCCGTCTCGAAGGAGATGGTTGAAGCCTACCGTCCGACCGAAGAGCAAAGCGCCGCCTGGGAAGAGCAACGAGATCGTTTCATCAATCGCGTGTACGGGTTCTTGCAGAATACCGGTACCGATTCAAAGACCGCCGGGTAGGAGAGCAGAATGATTGATCGTCGCACCCTATTCGGAACAACCGCAGCTGTTGCCAGCGCCTTTACCTCTTTTTTCGGTAGCCGCAAGGCCGCTGCCGCCGTGACCTTGAAATCTTTACCCAATGATATCGAGCCCCGCGGCACTTACACAGAAGGACGGTTAGAGCGCCTGCCAGAGATGGATATGGAAAGCCGCCTTGAATTCACCCAAGGCTTTCGCAATTGGTCCTTGCGCAACTTTGGCCGTAAGAGCTCTAGCCGAGTTAATGAGCTAGTGCGGGAGGCTGGGTTTGTCACAAGCCCGTCACCACCCATTGATGACGTTTTGGCCGCTATTGGTGATGATCTCACCGTATGGACAAGCGTGCGCTGTAAAACCACGGCGCAACAGATTATGTGGAACAACTTGGTCGATGGCTTCAATGCCAACAAAGATGCTTATCTGGCCGAGCTGGACGCCGCCGATGCGTCGGGGCCTGGGACACTAGAGCTCAACGCCGATCTCGATATACCCGACTACACCAAACATGAAATTCATATTCAGCCCGGTGGCTATATTGGCGATCCGCTTGGCGGCTACGTCTATCACTATGGCGTCAACGTGTTCACGCTGGACCTGTCGTCTGAAGACGTCTTTCACCGCGACCTCGCCCAAATCATTCCGGTTCCGGAAGATGGTAAGATGGACCGCTTCTTGGATATCGGTACGGGCGTCGCCCAATTGCCGATGGCCGTGAAAGAACGATTCCCCGAGACAGATGTGTGGGGCATTGATGTGGGTGCGCCCATGTTGCGCTACGGCCATATGCGTGCCGCAGAGAACGGCCTCGATATCAACCTGTCTCAGCGCATGGCAGAGGACACTGGCTTTGAAGACAACAGCTTTGATGTTGTGACGGCTTACATTCTGTTCCACGAAGTCCCGACGGAAGAGACGAAGAAGATTATGGCCGAGGTGCGCCGCATCTTACGTCCAGGCGGTGTGTTCTTCCCCGTAGACTTCCGCACGTACACCCAAACACGGCCATCAGCCTCCGGCCGGTTTAATCAGTGGTGGGATCATGTACACAACAATGAAGTCTGGACCGAAGAGTACCGTGCCTCAGATTTCATTCAGTTGATGACAGACGCTGGACTCACCGTGAATGAAGACGCACCAACGTTGCAGAAGCGCTTCTGGAACAGTGTCATGGCAACGAAGCCTGCTTAGGGCTAGTCCTCTAGCCAAAACCCGTCTTTTCCACTTTTCACCCGCACGGCTGTGGGGGTTGGAAAGTGGGCCGGTATCAGCCAACTGCCATTATCTGCGACGGTTTCCAAAACAGTTTGCCGCATGGCGCCTGCCATCTTCGCATCCCAACAGAATTGAGACGACCACTCCGGGTGCTCCACTTGAAGAGGGTGATGAATCACATCGCCAATCACGTAGGCGGTCTGTGTTTTACCCTGGCTGGTGGTGTCTAGTTTCACCATCACGTGTCCGGGGGAATGACCAAAGGCGGGCAGGAGTGAGACACCGGGCTCAATCTCGTGGTGGGAGTCGACAATCTCCGCTAGGCCAGCATCCAATACTGGCTGCACGCTGTCTTGCCAGGATTTATGATTGGCATCGGCATCCGGTTCCCAGAATGCCATTTCCTCGCGCCCGAATAAATACTTTGCGTTGGGGAACGTAGGCACCCAGCGTCCATCCAGTAGGCGTGTGTTCCAGCCCACATGATCTGCATGCAGGTGTGTGCACAGCACGTGCGTGATCTCGTCGACAGATAATCCAATGCCCTTGATATCATTTATAAACGGACCAGACCGCATGTGCCATTCGGGCACAAAGGGGCGGTGCTTGTCGTTGCCCAGGCAAGCATCGATCAAAATCACGGACGTCGGTGTACGCACGATAATGCCATGGAACGCCATGATCAGTTTGTGTTCAGCCTGATCAAAGAACCGTGCATCGTTATAGGTGCGGGTAGCCTTAATGGCGTCTGGCGTGGCTGAGGGAATCAAATGTTCCGGGTCGCGAAACGGCCCTTCAAACTCGACGATGCGATAGACTTCAAAGGGTCCATCGGGAAAAACGGGAAGGGCGATCGCACCACTCACTGTGGATTACCCAAACGAGAAGGGAATTTGGTCAGGGCCGTAGTACTGTTCAACCGTGTTGTCTTTCTTATAGAAAATATTCTGCACGTAGGTGCCACAGCGTTGGCTGCGTACAATCACGGCGACGGTCGGGCCATCTCCATTGTATTCAGCGTGAATGTCCCAGGGCTTGATAAAGTCGATATAGCCGGGCACCACGTCTACGGTTTCGGTTTCTTCCACCACGGCGACTTGGGGCAGATCGCCTGACTCACCGCCATCGGTGCGTTTGAAACGCAGCACTTGTTCGCCGCCATCGACCACACCGTAGAGTGTCCATGACACACCGTGATCGTGGATTGTTGTTTTCGCGTTGGCTTTCTTGATCAGTCCGTTGATGACGAAGCCGTAGTCTGGATCTTCATAAAACAATAGGTTGGCGTGCTTGCCTTCCAGGCCCAACTTGGCCGGGCTGGTCGGCCAGGTCTTGGCGTGTTCCGCTACGTCGGGGTCGCGGAGCATCTCTTGTAGCGGTTCGCAGGCTTGCGTCCAAACGTCATCGGCGCTGAGACCCTGCTCAAATAAACCGCGGACCGTTGAGACAAAGGTTTCAACGGCGGGCAACATGGGACGTCTATTGGCATCATCTGGCATTAAAACTTCTCCGTTGTGCAGGGCGGATGATAAGAATAAAGAGTAGATAAACGTCCCTCAAAGCCCAAGGGGGAAGTCCGTTACTAACCGTATAACGAGTGATCTAAAGGCTTATTGCGCGCGCGGACTACTCTGGCTCACCGGCCCATTTCTCTGGGCGGTGACCGCCAATAGCTTCGTCGGGATCCCATTCGATTAAGTTGATCTTCTCGCCGTCTGGGCCGCGTAAGGCCATTTCCCGTTGCTTAATGTGACCCCGCACGCGGAGGCGTTTTGGCTCGCAGACGATAGTGTTCACATGACCCTTGGCGTGGCGAATAACCTGGTCGAGATCGCTGCAATAAAATACCATGCACAGCTCACCCAGGTTGCAGCCGTCGCTTGAACGCTCAACCTTCGGCGGAGAGGGGTTTTTGACTTCAAATAGCCCGACCATCCCGTAGGCTGTACAATCCGGCTGCTTGAGTATGCACACACGGGTGGTTACGCCGCTAGGCATGCCGATGAATTCGTGCATATTACCGCCTTCGGCTGTTCCTTCCGAATAGACCTCGGTTAGCCCTAAGACTTCACCATAAAACGCTTTGGATTTTTCTAAGTCCGATACTTGTAACGCGGCGCGCACCATTTGGCTGAGTTTCACGGCTACCTCTGTGTTATAAAGAATATTATTCATTCTGGCAGGCAAAGATGAATAACGATAGGGTCTCAAAACTGCGATCGCGATATGGCGCGAAAATATAGAAAATTATAAACACGATTATGGCTTGATAAGGCCTCGTTGAATAGCTAGTCCTTCTTTAATAATACTAAGTATTGTTAAAAGGGTAGGCATGTTAATTCTTAGTGCTAGGTTGGTTTCAGTTATTGCGCTAGCGGTATCGTTTAGTGTTGCCTGTATTTTCACGGCACCGGCGCAGGGGGGCACCGTACTAGACCCGCAAGTCCAAGCACGAGATGGCGCGGACACCGGATCGGTTGTGGTCTACGATGCGGAGTATTTTACCCCATACAATCCAATCACTGCCGAAGACATGCTCAACCGTATTCCAGGCACGGAAGGGTTGGTAGGAAATTTTGGGAATCAGCAAGAAGAACGCCGTGGTCTGCGCTCGAATACCGATCAAATACTTATTGATGGCAAGCGGCTAACGGGTAAAGAAAATCAAAGCTCCAGCTTTCTAGAGAAACTCCCTGCCAAATCTGTAGAGCGTATTGAACTCATCACAGGCAACGTGCGTGAGTTGGATACAGATGTTGGTGTGCGCGTTATTAATGTTGTGCTGAAAGAGGGTGCGGGACGCGCCAGTGGCGTCGCGCAAATTGGCACCTTTGTGTTTTCCGATGGTGCCGTGACCCCCATGGGGAGTGTCGCCTACAGCGGGTCAGTGGGGAACCTATCCTACAATGCCTCGTCTCAACTTCGGCCAGCGCAATCTCCAACAGATGTGGTTGATATCATTCGCAACCCTAGCGGAGGCCGTGTCAGCGTCATTGAGGAAGAACGGAATCAATCTCAAAGGCAGGTCGATGCACGAGGGACTCTGACCTATAATTGGGAAAGTGGTAAGACCGTACAACTCAACGGTCTCTTCACTTATTTTCCGCGCGACAATTTTGATATCACTACAACCCTTCTCGATCCTGGCAGTGGTCCCTTGATCGAATCAGGTACGATCGTGGATAACATCAAGGGTGACAACACAACGTGGGAAATCAGTGGCGACTACAGCCAGTCTCTCGGTAAATCTTTGAACTTTACGGGGCTGTTTATTTATTCAAACAGTAGCGTTGATCGCGAGAATGAGAATTTTGTCCAGGTTGCCGAAAACCGGACGCTGACAGGTGGCGACAATCGTAATCAAACCGCGGCAGAGAAAATTTTACGCGGAACGTTGAATTGGAATATTGCTAAGAAACACGATTTGGAACTAGGTGTGGAAGGCGCGGTCAATACGCTGGATAAAGACCTGGATTTCTTCTCCTTCGTGAACGGCGCACTGATCGATATTCCAATTATCAATAGCGACCAGAAAATCACGGAAGACCGTATTGAAGGTTTTGTTACCCATAGCTTAAAACCCACCACCGGACTTGAAATCGAAACAGGGTTGGCCGCCGAGT
>Ga0302118_10000602_pt1 | contig 17269 bp, 12 predicted proteins | sample AG5_331_MG_FD_203126 | JGI IMG/M metagenome (GOLD analysis project Ga0302118, IMG submission 203126) | Marine microbial communities from Western Arctic Ocean, Canada - AG5_33.1 | ecosystem: Environmental > Aquatic > Marine > Oceanic | place: Canada: Western Arctic Ocean | collected 2017-10-01 | reverse complement strand
TGGATGGGGCAATGTTGATGGTTGCTGCTAATGAGACATGCCCCCAGCCTCAAACTAGAGAACATCTGATGGCTTTGGAAATCGCAGGAATTAAAAATATTGTTATCGTTCAAAATAAAATTGATTTAGTCAGTAAAGAACGTGCTTTAGAATCTTACCAAGAAGTTAAGTCCTTTTTGAAGGGTACAATTGCAGAAAACGCCCCTGTAATTCCTGTTTCAGCCCATCATGATGTCAATCTTGATATCCTAATCGATGCTATTGAACAAACAATTCCAACTCCTGACCGTTCAAAGGACAAGCGTTCTATCATGCATGTAGCACGCTCTTTTGACATCAACCGTCCTGGAACACGCCCAAGTAAACTACGAGGCGGAGTTATTGGAGGAAGTATTGTTGAAGGTGAATTCAATGACGGTGATGAAGTAATAATAGGACCCGGACGTAAAATTGAGAAGGGTAACAAATCTACATGGGAACCGATTGAAGCGGTTATTAGCAGTATGCAAGGTGGTGGATTGAATTTGACAACTATGCACGCTGGCGGCCTGTGTGGTATGGCAACTAAACTAGACCCGAGTATCACAACTGCTGATAATTTGAGCGGACAAGTCGTTGCCAAGAAGGGAGATTTACCTGAAGTACGCTCCAGAATCGAGATTTCTGTAAATCTAATGGATAATATGGTGGCTGGAGAGGGTGAAAAACCTGAGAAGATACAGCCACTACGCAATAACGAAATGTTGATGCTAAATGTCGCTACTGCAACATCGGTTGGAGTAACTAAGAATGCTGAGAAAACACGTACTGGTCTTGAATTAAGACTTCCAATTTGTGCTGATGTAGGCCAAAGAGTTTCTTTGTCCCGCCGTGTCGGTTCACGCTGGAGACTAATTGGCTACGGAACGATACAATAACCGTGCCAACAAACGCACATTTCATCAAAGATTGCTGTTCAGCAGTGAAATGTGCAGAGAATAATTGTTGATGCGTGCGGCTGGGTTGCTGTGATTGATGCTGGTATCAATATTGATGGGGCATTGATGCAGTTGGTAGGTCCAAGTCAACTTCTATTATTACCTGATGTTGATAAAGAATTAGACAAGGTTAATTCCCAGCGCTCTAAGAAAAAGTCACTATTGCTGCCATTATTGAAGGCAAAAACGATAATGATCGATGCACCTGAAGATTCGGGGAACCATCCTGATGACCAAATATTCGCATTCGCAAAAAATGAAGGCATTCCTGTTTTAACCGTTGACAGAGAATTGAAGCGTCGACTTTTTGAAGCGGGAATTTCTGTAATAGAAGTTGCAAAAAATAAGAGATTGAATATGATCTAAGCCAAGGCCTAAATTAAAAGTTGAAACTAGCGTTATTCAATTATTGCCGGTAAATGATTGATATATGAAGATAATAGCATGCTGTTTATGATGGACTCTTTCAATTTGCTGGAGGTAAATGGGATTCGTTCATCCGAACCTATTCAACAACTACTTTTCACCATGATTCGCCTAGGTGTCCAGAGCCATGTTGCTAAGTGTTTGGTGTGCCTTCATCTTCATGGACCTTCATCATCAATAAAACTGCAAAAGAATTGTAATATTAGACAACCCAATGTCAGTGTTGCAATCACTGAATTAAAGCGTTTAAAAGTAGTTAAATCCGATTCATCGGCTTCTACAGGCCGTGGAAGACCATCGCATATTTACCAACTTACAGGAACGCTTGAAGAATGCATCATTCCATTTATTGAAGAAGCTAAAAATAAAATCTCAACTCTTGTTTCAGCGATTGCAACACTTGAAGATCTAGTTCAAAAAAAGAAGATTTGAGTGCTAAGGTAGAGTGAATAATACATCATCGCCATGCCCGTCTAGTAATCTTAATTTTACCGCTGCATCTATCCAAGCATGAGCGTAATTTATTGCTCCAAAGGCCCTTACTCGATCACCAATCTTCAAAAAATGATGCGCATCTGAAGAATAATCGTCTGCCATCCTCATCATTATCGCTAATTGTGCAGATTGGTCACTACCTTCTGGATAGAGAGGTGTTGCTTTTTCCCTTGCTCTTTTTGTAATATCAAGATAATGCAATACCCTTTCTTCTGTGAGTTCAATAAGCTCATCACTCATTCTCCACCCTCCTTTTGCCTTTTTAATAGGCGGCGAACATCTTCTTTACGGCCTAGAGCACCATACAATTCCACTGCTGTCGATAATTTCCCTTCATCTTCTGCATTTTGAGCTCGGATGAATAAGTCCTTTCTTTCATCCCAGTTTCTTGCCATTGCCGCCTCTGCTGCAGCCTCATATCGTCCTTTTCGTTCGGACTGTGCTAGATGCGGTGCAGACCATTTACGAATTAACCCTGAACGTGTTGCTGTGACCATTGAATCTGGTGTAAGGCCAACGAGTAGATCCCCTAAGTCCATAGAATCACCAAGGGTTTCAACATCTTCTTCCAAGGTCCTTGAGATATGATAGAGGCGCCCTTCAATGCCCAATACCCACCAACCATCAGCACTGTTTATTCCTTCCATGGCTTCAATTGAGTCTTGTTCAAGTCGGATCAAATCATCCCATCCGAATGGATGAGGAATACCTTGCCACAAACTACCATCGCTCGATTGTAATATGATTCTGCCATTTACTAATTCACTTGACCAACTCCAAATTCTGTCTTCAAGGCATCTTTTCTTGTCAGAACCGGTCAATCTACCGCACCAAACCCTTCCATCACTTGCCTGCCACATCAAATGCTCTCTATCCAGCCAACCAATTAATCTCCTGACCATTCCACTGTCCATACGACGAATTCCTCTTCCCTCCTGAGAGAAAAGATGCATGTTTCCATCTCTACCAGATAAGACCCAACCTCCACCAGGCCTCGCTTTTATTCCAGTAAATCCTCCAGGACTACTTCGGCCTTCGTGGAGTAATGAACCATCCCTCGACGACATAACATAGAATCCATGTGCTGCTAAGACTCCAAGAATCCCTTGTCCACTATCAATTGCATGAACTTTAAATGGCATATCAACTGACCATCTTTCACTGCCATCATGCTCATAGAAAGATAAGTTTAATCCGCTACTAACAACTAATCCGCCTTCGCTTGCTGCGATGGTCGAAATAATGCTTGGTGTTTGTTTAGACCAAGTGATTTCCCAAGCCATTAGAACTCACCCCCCATCATATTCCATGCACTCAATTGGGCTCTTGCAGATTGAGTTAATGTGAACATTCGGCTTTTTCCAACTTTACGAGCGTTTAGAACGCCGCCCTTATGTAAGCGATTACTTATTTGAGACAGTCTAGCTCTTTTTATGTTTAATTCCTGTAATAGTTCTTGGTCTGATGGAGAATATTTTCTTTCATTTGCTGTTGCAACAACAACTGCCTCATGCGGTGATAAATTAGATAAGACGCTCGTGTTTAATGGATGATCGACTCTTTCTCCCATCTTGGGTTGCCTCAAACTCGTAAGTGCGTCTATCAATCTCCTTCGATCAATCGTGCCATCTTGCTTTTGTGGGACTAGCAAAGCAGTTTGAAGTGCATTGACTAGATTTGAGAATGTTTTCATGTCACCTTTTGACACAAATTCAGAATCTGATACCGAGTGTTCCGTATCTTGATAATTGCTTTCATCGCTAGAATAACTGGTTTCGGATTCTATTGGATCACCTAAATCGTCATCCATGTAACCTGTTTCGTCATGCAACATCGCAGTACCATCTCCTTCTAATCCCTCATCGCTTGTTTCATCGATTAGGTTGGAATCTTTAGCCACCCATAATTCTGCCCCTTTTACAGCTGCTGATTGTTCATAATCATCCGGGTTTTCAGGAGATTTGTCTGGCGCTTCTCTCATTCTTCCGACCAATGAGCCAAACATTCCTGCCATTTCCACTGGTATTGGCTTATTTGTTTCATTATTGATCTCATCACTATCATGAGCATAAACATCAAATGGTGTCCCCTTTAGAGGGGCGTCGTTATCCTTTGAACTGCCTAAGCCATCTAAATTTAAATCAAATCCAGAAAGTGAACCACTTGGGCCATGTATTTCTTGGAAATTATCATCTTCCGTTGTTTCGGAGTTCTGTTCATCGTTTTGGGGCCTAGATTGCCAAGGAGTAGAAGCATCCATGACCTCTACAGCAGTACCTTCTGAAGAATCTATTGGTTTTTCAATCGATTCGACGTATTCGCCCCCTAGTTCATCCATTAATCCACCAAAAATATCAGGTTGGTCGTTATCTGCCGTAGAGGCGTCTAATTTGGCATCATCACTATTTTCCTCAATACTCGACTCTGGCATCAAATCATTGGCAGATAGGTCACGCATAGAGGTGAAAATGCCTGTTGTAGATGCTTCTGGTTGTTGTGTAGGCAGTATTGCACTGGTATCGAATCCCTTTCTATCACGTGAAATGTGATTTATATTATTTTGAGTCATCCGGTTGTTGTCTACTGCATCCCTCATCACTCTGACAATCGAGGCAGGAAGGCCGTCAGTCATGGCTAATAGGTGCTCAGCATCCTCTTTTGGCAATGAGTACTGAGCACTACAAGCCGAACGTATTCTCAGATTCACCATCTCTTGAATTGACTCGACACTTAGCGGATTCAGCGTGTTCACCATGTCAAATCTATTCAATACCGCTTCTGGTAAATGCGCTTTTTGTTTATGATCCAAAACCACCACCATCAAAACCTGTAACCGTTCAATAACTGGTAAAGTATCCCTTAGTGCCACATTTAGAACTGCAGAATCAACCGTGGGTACATCAATTACCACCAATGGCAGTTTACCAGTGAAAGATTTACTAGTTTCAACCATTTCCGAAACGATCGCCGAATAATGTGAAGGAATATTCGGACCAACTAGCTCCAAATATAATGATTCCAAGAGACTTTTAGCGGGGGCAGATGCATGAATATGGTCTAAGTGTAGCGAAAGTGGTGCCTCCTTTCCTAGGCATCTCAGCAATGAAGTCCGGCCAGAACCGACACTACCCACCATCAAAATACGCCTAGTTGAACAGAAATGGATGTGTTGGGCTAGACTATCAAATACCTCATTACGCCCCACCAAGAGGCTTTTTTGGCCTTCTTCTAGGGGTGATGTAGAAAATGGATTGTGGAATAAGAGGGGTAGTTCGATCTCTTTACCTTCTATCCGCATACTCCGAGCAATTCACAATGGGTATTTATTGTTTGACCTAATCAATAGGCCCCAGAGACGTGTTAGCACATGTTAATCAAATCACCATAGCACTAATTTTAGATGAAAAAAGCAAAATTAACGCAACTTTAACGCATAGTTAACGCGTTAGGTGATGTGTTAAACGCGTTAATAAATGAAGGATATGAGAAATACAAAAGCAACACATCTAGACCGAATCAAGCGATGTCTTGATGTGATTGAGATTGGTGGCTCAGCATAGAGGAAGCAATATGTCTGTTGAAAATAGTCGCCTCAGTGGTTTTTTCCGGCTATCTGTTACTGAGCGTAGGCAAATTGTAGCCGAAGCAGCAGGTCTCAGCCAACAACAAATCGATGCACTGGCAGCCCATGGCGAGTTATCTGAAGATGCTGCTAACAATATGATTGAGAACGTAATTGGGACTATGTCCCTACCTGTCGGAGTAGCAACAAACTTTGTGATCGATGGGAAACACTACCTAATACCATTCTGTTTAGAGGAATCTAGTGTTGTTGCTGCAGCATCCAATATGGCTAAGCGTTGCCTTTCTAGAGGTGGTTTCCACACAAATAATGACGGCCCTATGATGATTGGGCAATTACAAATTCTAGATTTGCAAAATATTCCAGCAGCGATTTCAATTCTTGAAGATTCCAAAGATGAATTGATGAAAATATGTAACAACAGGCCGAGTACTATGATCCAACTAGGTGGCGGATGCAAAGAAATAGAATTGAGAGTGATTGAGAGTCTATCTGGTCCAATGCTAATATTGCACATTTTAGTTGATACAAGGGATGCAATGGGTGCAAATGCAGTTAATACAATGGCCGAACTAATTGCCCCAGAAGTTGAAAGACTAACCGATGGAAGAGTCCATTTGAAGATACTATCTAACCTCGCAGCACATCGGTTAGCAAGAGTTGAAGCTACTTTTACTGCTGAAGAGTTATCGGATGATGGAACTCGTGAAAATGGATTGCAGGTTATTACAGGTATACTGGAAGCATATCATTTCGCCATTGCAGACCCCTTTAGAGCTGTAACACATAACAAAGGAGTGATGAATGCCATCAGTAGTGTTTCTGTAGCCTGTGGACAGGATTGGAGAGCAATAGAAGCGGGATGCCATGCTTGGGCATCACATCAATCAGGAAGATACTCATCGATGACACAATGGGTGCAGGACGAGAATGGCGACCTTGTGGGCTCTATTGAGACTCCAATGGCCGTAGGAATTGTTGGGGGAGCGAGTAAGGTGCACCCTGTTGCCAGGGCTAATTTGGCCATCCTCGGTGTCGATTCCGCTCAAGAATTAGCAGGTATCATCGCAGCATCTGGATTGGCACAGAATTTAGGAGCTCTAAGAGCACTATCAACCAGCGGAATTCAAGCTGGCCATATGAAACTACATTCTCGCAATATGGCGGTTAGCGCAGGCGCTTCCGATGATGAAGTCGGAATCATCTCACAGCGATTACAGGCTTTCAAAGGACCTAAAACTCAAACTAAAGTCCAAGAGTTACTCGAACAACTAAGAAATGAATAATTTCATTCTTCTGCTTGTTCTAAAATGGGTAGAGTTGATTGTACTGTCAAGTCAATGTCTTCTTCTTCCAGCAGTGTTTCAGCACCGACCATCCCATCTAGCATGCCAGATGATTGAACCTGCTCCCTAAACCATGCCTTGACCTTCTTTCTTTCAGTAAATGGGCAACCAAAGGATTCCGAAAATCTTCGAGTGGTAATCAATCTACGGGTATTTCCATCTTTTCTCCGATCAACCATTCCCAATTGCGCTAGTTCTCGGACGTAATCATATGCTTTTTGCCCCAATAACTCAACCAATCTTGATTGGGCCATAGGTTGATGGTATGCGATTAGAGCTGCGGCTTTGAGTAACTTTTGAGGAATTTCTGTTCTTGCCTCTTTAGGTAGATGATCTGCAATTTGCGGTTTGACTTCAATAGCCCAGCGGTCACCGATTTCTGCTATTTGTAGAGCGCCTCCTCTGCGGCGTTTCAAGGTGGCTCTAAGTGAATTAAGAGAATCTATCATCTCTTCTGAATCATAACCTAATGATTCCGACAACTCTGAAATTGCCATTGAACGACCTGCTCCGAACAATGTTGCTTCAAGTAATGTTTCCAATGGCAACTCACTCATGTAAATAACTCCTTACTCCACTAACCACTCATGGTTACCTAATGATTCCTCAGTATTATTTGAATCGTTTTTATTTGACTCAACAGCGTTTTCTTGAGTTGTAATATGTTGCACTTGTTCTGGGCCCAATACAATTTCAACGACCTCTTCTACTTGCAATAATTCTGCCGCCTTTTTCAACGATCTTTCTTCCTTCAGTTTCGCTTTTTCAGCCCTATCTACTAGATTATCAGCGTGGCGTTGCGAACCTGTAACTTGTTCTTGGATACGAATAGATTCTTGTTCCTGTTCCGATTTTATCATTTCAATAATCTCGGCAAAGTTGTTATTTGGCCTTAGATCTTCAAGATAGATTATCCCATCCGGGACAGTATCTTGGTAAATGCTAGCAATTCCACGGTGTGTTAGGAATAAACCTGCAATAAAAGAAGAGACCTTTGCTTCATCTTGATACCCTTCCGGCACTGAACCATATGTTTGCTCCAGGATTAGTTTCAATTCCTCCATCACATCAGCAACTGGAACATTATTGGAGCCTGCTTTGAGGCATGTTTGTCTCAATGCTCGCCAACAGCGCTCGATATCACCTTCTAGGTCTTCATTGTGCATTCTGCCACCAATATTGGATAAGTATTCAGATAATTCTTTTTCGTGAGCAATCCTATTAATCTCTCTTAATTTCAATTCTTCTGCATCATCTGCTGCATCCTTGAATGCTGATAGCAATTCACCAAGAGTCACTGGTCGTCCTTCTGCCCTACGAACTCTCTCACCAAATAATGAAGGTAAAACGGAGTCTGCACCACCTTCAAGGACAGTATTGGTAAAGAAAAATGCTTCATCGTCGTATTCTGCTTCCCAGCCGAATTCCATTTCATCATCCCAATCGTCTTCTTCATCAGCGCGTTGAACTCTTTCAAACAATGTTGCTGCTTGGTGATTCAACACTTCCCACGAAAGACGGATTAATCGGCCACAGGCAGGTAAATCTAATCCGGATGCTTGCGATTTTACTCTTGCAGTAAATACTTTCAGAAATGCCGATAAATCGATATTCCAAGCATCTAAACCCTCTTCTCTAACCAATGATAGAACCAACGCTACAGAACGATCGAACGGGTCTTCGAGGCTTTGATGTTCGGCTTCTTCTGTTTTTGCAATATCAATAATGCGGTCACTAAAAGATTGAGCCTCACCACTTTCTTCACCTGACTCCAGTAATTGGTCGATGATATCCTGCCTGAGGAACCATTTATCCAAAACAGCCTGATGTTCCGCCATTATTCTCACTCCAAGGTTTCCTCTTCGGTAATAACTTGTGTTTGCTCAACTTCAGCCTCGCCATCTTCTTCTGCCAATATTGCCTTAGTGATTTCTACTCTCTCTTCAATATCTTCAGTCATATCGGCAGTGCGTTCACTCAAAGATGCAAGAGTGCTTGATTCTTCATCGCTTTGTGATAAATTATCATTTAAAAGTGACAATATACCTCCTAGTGAACTAGGAGCTTCCAATGAATCAGGTACTAATGGCATCTCAATCGATGCCGCCGCTGCTTCATCGATACGTGATTGGTTTTGTTCGGATGCTTCATTCGCTTCTTTCCAAGCTCTAGCCCCTAATTCCAATGCTCTTTCCTTATCGAAATCAACAATACGACGGCTACATCCATCGCCACCGTGTGTAATTCCGATGTGATGGTCAGCTAAGCGCAATGAGACCTTGCGCAGCGTTACCATGATGAATTGAGCTCTCTTTGAACGTTCACTGCACATCTTAGCAATTCTTTCAGCATTATACCCGTCAAGGTTTTGGTCAACTTCATCGAAGTAGTAGAATGGGCTAGGGTCATAATCCTGTATTGCAAAAATCAAGGCAAGTGCTGCCATTGATTGTTCGCCGCCAGATAGTTGATGGCGTGTCACCTTAGCAGATTTTCCACGCGGTTGTGCCCATAACTCTAGACCACCTTTGAATGGTTCTTTTGGATTCTCAAGGAATAATTCACCACGACCTCCATCACTTAGAGCATTATATGCAACCTTGAAATTCTCATTTACCTTCTCAAGGACATTTAACAGGCGTTCCTTTCTTTGCGATTCTAATTGCTCTGTGACATCCAATAAATGCTTCCTGCGACTCTGTAATGTTTTGAAATCATCTCTCATTTCGTCAAGTCTTTCTTGACAATGATCGAATTGTTCAATCGCAAGCATATTGACCGGTCCATATCCCTCAAGTCGACGTTCAAGTCCTCTAACTTTCTTTTCTGCATCCCCAACGCTAGGTAGGGTAACATCAATTTGTGCTGGTTCAATATCTGAATCTGACATTTCAGACAATAATTCATCCAGTGTTTCTTGCTTTAGTGTCAATGAACGACCGATCTCTTCGGCCATTTGGGTACGAGAAGTTGCATCATTGGCTTTTTGAGTCAAATCTGCTCGTAGTGAAGCTCTTTCCTCAACTAATTGAACACGCTCATTCTCTAACCCCTGATTTTCTTCAAGGAACTCTGAACGCTCAATTTCCTTGGCTTTTAGCTCTATAGAATCAGTTGCTATGGCTGCTTGCATTAAGTCTATCTTTTCACTACGAGATACAATCGCACTCTTGATAGTAGAGATTCTCCCATCAAATTCGACAACTCTGCTATCAAGTAAATCTCTGTGACCTGAACCGCTAGCAAGTGCATCTTGAGCCCGATTTCTCAATCCTTGAGCCTCTAATCGCTTAACTTCTGCCTTGTGTAATCTTTCCTTGAGATGTGCCGGGCTGGCATTTTCTAGACTTGCTTGTGCCACAGTTCTATCACTTTCAGATTGCTCAAATTGTTTTTGTGCAACGTCTAATGCAGCGAGTGTTTGACTCGCTTGGCTTTGCAAAGTACTTAATTTTCTTTCGATCTCAGCAACTGCTCCCAGAGACTTGTTGTGAGTTGTCCTGGATTGTTTTAGTTCAGCACGCCATTCTTGTTGCTTTGAAGCATGCTCTCCATCGGTGAGTGTGTTGATTTTCGCTCTTACTTCGGATTGGACCTTCCTAGCATCTACAAGTGCCCCATTTACCGTTTCTGACATCATTCTTAGTCGTTCTACTTCCGCAGTTAGCGACTCTACTTCGTTTGCACCTTGCACTCTGCCTCCGAATGAAACTGACATCTTCCTCTTAGAACCGCCGATCATTGCACCGCCTGTTTCGGTAACATCGCCGCGCAGTGTTACTAATCTCACACCGCCCATATTTGCTCGGGCAGTTGACATTGAATCTACAATGAGAGTATTTCTCAAAGCAAAGCGAACTGCGATATCGATTCTAGGATCATAATCAAGTAATTCGTAAGCAAATCCAACAACGCCTGGTTTTCTTGCCACCATCACAGCCTTACCGGCTGCCCTAGTATTTGCTAGTCGATTTAGAGGGAGGAATGTTGCTCTTCCAGCTCTTTTCTCTGAAAGCCATTTGATAGCATTTGCTGCAACTTCATCGTTTTCAACAACAACAGAAGTCATTCCACCACCTATTGCGGCTGATAGTGCATCTTCATGAGAACTATCTTTTGGAGCACATAATTCAGCGATTGTCCCTATAATACCGCGTAATTCGCCTCTATCTCTTGCTGCGATAACAGCTGCTGAACCGCCTGCTAACCCTTTAGCACCTGTCCTGGATTCCATTTCATTTCTTGCGCTAATCAATTTGCGTTCAGTTTCACGAAGCCGATTCTCAACAAGTTGTGATTCTTCGGATAATTTTGATTCTGCGTTTTGTGATGCGTGTAATTCGGTTGCGAGTTTCACTCTATCTTTTTCTGGATCTACGCCACCAAATTCTTCGCCCTTTATTTCAAGTTCCTCAAAGGCCATGCGTGCTTCCTCGGCGGCATCTTGGGCAGCGACTAATTGCTCTTCGATCACTTCTGCTTGAGCCGCAGTACGGTCAACCTCACTTTGAGCATCCGCCATTGCTTTACGGCAGATTTCAACCTTCTCGGTTGCCTTTGAGAGATTACGTGATAATTGGGCTGTTGATTCACCAGATGATTCCAGCAGCGTACTTACATCTGCCTCTTCTTGCTCGGCTTCTTGGAATGCTATTTTTGCACTTTCTAAATCACTTCTAGCTGAAGAAAGACTCTCAGCAAACGTAGTTAAGGACTCTTTGGCTTCCTTGAGACTATCAAACAACTCTTGTAATTCAAGTTTGTCTTCTACGTCTTTTTCTTCAGCATCCTGTATCAAATCTCCATTGGTGGCAATGGTAACTTGAAGATTCTGAATCTGTTGCTGTAGCCCATTGGTATCTCCACCCATTAGAGCATCAATTTCTTTTTGTAAATCACCAATTTTGTCCTCTAAGCCAAGAAGGACTTTGCTTCCTTGCCTTACTTCTTCTTTAAGATCATTTGATTCTGCAATATATCTACCCTGTTCGTTGACTTGGTAAGCGATCTCAGATTTTTGTGATGCGTATTTGGCCTGATATGAAATAATTCTTGACTCTGTTAGTTCTGTCACTAAATCTCGTACTTTAATCGCAAGGTCTTTCTCTTTCTTCAAATCCTTAAGGCGGCCTTTTTGCTCCTCTTCAAGCATACCGATTCTCTCAATATATCCTTCAACTTGATCTCTTTGCTTATCCGCCTTTCTTATCTCGTCGTCATATGAAGTGACGCCAGCAACACCATCTAGCACCTTGCGGCGCTCTTTAGAGGTCATTTTAGCCAGGTTGGTCACATCGCCTTGGAGGACGATGTTATATCCATCTGGGCGGGCATTTGCCGCACCGAGAAGACGATGGAATGATTTTTGAGTACTCTCAATCCCGTCTAGAAGATATTGTGTCACCACATTATTGGCTTTGGTCAAACGAACAGTGCGAGATAAACGAACTTCTTCTAAATCGATTGGAAGACGGCGGCGCCCGTTAGATAATTTTGGATTAGCAAATACTAATGTGACCGAACATGAACGTGCTGGTTTGTTGTTTTTCCCGCCATTAAAAATCAAGTCTTTTGAATTCTGAGCCCTAATAACCTTGTTTGAACGAGGTCCTAATACAAATTGGATCGCATCACCGCAATTGGATTTACCAGAACCATTCGGTCCGGTAATCGCTGTAAAACCTCTATCCAAAGGAACTGTTACTTCGCCTTTAAACGATTTAAAATTACAAACTTCAAGTGCTTTAAGATACATCCCTATCCCTCATTGTCGAGAATTTCGCCCCGACCTTAATCCCGTCACCCATCGCGACAGGTCTTAAACAATCGCTTTATCAACGGAACAGTAGAGCGGTTTTGGATACTAAAGAGAAAAAGCCAGATGCACTTTTTGCACATACAACAATTAAAATTATTATTTTCTGAAAAGACTCACAGTGAGCCTTTGTTAGCACATTTATTACATCCAGTTCCTAAGCAATATGGACATGTTGCAAATACCTTGACTCCAGAACTTGACTTCCGCATTGCCAAATTGTGATCTGGTCTCAACAAATTGGAAATTCTTGACACAGTAATGCCATCAGCACCTACTGACTCTGTTTGATGATTAAAAGTAGAACGAAATTTATCGGCAATCACCCTCCTCCCTTCAATTGAAGTCTGAGTTGATTGTTGCGCTTCAGATTCCCAGTATTTCGGCCCACGCAGTAAAAGTGCACCTAATATTGCTATTCCGATTTGCACCATCCATGGCGAGATATTGACAGGCATTAGTTCCGCTAAACCGGTTGAATTGGCAGGTGTCGGGAGCAATTGTAGCCTGTCAAGAATGGCAAGCGCAAATAGTACCCCTCCGGCGACCATGGCTAGTTTTCTAGACCTAGCCATCCACCCACCACCCTTAGGTAATTTGAAGCGCCCAGCTAAGACCATTACCAATCCTTCCAGAAGCATGATGAAATCCGCACCACCCCAATCACCAGTAGCGCCTAGGCAATAACTCTGACCACTACTTTCTAAACTGCTTGATATCTCATCGAAAGAGCATTGCGGCTCGGTCATTTTCAACACAGCAATTGTGGAATTAGGAGCTCCATCTATTGCAACTGGTGCAATGATTCCGAGTTGGACATTGCAGATTACAAATGAGATTATTGTAATACCAAACAGGGTTGCAATCTTCTTCTTCAACCCCGCCATGTACCTGTTTATCCGTATCTATTTCATAGTGCTATCGCAACCGATGGCGTGAAGAAGTGCAAAGTTGTGGCAATGCTAATGAGGACGAGTGACGCTTCTCAAATCGTCATCATAGGAAGTGGAATAGCGGGATTATTTTGCGCAATTCGTCTTGCAAATGCTGGACACTTTGTCAAAGTAATTACCAAACAGAGACCTATTGATTCATCGACTAATTGGGCTCAAGGAGGAATTGCTGCAATTCTTGACAAAACAGATGGAGTTGGTCTTACTTCACACATTGAAGATACTTTGAAAAGTGGAGGGGGACAGTGTGATATTTCAGTAGTAAATAGCGTAATTAATGAAGCGAGTGATAGGATACAAGACTTGCTAGATATTGGCGTTGATTTTGAAAAAGATGTTGATGGTAAATTCCATTTGGCCAAAGAGGGCGGGCACTCGAGTAGACGTATTTTACACTCAAAGGATGCTACGGGAAAGGAGATCGAACGAGCCCTAAGTCAAACTGCTGAACATCATGAGAATATTGAATTAATGCCCAATAATCTAGCAATTGACCTTATTCAGTACGAACATGGAAACCCTAAAGCAGGAGTATCTGGCGTTTGGTGTTTGGACCAAACAACTCAAACTGTGATGACCGTCCATGCTGACACCATCATCTTAGCAACTGGAGGATTCGGACAATTGTGGTCTCAGACAACCAACCCAAGTGTTGCTACAGGCGATGGTTTGGCAATGGCTTTCAGAGCTGGTGCTACGGTGAAAAATCTTGCGTATATCCAATTCCACCCTACGGCATTAGCAGTGAAAAGTGATAGACCATTCCTAATCACAGAAGCGATGCGTGGTGAAGGTGGTGTGATACTTGATGAAGAGGGATTAAGCAAATGGCAAACTCAATGTAAAGAGGATGGAAGAATTATATCTCCGGAGCCATATTCATTCACTTTGAAATATTCAAAAATGGGTTCGATGGCAACACGTGATATTGTTGCTAGAGCGATTGATAGACAAATGAAAATAACAGGAAAGTCACATGTATTCCTAGTTACTTCGCACCTTGATGCGAATCTCCTTAACTCGCATTTCCCAACTATTAGTTCTAGATTGGAAAGGCATGGTTTGAAACTCGGACATGACCCTCTGCCAATTTCTCCTGCAGCGCATTATGCGGTGGGAGGCTTACTGGTAGACGATATCGGACGCCCTTTCGTCAAAGATAATGGTGAAGTATTTCCACGATTATTTGCAATTGGGGAAGTAGCATGTACTGGAATGCACGGTGCCAATCGTTTAGCATCTAACAGTTTGCTAGAAGCGGTAGTATATGCTGCAAGGGCAGCCGAACATCTCATTTCAAACCCCCCGACTAAACATCAAAATGAACTACCAGATTGGAGAGCGGATGGGCTCGACAATCTATCCGAGCATACTCCTGTAGTTCATGATAAGAATGAATTGAGGCAAACCATGGCACAAGAAGTTGGAATCGTAAGACGCTTTAGTAGATTAAATCGGGCTGCGAGGCGACTAGAGTTGCTAGGGCAAGAAGTTGATAGATTATGGAGAGAATCAATACCCACTCGTTCAATTGTTGAACTAAGAAATCTAATATTGGTCGGACAACTTGTTACTGAAGATGCTTTAGCAAGAAAAGAAAACTGCGGACTGCATTTCAATCAAGACCTGGTCAAGGAGTGATCAGTTCAATTATTGAAGCAAGCATATTATTCAATGGAGTACTAATGCCAAGTTTTTCTCCCCGATTTACTATTTCTCGATTTAAAACTGAAATTTCGGTGGTTGCTCCAGCCTTCACATCTTCGAGCATACTACATGAGTTTGAAGCTGTTGAAAGTAATACCTGTCGTAAATTATCTTCTAATTGCTGATTTGTACCGACGTCTATCTGTTCTGCCCTAGCAACATTGGCACCTTCTATCATCGTAAATACGGCATTAGCAAACATTTCTGCCCCTAATAATTCACCGTTTTCTACACCTGCCATTGCTGCGAGGGGATTGATTGCGATGTTTATCAATACTTTATTCCAAACCAAACTACGACCATCTTCAACAATTTCACAATTAATCCCACTACTGATGAGACTATCTTTGAAACCATTCAACTTTTCATTCTGTGACACCACTGTATTTGCAAGATGCAATTTTCCCCTACCTGCCCAGCGAACTGTCGAAGGGGTTGCAATGTTTGCCCCATGAGTTGTTGAAGCATATACGACCCTATGCATACCCAATTGATGGCAAAGTCTCTCAACGTTGCCTAATCCATTGGTAATAGCGAATGCAATGCCATCGGTTTTGAGTAATTTGGAGGCCAAGTTGCACAGATTATCAAGTGAACTCGATTTCCCTGCAATTATTACAATGTCTGCACTACCATCAAAATGACTGGGAATACCAGCCTCATCGAAAGTCAACTCAAATCTTTGACTTTCTACAGAAAATACTTCTTCACCGATTAAAGAGATTCCATTTTTTGCAATCATGGCCATGTGTTCGCCGCGTCCGTGAAGATGAATCTCGTGTTCAGTGCGCGACAAAAGAGCTGCGAATAATGTCCCGATGGAACCTACACCCAAAACAGAAACTCTCATATTTAGACCTCAGATATAACTACCTAGATGAATTACTACACCACCATCTTGATGACTTATCCACATAGTAGAAAATGTACTATTTGATGGCATGAAACTGAATTCGGTCATACCATTATCAAGTGATGTTGAACTGTTGATTACTTGCCACGGAGAGCCACTGCCCTCATTCGCCACCATAACTGGAATAGAAATGTTTGAAGGGTTATAAAATGAGAATGTGGACATGTTATCCGACGATATAAGGCTCCCATTTGTTGCAGCAGCCCAAATATTACTCCACAAGCGATAACTGATATTTGAACGGACTAAGATTAATTCAGGTCCTTGTTCCACTGTAAAGGTGGTCTGGGGGTTTGGATTTAATTGGTTTTGGCACAAACTAACATTGAGACCTTCTTCCATTATCAGTGTTAAATTTGTTTCATTTACAATCGCTGGAATTTGGCCTTCTTTTCTAACACTCATATCCCAGATCCAATCACCATCTAATGGACTTGGAGGGGTGCTGATATGTGAATCAATTGGGCATTGTTGGCCTTGTGTAAGTAGCCCACCTGTAGCAAATTCGGCTCCATATCCTTGGAGATCTCCACCGAATATTTTCCAACCATCTTGCGGGACTATTGCCTTCAATGGTTTTGCAGGCATTGTGGCTGCGAAAATATTACTATTCAATGAGATATGATTGAGATCCCATGCTCTCAAGATTATTGGGTCCAGCCCGATTACGCAAATGTCATCAGGAATCTCACTCAAATTCGCATCCATATCGGTTTGCCCTTCAATCCAATACAGTCTTGTTTCAGTGGAAAAAGCAGTGTTGGCATTAGGGAAACTGACTATTAAAAACTCTTCAGGCCCTAGATCTCCGTCCAATTTTATACAACGTTTGACCTCACCATTATCCTCAACAATGTTCCAATCTGATGACGGGTAAACTTCGAGGGCTGGGCTAACTTGTAGAGATTGTACTTGGTAACCATCCTCAGTCAACATTAGCAAAGTGAAATTTTCCCCCATTGGAGAATATAGAGATAGATTCCAACTGATTTCCAAGACAAATGTTGCAAATTTACCAGGCAATAAGTCTTCACCACACCCTAAACCGTTGATG
>Ga0302118_10000598_pt1 | contig 17311 bp, 4 predicted proteins | sample AG5_331_MG_FD_203126 | JGI IMG/M metagenome (GOLD analysis project Ga0302118, IMG submission 203126) | Marine microbial communities from Western Arctic Ocean, Canada - AG5_33.1 | ecosystem: Environmental > Aquatic > Marine > Oceanic | place: Canada: Western Arctic Ocean | collected 2017-10-01 | reverse complement strand
GTGCCCGATTGGCGCTGAGGTGGACGTCGCTGATAGGTACTTGAAGTAAGCACAACCGGGTGCTAGGGTGACTAACACTGTTGTCCTAGCACCCGTTTATTATCAAAATAAGAAGGAGCGCGTATGCCGTATGCAATGGCCAATCTATCTTCACAGGTAGTGGCCCCGACAAATCCGTGGGAGTTCAAACCGGACGTCCCAAAACACGTGACCAAGTCCAAAGCAGAGTTTGTAAGCTGGTGCCAGCACCCGCAAACCAAACACTGCCACTTCTCCATGGCAGAGGGTCTCGACCCACTACGCCGTGTAGGTGGGGACAACCCGGCCACAATGGCACTCGGCCTCATCGGAGATTTCGATGCCCCGTGTACCTCGAGCATGATAGTTGACACCGTTAAGAACTCACCTACTGAGTTCGCCCCCAACTGGGGCTCGCTCACGTTTAGTAGCGGCGGACGGTTAGTGTGGCGGTTTCAAGAACCAGTGCCCCTTCCCAATTTGGAAGTGGCCAAGACGTTCTACAAACTCTGCGCTCGCAAGTTACGCATAACCAAGTACCTCCCCGGCTTTGATGCCGACGCCTTCTCTGACCCCTCTCGATATTACGAGCGCGGTCGCGACTGGGCGCTGTTGTCCAACGACCCTATCCCATCAACGATGGTGTGGCAGTGGTTGTATGAGGCGGGGAACAAGCGCAAGTGGAAAGACTCAGACCACATAGCAGTCCCGATGGACAAGATCGCGGACGAAGTTCAGAAGCGGTACCCCGGCGTGTGGCGAGGGCCCTTTGAAGACGGTGCCCGAGGCGCAAGGTTCTGGGACGAGTCAGCAGACAACGCAACCGCAGCTGTGATCCGTGCCTCTGGCATGCAGTGCTTCACAGGTGACCGAGGCTTCGTCCCATGGGAAGAAATCCTCGGCTCGTCCTTCGTGCGTAAGTACGAAGCCGACACGACGGGCGAGATCATCAAGTCGTTCTACTTCGATACGAAGAACTACTGGCGACAAGAGATGCACGGCATGTGGGTCCCTGTGTCAAAGGACGACACTCGGCTGGCTCTCAAGGTTAAGTATGGGTTGAGCGCGTACCCCGGAAAGAAGGAGTCTTCTTCTGAGGTGGACCGCGTCGTCTATGCGATACAGGAGCAGAAGATGGTAGCCGCAGCGATGCCGTTCATCCACCAGCCGGAAGGTCTGTTGGTCAACGGAGGCAAGCGGTTCCTAAACACGTCAGCCGTGAAGTGCATAGAGCCGACTGAGGCGGACGTAGACGAGTGGGGCGACGGGTTTCCGTGGCTCGCTGAGTTTCTGACAGGCTTTTTTGAGCCTGAAGAGACGCTCGACTACTTCCTCGGATGGTTGCAGCACTTCTACATAAACGGGTTAGCTCAAACACCCCGCACGGGTCACGCGCTTTTCATTGCGGGTGACACGAACATGGGCAAGACGTTCTTATCCACGGGGATCGTGTCTCGCATGGTTGGCGGACACATGGACGCCAGTAACTATCTCCTCGGTGAGGGGAACTTTACGTCCCACGTTGTGGGCGCCCCGATGATGACGGTTGATGATACGCAAGGCGCGTCAGACCAACGCAGGCGCACACGGTACTCGGCAGCTATTAAGAAAGTGGTTGCCAACAGACACCAGCTCTTTGAGGAGAAATTCTTGAAGGCCGGACTTGTCGAGTGGCTGGGGCGGGTCGTGGTCACGCTTAACTTAGACCCCGAGTCGTCACTCCTGCTACCCAACTGCGACATCAGCATCATGGATAAGATCATGTTGCTGCGTTGCGCCCGACGGAAGTTTGAGTTCCCCCCACCCGACGACATAGAGCGCGTACTCCAAACGGAGCTACCTGCCTTCTGCCGCTGGATCACACAGTGGGAAATACCTGAACATGTCAAAGGCGATGTACGCTTCGGCGTCAAGCCCTACCATGACAAGCACATGTACTCGTCTGCGATTCAGACGAGCAGCAGTTACTCGTTCTTCGAGTTGCTGGCCGACTTCCTCGGGGGTTATGAATCCGAGGATGGTTACTACACAGGCACGTCGACGCAGTTGATCGCGGACATGAGCCTCGACGAACGTATCGGTTCGTTGGCAATGAAATATTCCCCCGCTCAGGCTGCAAGTCTGTTGGGGCAGCTCAAGGCACGCGGCTTTGAGTTTGAACGTGTGCGGAGTTCCAGCCAGAGAATCTGGAAGATCCCACTGAACATCGTAGAAAGACTAGAGAAGGAAAACGATGGCAAGGACAAAAACTAAAGTAGTAATCGTTCGCCGAGAAGAGAGCGAAGAACTCGACAACAAGACGCTGGTTGAAGTGGGCGTCGTTGACACCCCCGCCCTAGCCGAGAAGTGGATACGCGAGCACGGCGAGGAGGACGTGGACTACCACTTCTTCCGGCACGTGCGAACCGTGACGAAGAAAATCAAGAAGATCGTGGTGCTCGTTTAGATGGGCAACAAACTCCCATACACCCCTAACGGGACGATCCGTTCCGCGCTGCGCATCGTTTGGATGCGTAGTCGCGAACGGTCGACTGCCTTGAGAAACACGGGCTACTGTTGTAGCGTGTGCGGGATCAAGCAGTCGGTGGCCAAGGGCAAAGAGGTGAAGCTAGACGTTCACCACACCCGAGGCCAAGTGAACTGGGAAAAGATATTCAAGGTGCTCCGAGAGGAGTTGCTGTGCGACCCCGAGCACCTTGCCCCGCTGTGCAAAAAATGCCACAGTGACCTCGACGAGCACGTACACCTTAAGAAAACAGATTAAGCCCACCGCTCCGCTGCGACAACAGTATGAGCCAAGGGGTATAAGCAGAAGGCTAACACCTGATGCTTATACCCCTTTTTTTATAAAGAAGGACCAAAGTCCGCTCAGCCCTGCGGGCGTAAACGCCCGTCCACCTGTTTACGTTTGTCACGAGCCCCTCTTCGACGCTCGTTCCACTTCTTCGTAATATACCTACGGTCCTGACGGTTCAACGAGATGTTAGCGTTGTCGAATCTAGTCGTCATCGAGGTCTTAAATGAGTTTTTCGCGGTGTCCATTCGCTGCATAGCATCGGCTAGGTAATTTATTTTCTCGTCGCGTGGGCCTCCCTTTCGGCTGAGTTCGGCGAAGGTCTCTTGATACAACCGACTGCGGGCTTTACGCACCGCCTCCGCGAACACCGTTTTTCGGGAGTACCCGTTGAGTTCAGCCGCGTCCAGAATATCTTGGGACATGGATTCATAGGCGGCCCTCACTCGCGGTTTTTTGCGGACGTTCTCGGCGGCCTTGTTGTCGGCGTAACTGTAGATCAGTTTGGCCATGGCAACCACCGCTTCGTGCTTGCTGTGGCCGAGTTTAACGGGAGCGAAGAACGACGTTGGCCGATCCACAATCATGGCCTGCACCGACATCGGCACGAACTTAGTCAGGAGTGCATACGACCTGCTGTCGGTGAACCGACCGTTGACTTGGAAGATCCCAGCCGTGTCGGACTTCTCCCACGGCATTTCCCAGAACGCGGAGTTCTTTCCGATCATCTGCTCTAGCACCGTCTTCACGGCCATCGACGTTTTACCGAACGCGGTGTGGCGAGGATCAGTGATCCAGCCACCTACTTCCCACGCCTGCTTGCCCCATCTCAGATAGGTACGACGGTGATTTGTTGACCCGTAACGTAGACCCATGGCACGGATGATGGGAGTTATGTCAACGTAGGCCTTACGGCCCTTCTCGTTGTTCTGCACCCACCTCTCGTCGCCCTCGTCAGGGTCCCCAAACGCCTCGTAGATGAGCGCCTGTACTACGGAGGGTACTCCGAACAGGACGAGCGCCCCGAACGCGGGCCAATACTTTGTCAGCTTCTGGCGCTCGGCAAGGGTAGACGCGTTCCGCTTGGCCAGCGGGTTGGGGGTTCCGGTGACCTTAGCCACCAACTCAGGCAGCCCCGACGCGTTCAGGGCCGAGATCGTCCAGTCAGGTGCGAAGAACAAAAGCTCTGCCATCGCCCGGGCGAACGGGTTAGCCCAGACGTACTGCTCCCACTCCTGACCGCCGAACGCGTCGTTCACATACCGGGCAACGTCTTCACGGATCTCCTTGTCGGTGATACCCATGGTCACGGGGTCGTCCTTCATCGCCTCGTACACATGCTCGGCCACTTCGAGCTTGATTGCAGGGTGCACGACGTTCCAGAGGAAGTTGTCGTTGAGCTGCTTGGCTCTCAGCAACGTGTTGAGCACGGGGGCAAGGGGTCGCCCGACGATCGAGCGGCTCGCTACCTTCGCGGCCCCCGCGATGAAGTTATCGAGAGAGTTGTGGCGCACGTCTATCGACCCCATGTCGACGACTAGACCGTCGCCCACCCACTGGTGCACGAGCCCGTTCTTCGGGTCTGACATCTGTTTGTACTTGTTCCAGATACGTCCGGCGCCAAACGGCATGAACCGCGCAGGCCCCTTCACGTCCTTGCCCCATGCCGTGAGTGGGTTGTCCTTCACGTTCAGCCCATACGTCGCAATGTACGATTCGTAGAGCGCGACATGGTGAAACGCAGACACCGAGATGGCGAGCGACTTCGTGAAGTTGTTGAACCACAGGATGCCTTTCACCACGCCCCGCAGGAGGGGTGTCTTGATGTCGTCGGCCCCTCTGCTGGTAATGTGCTTGAGTAGACCTGCGGGGGCTCCTTCGGCCACCCACACGCCTTCCATGTTGAACCCCGGGGTGGGGATAAATTCAAACCCTTGAGCCCGTAGGTTGGCCGCGCCGTCAGTGCCGCCCCCGGGGAAGTCATTAAGCACCTGTCGGATCTGATCCCACGGACTCTGGGTCCGGTTTATAGAAGTCCGGTTGAACACGACGGTCTTGTCCGGGTCCCTCGCCGCGACGGAGGAGGCAAACCGGATCAGGTTCTCCAGTACGCGGAACCCGTTGTCCCGGTTCACCGACACGTCCTTGAGTTCCTTACGGACCTCCTTGTGGTCCTCGTCGTACTGGATCTGAGGGTCCCCGCGTAACGGGATGAACACGCTACGCCCGAGCGCGTCCGTGGACAGGGCCGCCAAGGTGAAGTATCGTTTGTTACGCGCCACTTCGGACACTGAGTTCTGCCACTTGCCAATAAGGTCCGCCGCGTTGAGCGTCACGGGTATGAGCCCTCCGACGACAGCGGCCTCTTCGTAAGTTGTGTATTCCCGGTGGCCTGCCTGCGAAGCCTCCTCAGACGCTGACCTGCCTCCGTCTTCCCGAAGGCGCTCCATCTCCTGCTCCTCGAACGCTTCTTTAAGAGACGCGGCCAGCGTTCCCTCTAACGCCAAGAACGCTTCCTTAAACTCGGCGGTTTTCATGTACGCGTCCCACGCGACGTCGTTCTCCTCGGCGGTGTTTTTCTTAGGCTGCGACGTGGTCCAGTCCTCCCGCAACTGTTCGCGCACGCGTTCGCGGATCTCACCCACCTTGGGTTTGTTGACGCGGCCACTCTTACGGTACTGATGCATGATGTATTCAGGGAGGTCCCGAATCCACGTGGTGCGTTCGTTGTCGGCTTCAAACATATCACCGACCAGCACGTTCGCCTCGTCCCGCATCGTCCCCATCCGCGCCCTCATCTCGACGAACATCTTGCGGAACTCGTCTTTGCCGTAGATGTCAGCGACTTCCAATGCACTGATGCCCCCAATGTCCCCCATCATCACGCCGGACTCCTTGTCTTTCCACAGGATATCGTACGTCCTACGCCAGTGGCCCTTCTTGTCTTTCTCAATGAGGGGCTTGCCCTTCTTGTTCAGTATCAGCTGGTTATTGTTGAACACGGAACCTTCAGCTAGGAGCGCCTCGAAGTTGGCGCCTGCTTCCTCGATGGTATCAAGGGCGGTACCGAGCGCGGAGAACACCAGATCCTCGAGGGCGTTAGGGGTTAGGGGGGCCTTCTTAAACAAACGAACCTTGGCCCTTGCCGCCATGTCCGAGGTCACTTTGAACCCGTGTTTCCCTGCGATGCGCGTACGCACCGTCTTCTTCCAGCGGCGGATGTCGTCGCTCACAAGAACGATAGACTGCTTCCGGTGGCGGTTCTCGTCGATCAAGATGCGCTGCATGGCCTTGTCCCGGTCAAACGCCCGGTGCCCTTGCTTGAGCAGATCGTCCCACGCAACCATCGACGTAGTGAACTCCGCGGTGTCTGTAAACATGTCACCTTGGACGAAATGCTCCGCACGCTGGGCTGGGGTACGGTATTCTTCAACGTCAACGCCTTCCCTAGCCATCTCATGCACGGCTTGCGCCTCGTGGGACAGGGTTTCCTCGAACCACTGCTTCATGTCGTTGAACAACCGGATGTTCGGTTTCGTCGCGTACTCGTCACGGAACGACTGAACAATAAAACGCTTGCGGTAGTCAGGGCGGTTCGGGTCAGACAACCTGTCTTGCATGTGCCCAATGTATTCGCGCGAGTCCGCCGCCGACTTCTTCGGGAAGCGGTAACGCATCGCGTCGACCATGCTGTTGACCCGGCTCGGTGTGAAGTAGTTGCCTACCTCAACCGCTGACGTGGTGAAGGAGAGCAGGACCTCGACCTCTTCGTCGCTGTCGCCGACCTGCTCCGTCACCCGTTGTTCGTAATTCACGGACACCCGAGGTAGCTCCTCTACGACGTCAAGGTTCCAGAAGACCCCGCTTTCCACGCCCCACGCCTGAACCCACTCGAACTGTTTGTCCTGACGCAGCTGCCCTACATAAGGGACCATCTCCATCCCATCGTAGTCCCGCTTGACAGAAGCCCAGTCAATGTATCTAACAGGTCCAGTGTCGCCGTCGAGGCGGTCTTTCCCATACTTGGTGTCGAACGTGCGTATGTCCGACTCGGACGAGAGCCGTAGAATCCGGGCACGAGAACTGAATTGTACGTGCTGAGTATGCGACCCCCGATTGGCGAACGCCCCTTCTTGCCATGACAGCCACGATCCCTCGAACCCGTACCACATCCCGTAGGGCTTATCGGGCCCCGAGGGGAGCGGGGGGCGCCTGTACTCTGCATGCTGCTGTTTGGACATCCACCGCGGTAGGTCGAGCGACTGCCGTTTACCCGCCATGCCTTTCTCGGTGGGCGTTTTTTGCATATCCTTGGCGAACAGTCGGAGCTTGGCTAGGGTAACCCCTGCTAAAGAGGCGTGTACCCTACGCCCTGTCTCCGCTGTCGCTAGTTCTCCCCCTATATCAACCGCTGACGTGGTGAAGGAGTGCACCGGGTCGGCGATGTCGGGGTCCTTGCCCATGATGTAGTAGTCCGTGTTCTCTAGGAGTCCCACTTGATTATCGGAGCGGTCCACGAGCGCGTCAAAACCGAGCGCCTCGAAGAAGAGCCCCGTGTCCCGCCCCGTGTCCCCGAACAGGGCGCGGTCTGCGAGAGCTAGTCCGCTGCCCATCTCACCTAACGACAGGTACCCAGAGTCGCTGGACATCGCTTGGCGTGCCAGCTCTGCCGCCTGTTTTTCGGTTAGGGTCGCGCCTAGCTTCGCTGCCGCCGCGCTCACTTCGGCCCCCGTTATTTTGGTCTCACCAAATATAAAGGGGTTCTTGACGTTCGCCCTTACCGTGACTTCCTGCACCTTGTCCAGTGTCTTGTGCAGCCCCGGCACGTTGGGGTCGAGCGCGACGATCACAGGCTGGTACGGCTTCTCAGTGCCCAAGGCAGGTGTCTGGACGAAGAACCCTCGGCGGTCTTCATCTCGGCGCATATTCCCCTGAGCGTGACGGTAGCCATCGTCACCCGGCTTCAGGTCCGGGCGTTTCTCTGTCATCTGCTTTCCCATACGGTCGGCTAGGGCGAGCCCTCCTTCCACTAGGTACACCCGAATCCCGTCCTTCTTTGCGCTGGTGGACAGGTACCCGAGTCTCTTAGCTTCCGAGAGGGCCATGTGCGTCTTCACTGGGTACGTCCCGCCCTCGTCGTCCGCACGCCTCTTTAACATACTGTTAGGTAGCTGTTTGGTCCCTGTTTTTGCGTAGCCCGCCCACTGTCTCGATTTCCGCAACGGGGACGTGTAGAACACCTCGCCCAAATCCTTCGTGAAACCGAACAGTCGGGACAGGTGCTTGGAGAACCGTTCCCCTCGAAACGGGATGCGCGTCATGTGGTATAGGGACACGGGCTTGCCCGCTTTCATGTCCGCTACTTTTTGGTCGAAGATGTTGTCGTACTCAACCGCGGAGGTGGTGAAGTCTCCCGAGATTGCGGACTTCCGTTCAGCCAACGCGTAGTCGACAAGATCCTTCTCCCGGAAGAAGCGGAGCTTAGCTATGAACCCGTCGACGTAGGACGACACGGGAACATGGTACGTCTTACCGTTCACCGTGACGGGCTGCGCGACCGGGGTTCTATCTACTTTGCTTCCCTCCATCATAAAGTCGATGGACAGCCCCCCGTCCCCATCGAAGATATCGACGAGCCCGTCCTTGGTCATCTGGTTGCGGTACGACCCGACCTCCTTACCCCCCTCATCCACCACGCGGTACGAGCGTTGCTGGTACCCCCTGCCCTTGTTGAAAGGGGTGGCCTTAAACGCTTTACGGACGTCAACCACCTTGAGGTTTTTCGGGGTGAATATTAGAGCCTCGGTGTAAGCCCCCGACTTCGTGGTGAATGAGTAGAAGGGCGTGAGGCTGCCGATTTTATCCAGCGCCTGCCTCGCCTGCTCCATCTGATCCCTGTCGTCAAACAGCAGATCCACGTCGTGCATCGGCTTATCGGGGTGGCGGTAGATGGTCACCTGATCCGCGTACGCCATGCTGCCTGTGAGTATGGGGCGGTCCTTTGCCGCAACTCCCTCCGTGAGAGCCACCAATATAGTGCCTACCATGGGGTTGTTATCCGCGAGTGCTTGGAAGGTGCTCGCCACCGTACCCTTCTTCGGACGGAACGTCAGCACCGGGTCCCCGTTCTCGATCGCTCCGATCACGTCCTCTACCCGGGCGCTTAGCTTCTTGTACTCCGCGCCCGTCATAACCCGGTAGATGGCTGTCAGAACTTCTACGATCTTCTGCCACACCCCCGCGTCCAACTGGGTTGGGACCTTACCTGTCGTCATCTTCTGGTATAGTGCGCCCTGCACAGCCGTCCTAGCCTTATGGTTCCTCTCAGGGATGCCAAGGGCGGGGGCAAGCAGATAGGACATCGCCTCCGCCGCCTGACGGGCGAACACCTTGCTCGTCTTCTCGCCCTTGATCACCTTGCTCGACACTTGGTACATGACATCGAGGTTCTCGATACTGAAGTCCTCGTCGGGGGGCAGCACAAACCCAGTCGCTTTCAGGAGTTTGACCGCCCCATCTACGAATTTGTCGGTCTCTAACTCTACCCCTATATCAACAGCGGACGTGGTGTGGCCGCCGCCTTTATTTTTCTTTTTAGCGTCGAGCTTAGCAAGCTCCGCGAGCAGCTCGGGGTTGTCTTCGAGCGGGGTGTCTGGGTTGCGGATGTCGCCTAAGGCGTACCCGAGTGCGCTGACTCCGTCCTCGTCGCTCTCGTCCAATGCCCCCGACACCTCGGCCTTGGCGTCAGTGTCCTTCGCAGGGGTCCGACGTTCGCCGACACGGGGAACTGCTGTCTTGGTCTTGGTCGTAGGAGGGGCGGCTTTGAGGCTCGCGTACACCGCGCCCTCTTCGTCCGACATCCCCGCGAAAGGTGTGTCGGCCCCTGCCTCGATGGGAGCGTGCTCCCCATGGAATCGGTGAACCCAATACGAGGGGTGCTTTGCGGTCGACTCGAAAAGTTTAATAAGGTTTTTATGGTCAGTCAGATAGTCCTTCGAGTGCCACCTTTTCTGTTCCTCAACCAAGAGGGCGTTCCGGCGTTTCGAGAAATCCGTACCCAGTAGTTTCCAGAAACTGCCCCGGCGCATGGAGTTGCCCGGACCCCACGTGGTCGCTGCGTAGAGCGCGAACTGGTGCTTTAGCAGATCGGGCAAGGCATCGAACGACTTTCGGATTTGGTCCAACCGATCCTCGGACAGGATGGCTACTCGGTACGAATCTTTTACCGCTAGATTCTTTTCCTTGTCTTCTTGAAGGAGATTCAGGAACGGGTTGTCGCCAAACGCCAAACGCCACGCCTGTATGCTGGACTTCAGTTTGTTCCCGAGAGCCTCTACCGTGAGATCTTTACGGTCGTCGGGGGCGATGCCGTTATAGATAGCGTTCGAGGTGACCGCCTGCTTGGCCCGCTGCTCCCACTTCACGAGCATGGACGCGGGCACGGGGCGGCCGTCATGGCTTTCACTCCACGCCGTTGCGAGGTCCTCGATATAGTCCTCAACCGCGGGGATCATAATAAGAGCGTTGTCGGGGGTGAACACAACATCTTCCATGTACTCGAGCTGCTTCATCGCGGTCTGGAAAAAAGGTGAGCGGTCAAGCACCCCGTCGGGTACCCTGATCAGGTTCAACCCGTTACTCTCTAAGGTCTTCAACGCCTTTCGGAAGTTAATGAAGCGCCGGACAATGGACCCCCCTCCGCCCCCTGACTGGCTCAACCCAAACATGGATCGGAACCCGGTCGACAGGCGTCCGAAGTCTTCGGCCAACTTGGTCAGCTGGTACAGCCGGATCGTGTCCATGGTGTTGATGCTGTCGGGGATACTCATGTTGGTATCCGTCGCGTATGCCGAGGGCCTCCCGACGGGGGTAGCGCCCGCTTTTATCTGTCTCTCGGCCATCCCCGCGAGTATATCTTCATCCGATTGCCACGGAGCCCCGAGGGTTTCCCGGGCGCTGCGGAGGTCAAAGAACTCCTGCACTTGGTCGGACATCAGGTAGTCCGCTATCGTGTCATTCAGGTACTCCGCTATCTGCTCCTGCGTCTCAAGCTCACCGTTCGCCAGAAGCAATGCCCCCGCTAACTGCGCCGAGCGATCGTCGATCCCTGCGAAGTTTATCTTGAGAATCTTCGAGTGATCCGCGAACAGGTTGATCCAGTTACCGAACATCTCACGGAAGTTCCCGAGGAACTGCTTGCGCCTCGCCGCCTGATTGCCATTCAGCCCGACGACCAGTGTGCGGTCCACCTTCTGCCGGGACTTGAACTTTATCTCAAAGTCGTTGCTGATGGTCATGCCGTGCATGATGCCCTGACTGATCCCGTGAGAACCGACGGCCACTTGCCCAAGGCCCTTGGGCCACATGACGTTGGTCTTGCGGGCAAATAGGTTGGCAGAGAACGTGTTGCCGGGGGCGATGTACATGCCCTCCTTGTTCCGTGCGACCGCGTCGTCCACGGCGTTGAGATTGATGCCTGCTTTGGACCGCGCCAAGTGTGCAGGGTCTTCCGCCGCGTCGGCCATTATCAAAAGCGCCGTGTTAACCAACGTCTCCGTCGCGGACTCTCCCGTCGCGTCGGTCCCCGTCTCGGGCACCCATCTGCCTTTCACCTGACGCTTGGTGGCCAGCTCTACGTAACGAGTATCCACGTCGAAGTCGGCACCTGCAAGAATCTGATCCTCGAGCGACGTCTGAATGAAGTTGCCTTCGTAGGTAGACTTGCCGTTCTTGCGGCCCGTGGGTATGCGGCGGTTCAGGCGACCCATCGTGTGGGAGTGAGGGTTGTCGCCCGGGACGCGGTGATAGAACCCAAGCTCGCCGGGGATGAGCCACCCGGTCTCTCCGGCCTTGTTGGTGCCCTGTACGATCTCCCACTCCTTGACGTTGTTCTTCCAGACCGCCCGGTTGTCCCATCGGATGATGCTTTTCGAATCCGTCGATCGGCTCAACGCACTCGCGTTAATGAAGTCGTCGTTGGCTTCGATCATGTCCATGTGGTAGCCCGCGTCGGCAACGATGGCCGCCACCGCGGCTTCCTTGGTGGCGTACGCTTTGCTTTCCTCGGTGTACCTATACTGACCCTCGGGCGTGTTCATATTGAACGCCGACAGCTTGACCTTCTCGCCTCCCTTGTGAGGAACGAGGTGCGAGGTCTTGAGTGCATCGCGTCCGACCGCAGCAGGGATCTCGATAGGGTGTATCAGGTTCACCACGTTACGGGTGATCTTCTCAAGCGCCGTCACCATCTGAGGCAAGACCATAGACTCGGTAGTCGCGTCGATCACTTCGTCGCCCGACATGATGTTGGCAACGCCCGGGTGGTGGGCGAAGTTTTCCAGTATCGCTTTCATGTCGAAACCGTGGATGTGCTTCTGGTTACGGAGCGCCTCGACCGCTGACTCCATCCGACGTAGCTGGATCTGCTGGTTTAGTTTGAGCGCGTTCCACCACTCCATCAGGTCGGGGGTCTTTTGCAGGGGCTCGAAAGAATCGTGAGGCTTCGCCTCGTGCCGAGCGTCGAGGACCATCAACAGGTCTTCGACGTTATAGTTCGTGACGTGTTTCTTGCGGTCCAACTTCCGAGCGAGTTCCCGAGGGTCCCCCAAGGTGTCCGTCGTTTTCCCGTCGTTCTTGAACAGCTTGACCGCGTCAACGCTCGCCGTCATCTTGGCCGCCGACGACATGAAGAGGGCGCCCACCTTCTCGGTCGCGTGGTTCTTGTTGTACTCGGAAACAAAGTCGTACAGTTTGGCGTACGCACTGTTAGGGTCCATCTCCGCCAGCGACTTTGACAGGGTGACGAAGTTAAACTTCTGGAGGGACCGCTCGTAGTCCTCGGTGGTGCCTGACAGGATCGCTTTCGCGGTCAGCATCTCGGGGTACTTCTCTTTCTGTGACCACACGCCCCCGAGCCCGTCGGCCCAGTGCGGGGCGTACTCGTCAATCAGGAACGCAACGCCGTCGGTGGCGTCAGGCATCGACCCGTCTTTCTCAAACTCAGCTATGAGTTCCGCGATGTCCGGCAGCATCTGTAGGTCTTCTATGATCATGGCGCGGAACTGCTCCTTGCCGTCCGCGTACCCCGCGTCGGTGGGCTTCAGCTCCCGCCCCTTCGCGTCGACAACCGGAGTGAACTCAGGGGCCCTCGCGAGCAGCACCTTACCGTTGGCCGCTTGCCCTCCCGTCAGGATACTGCCTGCGCGTTTGACGAGATCGCCGAGGAACCCGTTCTTCGCATAGTGGATGTAGTCACCGTGGATCTCACGATCCAACAGGGCCTTCTGCATGGCGAACAAGATGTCGAACGGGTCTTCCAGCTCACCAAGGAATCGGGGCATGGCCTCCTCGTGTTGGTCAACCGGGTTGTACCCGATCCGATCCGCACGCGTCTCAGTCCCCGGCATCATAAAATCAGTCAAGGGGGATATCGTCTTGTCCCGCTTCCGGGCCGCCTCTGCCGCCTTGTCGAACGCAATCTCTTGGGCGTCGTAGTAATCGCGGTACTGGGAGTAGAGGGTGGTGGTGTTGTTGTCGTACATGGCTGCCGTTGCGTCGGCCTTCAAGCCCGCCTTGTCCAGCTTCTTCTGGCGTACGAAGATCAGACTCGTCTTGTCCGCATACTGCCCGGTCCACATCCAGTAGTACCCGTCCTTGTCCGGGTTGTTGTACAGGTGGTGTTGGATCTTGAGGACGTCCGTCTCGGAGAGGTTCTTGTCGTCATAGCGACTGTACGTGTCGGCAAACCCGCCCGCTAGGAACATGTAATCAAACTCAGGGTCGTCTTCCTTCATCTGGTCAAACGTGCGTAACAGATGGTTCACTTCGCGCAAGTTGAAAATGGATTTCTGCTCGGGGGATGTGTAGAAGTACGGGCGGTCCGACTCCCCGTGAGCCGCGAGCCGGATGTACTGATTGATAGACGACGCAGGGTTCCCCGACTTGGCGAGGTTTGTCGTCAGCACCGCTTCAATGAGATCCCCGCGCAGGTTCGCCACGTTGGCTTCGGTGACCTCGCCCGGTTTGTCTGCGAACTTCTTGATATAACCCGACACCATTCCCGCGAGCCCGTCGACAAACGACTTCCCGTACTCGGACGTCTCCCCACTCTTGAGGTCGTACTTGGGCTGGGTGTAGGGCATCCGAGCATCGGTCACCGCTTGGCGGGCCTTGTCTATCTTGCCCTGTAACACCCATGACCTCTTGTCCATTTCCTTCTTCTTTTTTGCGTCCGCATCGGTGGCGAGCCCCGCCGTCACCACACTCTTCTCGCGGACTAGGGCGTCATGGGCCGACTGGGCATCGTTTATGCGTTTCTGTTTAGCCAACATCGTCTCATCAGAGGCGTCCGACGGGTCTACCGCACGCGCCCACATTGCGCGGACGGCGTGGTCGGAGGCTCCCGGGTCCCACCCCTCCAACTGAACGAGCGTGTCCTCGTCCATGCCGAGTACCATGCTGATGAACTCCGCGGATCTGATGTCATCGGACTTACGGAAGTTGTTATAGATTTTGGTCAGGCGCTCGAACGCGGGCAGGTCGTCGGTGTGCAGGGTGATGGACGCCCTCACCAGTCGCTCCAGACGTTCGATAGAGTCAGACGACTCTACCACGCGCACGTTCTCAACTGCGGTGCCGTCCGCCGCACGCATGTACGCCGAGAAGACTTTGGGGACCCTCACGTTCACCGCGTAGTTGTACACAGAGTTGAGCAGGTCCCTGCCGTCCATCCCCTCTTTGACCCCCCTCTCCACGAGCTTTTCCTTGAACCGCTGCTCCGAGGCCGGACGGAGTTTGGAGTACGAGGGCCCCTCCATGTATTTCTTGAACTCTTTGTCGCTCGACGCCGCGGTTGCCAGAACGTCCTTGTGCTCTAGGATTATCCCGATCAACCAACGCAGGTTCTCCTCACTGTCAGCAAGCCCCATCTCGCGGATAAGGGCCTTCATCCGTGCCTTCTCCCGGAGGTTGCTGTCATGCACCCCACGGGCGTCGTCTGAGGTTATCCCTTCGAGGAGCGGCGAAGCGCCGTCCCCTAGGACCCGGGCAGGTTCTTCCTCGGTTTCGGCTTCCGTGAGCTCTCCCCCGAGTGCGTCAAGCGCCTGTAGGTGCGCTATTTTTGCGGCGTCGTTAATGGGGCCCACGGTCTTTAACCCCGCGTCCTCCATCTTCTTCTTCTGGGCCTTGCGTTCTGCAACGTCTCGAGCAACCTGTTTAGGGTCCCCCGCACTAGCGACGGGCTTGGCAACCTTGGCAACCTTGCCTATGGCTACTCGCTCCTTCGCGAGGGCACCCCTCTCTGCGACGTTCGCTTGGAACGCCTTGCGGGCTTCGTCTCTTTCGGCACCCTTCTTGGCCGAGTTAACGGCGCTCATCAGGGGCCCTGTGGCTGCGTTGAGTTCTTTGACCCGCGCGTCGATCTCCTCTCGGTTGAGGGTGTCGGCCTCGAGCTTGTCCTGTTCGTATTCCTCGAGACCCGGTTCATCGACCTGCGACTTGGCTTTCTTAGGGGCCGCCTTGACCTCTGCCTTCAACTCCGCGATCTTCTTTTCCGCAGCCGAGGCCCGTCTACGCAGGTCGCTCGCGTACTTCTTGGGGAAGATGCCCTTTGACTTGGCAACCTTGGCCAGTTCCTCGGGGCTCGTCAGCAGCCTCTTGCGATCCTTCTGCTGGCGCTCCGCTTTCTTGAGGGCGGCCTTGGGTTCCGCCAGCGAGGGCTCGGCTTTCTTTTCCTTCTTCGGGATCGAGGCTTTCTTGGGCTCGGCTTTCTTCTTGGTCGCTGCCTTGGGTCCCTCAAACCTAGACCGAGGCAGGACGACGTCCCTCTTGTAAGCTACCGCGTCAACCAGCGCGGTCGCTAGAAGATCAGTATGCGAGGTGTATTCCCCGGTGGACGGACTCTTGTCATCGAGGCCGTAGTCAAAGGTGGCGTTCCCCCAGACTTTCTCGGCGGCGGCCCGGGCGATGTCTACGTCGGCATCGGAGTTCCCGTGAGCGACGACAGAATCAAAATTGGTGATCTGTGCTTTGGCGGAATGCCCCCCGCCCCGGGTTTTGAAGCTCCCCCGGTACCCGTTAGCCACAAGCTCGGCGCGGAACTGCTCCATTTTCTCGGCAGTCCAATCCGCCAATGGGTCGGCGAGCGTCACGTACAACTTGGATCGGCTGCCGTCCGGGTTCTTGGCACGCTCCCCTATGTTTACCTGCATCCACTCGTCAGCAATCTGTCTGGGGATGTTCAGCTTTCTTGCGATGGCCTCGACGGATTTAGTAAACTGCGTCTTCTGTTCCGAAGTGGCGTCCGGGGCACCATTTCGGGGTAGCCCTCGGAACTCCCCCCTCAGTATAAGCTGTATGTAGTACCCCCCTTGGCCCGTGTACCCAGCATTACGCGCTTTCTTATTCTCGGGCTTGGCGAGCCACGAGGCGTACTCGTTCCGGTCCATGTCTGCGACGGGTTTCTTGGCCGCGGGTTCCGCAGGTTCCGCTGCCTTGCCCTTGCCCATAGGGTTCTTCTTGGGCTCGGCTTTCTTGGCACCTGTAGATCGGTAAACAAACCCGAGGATCTCGTTGTCGCCGGAGAACTCCGCGCCTTCCACCGCGGGAGACTCGGGGTACAGAACCCGGGCGGTGAACAACTGGTACCCGCCCCCGCTGTCGGTGACTTCGGTAAGTTTGCTGACGCCCTCGCCCGTATGCACCCAGTCCCCGACCTTGTACTGAGTCCGACCGTCCACCTCAAGAACCCCGTCACGCTTGGCGTTCGCATCGTGGGCGAGCATGTTAGTGTCAGGGAAGTCGGTCTTGAAGTCCGCGAGGGTACGCGCTTTCTTTTCCTTCTTCGGGATCGAGGCTTTCTTCTTGGGTTTCTCAGGCTCCTCGGCCTTGGCTTTCTTGCCCTTCGGGCGGTACACAAACCCCAGCACCTCATGGGGGTAAGCAACCTCCTTGCCGTCTGACGCGGGGGTAGTGGCGTAGATGATCTTGACCGTAGCGTTAGGTCCCTCTACCGAAGCAACCTTGCCCACTCCCTCAGGGGACTTCACCCAGTCCCCGACCTCGAGCTGGGCGACGCCATTGACTACGGACACCCCGTCACGCGCGACGTTCTCGTCGTGCCTGTCCTTATCAATGTCTTTGAAATCTTTGTCAAAGTCCTCAAGGGTCTTCGGGGCCCGCTTGCCTGTGACCGAGGACTTCTTGCCCTTTGTGGGCTTCTTGGCTCTCCGCTGGGCCGCGAATCGGGCCTCTATCTTCTTGGCGTTGTCGGACATAGGCTTGCCCGTCAGGTCGAGGCCGTCATCCGACCGGGGAGTGTCGGGTATCTGGTCATTCTCACCCAGAGCCTCGGCAACCATAGCGTCTGTGAACGCGGTGCCCTTGACGTTCTTGGCGTTCTTGACCCGCGCAGACGTGGTGGTCCGTTTAGGGTCCGTCGCTTTGCTCAGCTTTGCGCGGGCGTCGGCACCTACCACATAGACCAAGGACTCTTACATACAC
>Ga0302118_10000591_pt1 | contig 17489 bp, 13 predicted proteins | sample AG5_331_MG_FD_203126 | JGI IMG/M metagenome (GOLD analysis project Ga0302118, IMG submission 203126) | Marine microbial communities from Western Arctic Ocean, Canada - AG5_33.1 | ecosystem: Environmental > Aquatic > Marine > Oceanic | place: Canada: Western Arctic Ocean | collected 2017-10-01 | reverse complement strand
TGGTGGGTCGAGCAGGTCTAGATCTTTATCCACAACCTTCGGGAACTAAGACGATTGATGCCGACTCATTTGCTAGTGATGTAGGTGGTTCTGGCGCCAACATTGCTATTGCTATGAAACGTTCTGGCGGAAATATTGGACTTATTTCAGCTTTGTCTGATGATCCTGTTGGCTCCTATGTAAAGAAGCGTCTCAAAGCTGAAGGCATAGATTTAGAATTGATGCAAACTACGAATGGTAATGAAAGAACCAGTCTAGCAATTGCCGAAGAGCGCCCAAATGATTGCGAGGTAGTAATATATCGCAACAATCCTGCAGACCTTCGAATTACTTGTGATGATGGTATAAAAGTAGCAATTACAAAAAGTAGTAATCTAATTGTCACTGGAACTAGTTTAATCGAGGATGACTCAAGAGAGCAAGTTTTAAAAATGATGGATCATGCTCAGAAAAATGATTGTAAAGTTTGGCTAGATTTAGATTATCGGCCTTGGAATTGGCCTGATAAAGAAAATACTCGTTTAGCATATCAAAAAGCATCAGAATTATCGAATGTTTTAGTAGGTAATGAAGAAGAATTTCAAATTCTTCAAGATGATATCAATATTCAGATTAAGGAGTGCACTTCAAAGAGTCAATTGATGATTCTTAAGAAAGGTGAAAATGGATGTAGCCTATTTTCTGGAAAGTCTCAACTTAAAGCTGGAATTTATGAACTTCAAGTTATGAAGCCTTATGGTTCCGGCGATGCTTTTCTAGGTAATTTAATAATAAACTATATGACTTCTGGAGACTGGAGTCAAGCTATTGAAGCTGGAAGTGCGGCAGCAGCTATAGTAGTCTCAAAGCAAGGTTGTGCAAGTGCTATGCCTAGCTTAAAAGAAATTCAGCTATTACAAAAACAAATTAATATAAAACCAACTACTGTGTGGAGCTAAATATGCATATACCTCAACATAATAACAATAATCAGGCAATTGTTGATTGTAATAACGACATTGTGCCATTATGCTATTTCAATATCATTAAGCTAAAGGCAGGCGAGTCGTATACCTATCAATTAGCTGATTATGAAACTTGCTTAGTGCCAGCCACTGGAAGTATTGACGTAGAAGTCCAAGGTGAAACTTTCAAAGAGATTGGAAAACGTCAACATATTTGGGAGGGAGATCCTGAAGGTGTCTATGTTCCTGTTAACTCTGAAACTAAATTAACTTGTATCAGTAATGAAGTTGAAGTTTTCATTTCTGGGGCAAAGCATAATGAAACTCATGAAGCATTTGTAATAAGGCAAGAGGATGTTGATAAAGTTCAGTATGGCTCAGATGAAACTAAAACTCACCGAAAAATTAAGCATATTTTAGGTAAAGATCCAGCTGGCAAAGTGGGTAAATTATTGGTTAGTGAGCTATTTACAGTGGGAGCAGGAGGCTGGTCAGGATTCCCTCCTCATAAACATGAAACAGATATGTTTCCAGAAGAGAGTCGCCATAATGAAGTTTACAATTTTAGATTTAACCCTTCAAATGGTTTTGGAGCTCAGTTTTTAACTCCAGATGGTGAAGATTTTGGTCCTGTATATCATGTTCGTGATGGTTCAACATTTATTTTTGATAAGGGCTACCACCCTTGTGTCGCAGCTCCAGGTTTTGAAATGTACTACTTCACTATTTTGGCTGGAGAGACTCAAAGACCATTGCATATGAATTATCAGAAAGATTATGCCTATCAGTTAGAAACTATTCCTGGTATGCAAGACATGCTTAATAAATTTAAATAATGATTTCTAACCTTAAAGATATTCTTATACCAGCCCAAGACGAAGGCTATGCTATCGCCTGTTTCAATGTATTTGGTTACGAAGATGCGCGTGCGGTTGTTGAAGCTGCAGAAGCACGCAATGCCTCAGTAATTCTCTCTATCAATCTTGATATGCGTCAATTTATGACTATGGAGCAAATTATTGGTATGTTAAGACCTATGGCTGAGAAGGCTAAGGTTCCAGTGTGTTTACATCTTGACCATACCTATGAAATGGATATAGTTAAACAGGCTGTTGATAGTGGGTTTACATCTGTAATGTTTGATGGCTCTCAACTGTCTATCTCTGAAAATATTGCTTCTATACGTGACATTGTTTCCTATGCACATCCTAAAGGAGTATCGGTAGAGGCTGAAGTAGGTTCGGTGCCTTACGCAACTGGGCGTGACCATATTAAATCTGCCATAACTGAGGTATCTGAGGCTCTAGCTATGGAAGAACAAGGACAACCAGATGCACTAGCAATTTCAATAGGGAATGTACATCGCTTGGAGAGTGGATCTGTAGCAATTGACTTAGATCGTTTTAACAAGCTGGAAAAAGCTTTAAGTTTGCCATTGGTAATTCATGGAACTAGTGGCCTAGAAGATAAAGATATCCAAATGTTGGCATTGCGACAGGTTGCTAAATTTAATGTTGGTACTATTTTGCGAAAAAGTTTTGGTAATTCATTACGAACCACGCTTGAGTCTGATCCTGACCTTTTTGATCGTATTACTATAATGCAGAAAGTAATTCCAGATTTGAGAGCTACGGCAACTCAAGTAATCCATTTGCTAGGGCAATGATTGTCAATTAAATTTTAGGATGCCCGATGATTAAAACAGGAGACAATTACATTTATGAGCAAGAAAGCAATAGCCATACCAGTGAGTTTATTATCACTGAACAACAAATTAACACTCGTGTTTCTGCTGTTGTTAACGGTGCTACCAAAGTGCAAGAAAAGTTTGGGATAACCCCTAAAGCAAAATATAATTTAGTACCAACATAACTATTTTTACTATTCCAGATTAACTGTTAATCTGTTTTTTATACTGCACTATAGGTATTATTCACTAGAAATAATTATTAAACCATCTATTACTGATTTCGTATAGTAATAAAAACAATCAAGTAGAAAATTAAGGAGCGAAAATGGCAACATTACAACATATTATTAACGGCAAAAAAGTAACCGGAACGTCTAGCACAGTATTTGATATATACAACCCGTCAACTGGGCAAAAAATTAATAAAATGCAAGGTGCGAGCGCTGCCGATACTAAACAAGCTATTGATGCAGCAGAAACGGCATTTGAAAGCTGGAAAAAGGTACCGCCCTCTAAAAGAGCTCAAATTATGTTCAACTATCGAGAACTTTTGTATAAAAATGTAGAAGAATTAGCAGAACTTATCTCTATTGAACATGGCAAGACATTAGCTGACGCTAAAGGTGAAGTCATGCGTGGAGTTGAAGTTGTTGAGTTTTGTACTGCCATTAATTCACACTTAAAATCGGATTATACGGCAGATGTTTCTGCAAATATTGACAGCTACAACTTGAGACAACCTCTCGGTGTATGCACCGGCATTACACCATTTAACTTCCCTGCGATGGTGCCAATGTGGATGTACCCTGTAGCGATTGCTTGTGGCAACACCTTTGTATTAAAACTTTCCGAACGTGTCCCAAGTTGTGGATTAAGACTTGCCGAACTGATGAGCGAGGCAGGTTTGCCCGATGGTGTATTTAATGTCGTCGTGGGTGATAAAGAAGCTGTAGACGAATTGTTACACAATCCAAAGGTTTGCGCTATAAGTTTTGTTGGCTCTACATCTGTAGGTGAATACATTTATCAAGAAGGTTGCCAACACAACAAACGCGTGCAGGCCTTATGTGGAGCAAAAAATCACATGATAGTGATGCCAGATGCAAGCTTGGATCAAGCTTGTGATGCAATCCTGGGCGCAGCATACGGCTCAGCTGGCGAGCGCTGCATGGCTGTATCTGTTGTAGTCGCCGTGGGTGATGAAATTGCCGACGCAATGGTTGAACAATTAGCGCCGATGGTACGTGCCTTAAAAGTGGGCGCTTACAATGAAGACGGTGTCGAAATGGGACCAGTCATAACCAAGCAAAGCCAGGAGAAAATCCTCAACTACATCGACGAAGGTGTGGCACAGGGTGCGACACTGGTCTTGGATGGTAGAGAACACGGAAAAAAAGAAGGCTTCTATGTCGGCGGCTGTATTTTTGACCAAGTTAGCGATCAAATGTCTATTTATACCGATGAAATTTTTGGGCCGGTACTGAGCATCATTCGTGTCAGCACCTACGAACAAGCATTAGCCTTAGTCAACTCTCATGAATATGGCAATGGAGCGACAGTCTTCACCCGAGATGGCGATACTGCTAGGCATTTTACAATGAATGTTGAAGTTGGCATGGCTGGCGTCAATGTGCCTATACCTGTACCCGTCGCCATGCACAGTTTTGGTGGTTGGAAACGCTCACTGTTTGGTAGCTCCTCCATCCACGGCATGGAAGGTGTGCGTTTTTATACCAAACTCAAAACGGTAACCACTCGCTGGCCTTCGGGTATTCGTAAAGGAGCACAATTCCATTTTGAGGGTGGAAAAGATGCCTCTTAAACTATTAATTAGCGAATAGATCTATAGCTGTGGCGTATTTTGGTAAGCCAAAATCGCTGCAGCTAAATCCTCAATCGAGGCACCTACAGATTTAAATACGGTAACTGCATTATCGCCATTCTCAAGATCAGATCGACCGCGGTGTCGACCGGCACATAGGTCAGAAAATTCAGCCACTATTTTTTGCTCAGTAATCGCACCCTCATTAATCGGTGTGATGAGATCACCAGTTTCGCTTAATGCGCCTGCTCGTGTATCAACAAATAATTCGCCTATTTGCATGGCCGTATTATTTGTTTCGCGCATTTTTGGCGTAAAACTACCCACTAAATCTAGGTGGGTTCCAGCAGACAACCACTCTCCCATAATCAGTGGCTCTGTTGCCATGGTTGCACAACTGATTAAATCCACTTGTTGGGCTACTTCTTGTAAATTTTCTGGTGGACAAACAAGGGCATTAATGCCATCAACTGTAAGTTCTTCCACCAAACGCTTTGAAGATTCTAGATGTCGCCCCCAAACATGCACTGTGTTAATTGAGCGCACGTTCATATGGGCTGGGATTAAATAACGTGCCATGCGCCCAGTGCCCACCATTAACATCGAATTAGTATTTTCTCGAGAAAGATAACGTGAAGCCAACGCAGAGGCTGCAGCCGTTCGCCTAGAAGTCAGTTCGTTACCATCAAGTTGAGATAATAACCGCCCAGTTTTTCCACAACTCAATAGGTAATGTCCCGTCAAACCCGCCAAGCCTCGCCGATTATTACCTGGGAAAACATTGACGATTTTAACGCCCGAGTACTTACCCTCAATCCACGCTGGCATCAACAACAAAGTTGCATCTGGATCGCCTGGAACTTTCATATTATGGTGGTGTCGAACGGGTGAGTTTACTGTCTGAATAAAAATTTTATCCAAACAATCTATCAGCCCCTTCCATGGCAATGCTTCAGCGGTTTGTTGTCGATCTAGAATCATGGTTATACTGCCCTTCTATTTTGCTATCATTCTAACTTAGAACAACTACAGTGCGAGCAAATTCGCATTACCGCCTGATGCTGTAGTATCAACTGCTACAACTCGCTCATTGAGTAATCTCCACGGCTCGTTAATTGAATCAATGACTGTTGTGATACCGGCATTACGATTCAGCACTTCGAGTTCTGTATCAAGTGAATCACCAGCATTCATAATCACGTCATAACAATCGCTCGCCAACAATTCTGAATTGACTGGTGATTGCATTCTGAAGAGCTTGCTTGGTTCTATTCCAACGGCAATTAACTTGTCATAATCCTGCTGACCTATTGCTGTCATTACGCTATTTCCAAGTGCCAAAGATAAGACGCTTTGTTGCAAGACATCAGTGTTGCTAGGACCCAAACAAAGCACACAACCTTTAGAATGATAGCTCAAAGTATTGCTTTCACCCGTCGGACCAGGCAGCTCTATACTTTGGTTGTATTGATTAATAGTATCCACCAGATGATTGATAAATACTTGATTAAGCACTGGAAAAATGTCAGCAATTTTCTCAACCATTGTTTGATTAAAAAACGCAGTATTCTTTGACGGAACAACCATGCACTCTTTGAGAGACCTTGTGTTGAGAGATTTAGTGTAACCATGAAGCGCACTCGGACCACCAACTTTAGGACCAGTTCCTGAAAGACCTTCTCCACCAAATGGCTGCGAGCCAACAATAGCACCCACCTGATTACGATTAACATAAATATTGCCAGCATTAATTCTCTTACTGACCAAATCTACTTGCGTTTTAATCCGAGAGTGTATGCCAAAAGTTAAGCCAAAACCTTTTGCATTCAGTTGATCAATCATGTCTTCTAAGTGGTCAGACTTATAGCGAATCACATGCAGAATCGGACCGAAAAACTCCTCGTTAATATCATCCAAACTATCAAGCTCAATCATTGTTGGCGCAACATAATGACCATGAGTATTGCTATGCTGTACTTTGGCTATGACTTTGGCGTGAACGCCGGCATTATTAATATGCGCTTGCAATTTGTTTTTCGAGTCAGCATTAATCACTGGACCACAATCGGTGTTCAAGTATTTTGGGTTGCCTACATTCAGCTCCTTCATAGCACCTTTAATCATATTGCTAATACCAGTAAAACAATCTTCCTGTATGAGCAATATTCTGAGTGCCGAACAACGTTGACCTGCACTTTTAAAGGCGCTATCTATAACGTCTCGTGTTACCTGTTCGCTAAGCGCAGTCGAATCAACCACCATGGCATTGAGACCACCAGTTTCGGCAATCAATCCAGCACTGGGGTTGTTTTTCAGTAGATTACTCTTAATTGTCTTAGCCACTTGTGTTGAGCCAGTAAAGGCAACACCAGCAATGTGCTTGTCTAATGTGAGGTTATTGCCCACATCTGAACCCTTGCCCAGAACAAGCTGTAATAAACCAAGAGGTATGCCGGCTTCATGCAATAACTGCGTAGCCCTATAGCCAATGATTGAAGTGCTTTCTGCTGGTTTAGCAATCACAGCGTTGCCTACTGCAAGGGCGGCAGCCACTTGGCCAGTGAATATTGCCAATGGAAAATTCCAAGGACTGATGCAGACAAACACCCCAAGCGCTTCTCGCTGTTTTGGCATTACACTTCTCGATAAATTTGCGTAATATCGGAGGAAGTCAACCGCTTCCCGAACTTCGTCAATAGCGTCCTGATAAGTTTTCCCCGCCTCACGCATGGCCAATACCATCAATTCTGCTTGATTGTCTTCAAACAAATCTGCTGCGCACTCTAAACTTTTCAAAATCGATTCTTGAGAATGGGTCTTAGAGGCAAAAGCTATCTTTGCATCCTGCAAACATTGATTAACTTGAACTTCACCAGCATAACAAACAGTGCCCACAGTATCCGATAATTCGGCAGGATTGTGTACTTGGTGTAGATTGTTTTCTTTATTGTCCTTGTTGAGAGTGATTGAGGTGCCGCACCATTGATAGTCAATCCAAGGTTGTTGTTGTGCACCTAGATTGTCAACCTCATCCTGTTCTGAAAGCACAATCGATTTCGAATTATCACGTCCTGGTTGAAAAATATCTTTGGGCAAAGGAATTTTAAGGTGGCTTGCTTGAGGATCGTCTTCAACATCACTCAAAATGTCGGTTGCGAGCTCAATGGGTCTAATATTCTCGTCAAATAAATGATTGATGAACGAGCTATTGGCGCCATTCTCCAGTAATCTTCTCATTAGATAGGCAAGTAAATCTGTGTGACTGCCGACTGGTGCATATACTCTTGATACAACACTGTACTGACTCGCCAACTGATTGTGAAGGGACTCACCCATGCCGTGCAAACGCTGTATTTCAAACCCTTCGTTATTTCCTGCAATTTCACAAACAGAGATTAATGTGTGGGCATTATGACTGGCAAATTGAGGATAAATCCTATCGCGCATCTTAAGAAGTTTCTGCGCACACACTAGGTAGGAGTAATCAGTATTTTGTTTTTTGGTAAAAACTGGATAATCAATATCACCCAAAATTTGAGCTTTTTTAATTTCACTATCCCAGTAAGCGCCTTTTACCAAACGTAACATAATTTTCAAATCATGCTTTTCGCTTAACTCATACAGCCAGTCAATTACCAATGGAGCGCGCTTTTGGTAAGCCTGAACCACGACTCCAAAACCCTGCCAATTGGTGTTGGCTTTGTTTTTAGCCACATATTCAATCATATCCAAAGAAAGATCCAAACGTTCGGCTTCTTCAGCATCGATGTTAATGGCAATATTATAATTCTCTGCAATGTCAACCAAAGCTAATAATCTCGGCGCTAACTCTTTTAGTGCTCTTTCTCTATGCATAAAATCGTACTTTGGATGCAAGGCTGAGAGCTTCACTGAAATACCATTTGCGGCTACAATATCAGCGCCTTTTCTATCTTTACCAATGGCAATTAATGCTTTTTTATAGGACAAGAAATAACGATCGGCGTCTTTCATTGTCCACGCGGCCTCACCCAACATATCGAAAGAATGGGTTGCGCCATTCTTATTAGCAGTTTTAAGAGCATTCTCAATATCTTCAGAAAAAACGAACTGTGAGCCAAAAAAACGCATCACACTATGAGCACTGAATCGAATGCCAGGTCTAGAGAGGATATCAAGTGCATGCTTAATGCGCCCCTTGATTTTGGTGCTATGACCATGACTAATCATCATGTCAGCAACACTCAATGCCATGGTTGCAATATTAATCATCGAAGACTTTTTGCCGCCTAAATGCTTAGACCAGGGTTTATTAGAAATCTTGTCAGAAAATAATTTATCCCTAGTTTTGTTATCCGGAACACGCATAAAGGCTTCAACGAGCGTCATTAACGACAAACCCTCGTCACTACTTAGATTATATTCTGAGATAAACAATGATAATAAGTCGGGTTTATTTGATGCTCGCAAATCTTTAATAAAGGATTCTGTAATGCTTTGAAATTGTTCACGTTGTTTCTTATCAGTGCCCTCAAGCAATTGCAATTGAGCTAAAGCCTCCGACTCTGGAATAATTCTGTCGTGCCTAATGGCCTGTCTTAGTTTTGTATAATCAACATCAAGTTCGTCTATAAACACACAGCACTCCAAATAATAATAATCAAATATTTCTCTACTTTCATAGTTATTATTATAGATTAAATGATTTAGTCTTTATAACTATGAAATTGTATATAATAGTTATTAGTTTTAAATGTTTAATGTTTAATAAACTAAATACCTGCATTTAGTTAATTATTAGGAAATATAACTATGTTAGATAATTACGATAATAAAATCCTTAAACTGCTTCAAGCTGATGGCAGAATGACAATCACCGATTTATCAGACCAGATAGGTCTTTCTAAAACACCTTGTCTCAATCGAGTTAAAAAATTGGAAAACAAAGGATACATACGCGGTTATCGAGCTGTAATTAATCACGATTTAGTGGATGATAACCACATCGCTTTTGTACAAATTAAAATGGACGACACCAAAACTCAAGCACTAAATGCCTTTAATGCTGCAATTAATGAAATACCCGAAGTTGTACAATGCCATATGATAGCTTCGCACTTTGACTACTTACTTAAAGTTAGAACCAACAATATGGAAAGTTATCGTAAAGTTCTGGGTGAGAAAATATCGGCCTTACCTCATGTACAAAACAGCTCGACTTTTGTGGTCATGGAAGAAGTGAAGTCTTATATTTGAGACAACAACCAATTCTTAAATAATCGCACATTTTGACGCTGTAAGTGAGCCTTTGGGCAAATAACATAATAACCCTCATCGGGCTTTAAAATATGATCAAAAAGTCTCACCAATCGACCCGAGCGCAAATGTTCGCTGACCAATAGTGACGATCCCATAGCAACACCTTGACCATCAATAGCAGCTTGTACTAAAACATTTGTATCATCAATAATAACACCCCTATTTGGGTTAACGCCATTAAGATTGGCATCTCGTACCCAAGTTGACCATGACTTGTAACTGGCGTCATGGAGTAGCGGTAAATTCTCCAAGTCATTTTCCGAAAAATCTCCAGACAGGCCAGCAACAATTGCCGGACTGCATACTGGGAAAAAATCAAGTGAAAGTAAATGGAAACACTCAAGATTGGGCCAATTTCCATCACCATAAGTAACAGCGATGTCAATATCCTCTCGAGAAAAGTTCACCTCTTCATTGGAGTGAAAAAGGCTTAAATTAATACCCGGGTTATGCCGCCAAAAATCATTCAGTTTTGGAGACAGCCACTTAGCTGAAATAGAGGGACCCAACCGCACCCGAAGCATACCCAAGCCAGTGTTGGAAGTAATTTTCTCAACACCACTAGCAATGGCGTCAAGCGACTTAGTCATCACTGGAAGTAATATTTCCCCTTCACTAGTCAACTGAATTCGTCGAGGATGACGAGAAAACAGCTCAACACCAAGTTGCTCTTCCAGAATTTTGATTTGATGACTCGCCGCCGCCTGAGTGACATAAAGCTCTGCTGCAGCCTTGGTAAAGCTTAAATGACGCGCCACAGCTTCAAAAGATTTCAAACTGTTGAGTGATGGTAGCTTGCTTCTCATGCCTATTAAGAGAGTTAATTAACTCAATTATAGATTAGTTTTTCTTATGTATTGTAATAATAATTTCTCATTTGCACATGGTGTGTAGAATACTTATAATTAAAAAATCTAATCATTGATGCACTAAGGGGTAAGAAATGACACGAAGAAAAACCGGTGGCAGAGCGGCACGAATTGCGCTAAGAGCAGCACCACTAGCTGAGGACGAAAAACCCGTACTTCCAGGCGAGATAGGCGGCAGTTACAAACCACTGAGTGATAAACAAGTCAAATCAATTGAAGCCAATGTGTTTCGCATCCTTGAAGAAATTGGCTTTGCTGACGCTACGCCACATTGTATTAAAACCTGTGTTGCATTTGGTGCCACCATGGGTGATGATGGCAGATTGAGAATGCCAGAAGAGGTGGTTAGAAAAGCAATGGCGATGTCGCAACACGGTTTAACACTTCACGGTCAAATTGAAAAATACGACTTGGACTTAAGCGGTTCAAGAGTGCATTTTTCCACTGCGGGTGCAGCGGTTTTAATTGCCGATCCAGAAAACAATGAGTACAGAGAGTCGCTAAGCCAAGACCTTTATGATATGGCAAGAATTGCCGATCAGTGTGAGCACATTCACATGTTTCAACGAACCTGTGTTTTGCGTGATATTCCTGACCCAAGGTTATTAGACCAGAATTCAGTTTATTGCGCCGCCTTGGGCACACAAAAACACATCGGTGTCAGTTTTACCGAAGCACCCCATGTGACCGATGGCTTAGAGATGCTGCATATTATTGCTGGTGGCGAGGATAAATGGCGTGAACGCCCTTTTGTCAGCATGAGCAACTGCTTTGTAGTGCCACCAATGAAATTTGCAGAGGAATCTTTAGAGTGTCTACGTGTTGGCGTTGAGGGTGGCATGCCGATACTGTTACTCTCTGCTGCGCAAGCTGGAGCAACAGCGCCCCCTTTGTTGCCGGGTGTTGTATCACAAGCTTGGGCAGAGTGCCTCGGTGGCTTGGTTTATGCCAATGCCATTAAACCAGGAGCACCCTGTATTTTGGGCACTTGGCCCTTTGTTTCAGATCTGCGCAATGGTTCCATGTGTGGCGGCTCGCCAGAGCAAGGTCTGATATCTGCTGCTTGCGCACAAATGGGCAACCATTTTGACTTGCCGACAGGCGCGCCTGCCGGCATGACAGATTCAAAATTCCCGGATTTTCAAGCAGGATCAGAGCGCGCATCAACACATGTGGTAACGGCGCTCGCTGGTGCAAACATAATCTATGAATCTGCAGGTATGTATGCAAGCCTTTTGGGCACCTGCCCCGAAAGCTTACTACTGGATAATGACTTACTGGGCGCGTCGTTAAGGATGACCAAAGGCCTCAGCGATGAAAGCGAAGAGGCTCTTTGCTTTGAAACCATTAAGGATGTTTGCTTGAACAACAAAGCCCATTATCTTGGCTCCGATCAAACTATCGATGTTATGCAAAGCGAATACATCTATCCAGAACTCAGTAACAGGGACTCACCTAATGACTGGGCTGATATGGGAAAACCCGTTATCCTGGAAACAGCAATCGCAAAAAAGAAAGAGATACTAGCGAGCTATTTTCCAGACCACATTAGTGATGACGTGGACAGAGAATTACGCAGCAAATTTGACATTAAGCTAAGTCGAGAAGCTATTGGCAGAAACCCACTAGAGGAATAAACAAGGATGAAAACACACGCACAAGTTGTTATTATTGGCGGAGGCTCACTGGGTGTTAACTTAATGTATCACCTTTGCGAACAAGGCTGGAACGATGTTGTATTAATCGAAAAAGGTGAGCTCACCAGTGGCTCCACTTGGCATGCTGCGGGCTTATGTCCAAATTTTAATGGCAATCACACACTGTCCAGTATCCACGAATACACGATCAAACTTTACGACGAAATTTTGCCGAAAAAAACCGGCCTACCCTCATCATTCCACAAAACAGGCTCTCTGCGTGTCGGCTACACCGAGGTAGAAGAGCAATGGTTTAGAAACATCATTAGTCGAGCCAACCACATTGGTTGTGAGATGCACTTTATCTCAAAAGAAGAGGCCGCCAAGATCAATCCGATGATGACTTTCGATAATGCGCGCTGCATTCTCTACACACCTAACGATGGTCATGTCGACCCAACAACTGTTGTTACCCAATTGGCTCAATTGGCGAAAAAGAACGGCGCCGAAGTGTCGTCTTTCAACCGTGTTACAGATATTAACATTTTGCCTTCGGGTGAATATGAAGTGGTCACTGAACTAGGTAATATTATCGCCCAGCACGTCGTAAATGCCGGCGGATGTTTTTCACCTCAAGTTGCAGAAATGGTTGGTGCTCACGTACCACTGGTCAATCTTCAACACCAGTATTTGATCACTGAAAACCACCCAGAAATTGCCAAGCTTACCCAAGAACTGCCAGTCACTCGTGATTCAAGAGCGGCATCCTACATTCGCCAAGAAGGCAATGGTTTCTTGATAGGTCCTTACGAAACAAGAGGTTCAAAACCATGGGCGCTCAGTGGATTGGATTGGTCATTCGACCGAGAATTATTCGAAGGCGATATAGAGCGTTTAATGCCTTGGCTTGAGCGTTGTATGGAAATCGTCCCTGGATTCCAAGAAGTGGGTATTAGCACTGTTATCAATGGTTTGATAACGCACACACCGGATGACAACTTGTTGGTTGGTCCTGTCAGTGGGCTGCGCAACTTCTGGAATTTATGTGGCGCCAGTATCGGTATTGCTCAAGGGGGTATCGGTAAATATCTAGCTCAGTGGATGATTCACGGTCAAACGGAATTAAACATGGCCTCGCTGGACTCTCGACGCTTTGATCGTTGGGCAGATCAAAAATACTGCACCACACGTGCCATCGAATCGTACGAGAGAATGTACTCCATGGGTGTTCCCAATGAAAATCGCCCGCATGGCCGACCAATCCGAGTTAGTGCATTGCATACAGTTTTGGCGCAAAAAGGGGCGGTCCATATCGTCAATACCGGTTTCGAAAAGCCTGCTTGGTTTGCCACAGGCGAGGTCAGAGAAGAAACCCACACCTGGGCACACAGTGAGGCACATGACATTGTGGCGCTAGAGTGCAATGCGGTTGCCAACTATTGCGGAATAACAGATATCAGTGGCACTGCAAAATTCAGAATTACCGGAAAAGATGCATTTGCATTTTTGGATAACTTATCCTGCAACAGATTACCCGGCAAAGATGGTCGCATTGGCCTGACGCTTTTTCACGCACCGAATGGTGGCATCATGGCAGAGCAAACAATCAGCCGTATTAGTGAAAATGAATTTTTGTTGATGGGTGCAATTGGCTCGCAGGTTAAAGACTACCAATGGTTAGAGTGGCATAGCAATGACTACAACATGATCATTGAAGACATTACTGAGGATTGGGGCGGGATACTTTTAACAGGACCTAAGGCTAGAGAAATTCTAGCACAACGAACAAATGAAGATTTAAGCAATGGTTGCTTTAGCTGGCTTAGTTGCAAAACAATCCAAATCGACTCTGCTCAAGTATTTGCCATGCGGGTTTCTTATGCAGGAGAGTTGGGCTGGGAGCTGCACATGCCTAGCTGGCAACTGATTTCAATTTACGAATCCTTATTTAAAGCTGGCGAACCACTTGGCTTAACCGATTTTGGTGGGCAGGCCTTTAACGCCATGAGACTGGAAAAGATGTATCGTGCTTATGGTGGTGAATTTACGGAGGAAATTTCTGCACTGGAGGCTGGTATGGATCGCTTCCTAGATTTAAGTCGAGATTTTATTGGTGCAGATAATATTCGTACACGCCAAGCCGAAGGTGTTAAATTACAACTTGCTTATCTTATTTTTGATGACCAAGTGCGTGCAGAGTGCTTCGGCAACGAAGCAGTATTTGTCGACAACCAGCTTACTGGTATTATCACAAGTGGAGCTTACGGCCATCGTGTCGGTCACTCCATTGCTTTTGCCTACCTCAAACCGGAGCATTGCCAAGAAGGCTTGTCTCTCACAGTTGACACCTCACTGGGATCCCGTAAATGCCATATCTCTCTGGAAGCGGCTTATGACCCTAGCAACGAAAAATTGCGTATCTAGAGTTTAATTTTGGTTTTGTTTTTTTGGCTTTCTATTCGGCTTTTTTTCTGAAAAAACACGGCGTTTAGGTTTTCCGCTTCTTGTTTGTTCACTCTTGCGTCCCTCATGTCTATTGTGGCTTGAGTCATTGTGTTTCTTAGGTTTTTTCGGTTGCTCTGATTTTAGCGGGCGTAACTCTGGCGAGTTGGGCACATCGTGTTTAGGCCAAAAATCTTCGACCAATTCACGCTCTAAGTGTTTTTGGATGAGACGCTCAATATCAAACAACTGTTTGGCTTCGTCGGCACTCACCAGCGAAATGGCCTCACCCATCCTGCCCGCACGCCCTGTTCTTCCAATTCTATGGACATAATCTTCAGGAACGTTCGGTAAATCGAAGTTAATCACATGCGGAAGCTGATCAATATCAATACCGCGTGCAGCAATATCCGTCGCTACCAGAACTCTAACTTTACCGGCTTTAAAATCCGCCAGTGCTCGCGTACGGGCGCCTTGGCTTTTGTTGCCATGAATTGCTGTTGCTGTGATCTTTTTCTTTTCTAGGCTTGTGGCAATCCTATTAGCACCGTGTTTTGTTCTACTAAACACCAACACTTGCTGCCAATCACCCTGATTAATTAAATGCGTCAACAATGCAGTTTTTCTTGATTTGTCCACGGGACAAATCCAATGTTTGATAGCCTCAACAGTGGTATTTCTTGGGGTAACTGAAATTTCTACCGGCTGGTAGACCAAACCTTTGGCAAGCTTTCGAATATCCTCAGAGAAAGTGGCTGAGAACATCAACGTTTGTCGCTTCGCTGGCAATAATTTAATAATGCGCTTGATATCATGAATAAAACCCATGTCGAGCATGCGATCCGCCTCATCAAGAACTAGAACCTCTAGCTCATCAAAATGCACGGCGTTTTGAGAATACAAATCCAGCAGTCGTCCTGGCGTTGCCACCAAAATATCAATACCTTTGCGCAGTTTTTGCATTTGTGGATTAATACCAACACCACCAAATACCACGGTTGAGCGCAGTGGCAAATTCTTGCCGTAAGTTTTTACACTATCGTGAATTTGAGCAGCAAGCTCACGAGTTGGGGTTAGTATCAGCGCTCGAGCTTGATTTGAAGAAGGTCTTTTGCCATCTGAAAGTCTTTCTAAAATCGGCAAAGTGAAACCAGCTGTCTTTCCTGTGCCGGTTTGTGCTGCTGCCATTAAATCCTTACCCTCTAATACAATGGGAATGGATTTTGCTTGAATAGGGGATGGTTCGGTATAGCCCTGAGCCTCAATGGCGTCAAGAATCTGCTGGGATAAACCAAGTATTGAAAAACTCATATGATAACATCGAAAAAAATAGGGTTGTATTTTACCGCTATTGCCGCACTCTAACCTATAATCTCAAATATGAGTGAAACAGACCGACTAAAAAGAATTGTAAGCCCTTGCGTCAGTATTTGCAAATACAATCAAAATAACTATTGTGTTGGTTGTAAGCGTCACATGAACGAAATCTTTGATTGGTTTGATTTTAATGATGATATGCGCGTAGCCATCATGCATGATTTAAACGAGCGCGATATTGAGGCGGCTGGTTAATTTAGCCCCTAAAACTCTTTAGCGAAATATTGTTAATCAGCGCCAGCGCGTAAACTGTTATTAAGGCCCCAAGTACCGTAGACAACTGGATTTGCTCGCCTAAAAAAGTAACCCCCAAAATGGTCACGAAAAATGGCACTAAGAACGTATAAACCGTACACTTAGAGCCAAGTCTTTGCATACCAAAAAAGAACATCGTAGTGGCAAAAGTGGTAGCAGCAACCGACATCAAAAGCATATTCAGCCAAAATACGATGTCCATTTCAAATACACTACCGTGCACATTTTCATAAAAGAAAACCGTGTTGAAAAGTGTGGCACTCAAATAAATATAAAAACTCAGCAACATTGGATTTGTCCCTTGGCTATAAGAGGTTGCAATTGACATCAGCGCCCAGCTCAGTGCAGCCCACAAAAACAAAACAGTTGCAACACTGAATATTTCAGCTAAATCAAACTGCCACACTTCTATCATTATTGAGACGCCTATAGCGCCAATGAATAATGCAAGCCAGTCTTTGGCTATTGGCTTTCTCTTGCCAAACAACAACATAATGATAAAAACAATAATGGGCATCAATGTGGTAATCAACGCACCACCAAGGCTTGCAGTACCCAAATTCGTACCTAGGAAAAATAGCTTGGTGTAAGCAACCAGCAATATGGAGGAAACGATAACAATACCCATGCCTCTTAGTTCAATTTTAAAGCCAATTTTCATTACCATCAACACTGGCAACATAGTCAATGTCGTAATTAGATAGCGATAAGTCACCAGCTCGTGTTCATTAATATAAAGGGCTAAATATTTTGCGCCGATAAACGAACTTGCCCAAGCAAGCATCGCTAACACCATTAAAAAAGAAAAGAGTTTTTCTGACTTCATACAAACACCAAGGTTAAGCCAACACCAATCATCACGGCGCCACAAATATGGTTGACTCGCTCGGCCATACCAGGCGTGCTAATTAAACTTTTCAGCTGCTTGCCTAAGAGTGAAATCACTATTAAACCCAACATGACACCCAGACCCACAGTGAATATTATTTGCACACCGTAGAAGACACTAACCTCGGTTAACTCAATCACAGCAGGCAAGACTGATATATAAAAAATCATCACTTTAGGGTTGGTGCCGGACACTAAGAATCCAGTTGCCAGCTCTCTTGCACTCGATCGCTTGTTGGGCTTACCCTTAAGCGAGATGCCACCAGA
>Ga0302118_10000587_pt1 | contig 17549 bp, 18 predicted proteins | sample AG5_331_MG_FD_203126 | JGI IMG/M metagenome (GOLD analysis project Ga0302118, IMG submission 203126) | Marine microbial communities from Western Arctic Ocean, Canada - AG5_33.1 | ecosystem: Environmental > Aquatic > Marine > Oceanic | place: Canada: Western Arctic Ocean | collected 2017-10-01 | reverse complement strand
TAGCTGGCGTTGCGTAGTTCGGGTGATTTCGAGAAAACTATGATTGCCATTGTTCCTACGAGAACACCGAACACGAGGAGCGTCGGGCCGGGGCCGAACCATGCTGTGAGGAAACCGCCCATCACAAGACCCACGGCGTATAGCTGAACGGTCATAAAAAAAACGCTGCTCACTCGGCCGCGCATCGATTCATCGACGTTGGCCTGCATTAGCGTGCCGACGGATGTTCCAAATAACGCCCCGGCGAGTCCGATGAAAAACGCTCCAAATCCAGCTACATATACGTTCGGAGCTACGCCGACTATCAGGTGCCCAATGGTGATCGTGGTCGCTGCGATCATGAGCATTCGCCCTTTGTTCTTCACAGTTCCGATATTTATGCGAGTTGGGTGCAGGAGATTTCCGGTGATGATCGGGTCGTGACCGCTTTGCCTGGGATGGTTATTGCACTGGATGATGAGGTTCGCTTAACGATTCTTCAGACCGCATGCGTGGCGGTTGGATGTTCGAATTTCAACGACGAGGGCGTGGTGGCTCGTTTGGAATTTCGTGGAGTGTCGTTTCTGCTGACGGGCGATGCCACGGCTGGGAGCGAGAACGATTTGTTGCTTACGGGTCAGCGTGTGGGGGCGACAGTGCTGAAGGTTGGGCATCACGGGAGCAGGAGTTCGTCGACGCAGCATTTTTTGGATGCGGTCGATCCCGTGATAGCGGTTGTAACAACGGGTATCAAGAATCAATTTGGGCATCCGCATGAGGATGTGATTGCTCGGTTGAACGAACAGGTTTCTGAAGGCGCGGTTTTCGTTACGCGGGATCGTGGGACGGTGAGCGCGTTTGGGTGGAGTCGGAGCGGTAGCGTTTCACCCCAGCCCTCTCCTAGCGGGAGAGGGGGTAGAAAAAAGCGCTAACTCCAGGCCACCGTTACGGGGTCGGGTATGTTGTCCCAGCGGCTTGGGCCTTGTGATCGGATGACCGCTATTCGTTTTACTACTTCGGGGTTGCCGAGTCCGTGTAGCGGCTTGCCGGTGAGGATGTTCACTGCATTTTCGCCCCAGCGGGTTGCGCCAGCGATTCCGCTGATGTCGGATGTGCCAGCTACGTGCGGGCTGATAGTCAGGTTGTCGAGCTTGAATAGCGGGCTTTCGGCATCGAGTGGTTCCTGCTCGGTTACGTCGATTCCAGCTGCGATGATCTCGCCGGTTTGAAGCGCTTCCTGAAGTCCTGCTTCGTCAACGATAGGGCCTCGTGCACAGTTGATGAATACCGCTGTGGGTTTCATTTTCCTGAAGGCGTCGATGTTGAATATGTGGTTGGTTTCGGCGGTTGCTGGGGAGTGGACTGTCAGGTAGTCGGACTCGGCAAGCAGCGTGTTGAAATCGACCATCTGCACGCCAACTAAATCGGCTGTTGTTTGGGGCACGTAGGGATCGTAAGCGATAATTTTCTCGGGTCCGAATCCTCGAACACGATTGGCGAATCCTTTGCCGATGCTGCCGAGTCCAAAGACGCCGACCGTGTTCCCCGCTATGCGGCGCAGTTGATCTCGCATCACGGCAATTTCCTTGGGCCGATCTGACCACCAGCCTGCCTTTAACGCAGCGTTCTGTTCTGGGATTTTGCGGGTGATCGAAAGGAGCATCGCCATGGCGTGGTCGGCTACTTCCGACGTATTGATGCCGGGGGTGTTTGTAACGCAGATTCCAAGTTCCGTCGCGGCGTCAAGGTCGACGGAATCGACACCCACGCCAGAACGTCCGACCATCTTCAAATTTGGCAGCACTTCAAGTACTTTGCGGGTTGTGTGCGGCACAGTTCCAACCAGCAGAACGTCGGCGTCTTTTGCCGCCGTAATGACTTCGTTTTCGGTCGTAGCGGGTACATATTCGACATCAATTCCAGCCTCACGAATCACGTTCAACGTGAGATCACTTGGCGGGCGGTTGTACATCGTGATAACGACCTTGAAAGCCATTCATTTGCTCCAGTAATTGCTGATTGCGGTGAGGGTGATAGTGCGGGCAGCAGCTTACCGCAATTGGCGAGCGAGCGGGGGTATTGAAGATCGAGCCGTACTGGCACACAATGCGGCGATCTAGTGAAATGTGGATCGCCGCCATAGAAACCCGATACCAATACAGGATCTCAATCGTGACATCTCAGTACGAACCGCTTATCGAACCCGGCCGACTCATGCTCAACATCCCGGTGCCGATGCGCGACGGGGTGAATCTTTCGGCTGATATCTGGCTTCCAGATAGCTCGCAGGGTGATGGGCCGTGGCCGGTACTGCTGCTTCGCACGATCTACGACAATCAGGAAGCCCGGTACATGGGCTGGACTCGTGAGTTCATCAAACGCGGCTACGTTGTGGTGGCTCAGGACTGTCGGGGTAGGGGCGATTCCGGTGGCGAGTGGGAGCCGTACGTTTGCGAATACGAAGATGGCTTTGACACGCACGAGTGGGTCGGTGAGCAAACTTGGTGCGATGGGAATATCGGGACGTTTGGACTGTCGTATCCGGGCTTCACGCAGACACTTCCGGCTGCATTGCGATCGTCGTATTTGAAGGCCGTTGCGCCAATCGCTTCGCAGCAGGACAACTACGGACATCACCGGATAAACGGCGTGATTCACCACAGCGTTTCGCTCACGTTTTTGAACATGCTGGGTCATTCGATGCAGAGCGAGTCGCTAAAGCATTACGACCAGATGGAGTTCTTCAAGGGTCTGCCAATCGACACTGCGATGGAAGTCATAACGCCGACTCACCCTTACTACAAGGGCGTGGTCGAGCACGAGCAGTACGACGAGTGGTGGGACAGCTACAGCCTGCGCAACAAGTACGGCGAGATGGAGGTTCCTTCGCTGTTCATTACGGGTTGGTTTGATTCGCTTTCGCACGAGAATTTCAAGCTGTTCAACGGGTGGAGTAAAGGTGCCCGCACCGAGGATGCCCGCAAGAAAACCAAGCTGATCGTTGGGCCGTGGAGTCATCAGGTTTCGCCATGGGGGCGCGTTCCGATGGGAGAAAACGGCGAGTATCAGGATCGTGCGTTTGGCAAGGGTGCGTTGTGGGACATCATCGACATGCACACGCACTGGTACGACCAGCAGCTAAAGGGTGTGGACACCGGGATCGACGATGAACCGCCCATTAAGCTGTTTGTGATGGGCGCGAACGAGTGGCGGTATGAGCACGAGTGGCCGCTAGCTCGGACTGAATGGATGAAGTTTTATCTGCACAGCAACGGCGATGCTGCTCAGGTTGGCGATGACGGCTGGCTTTCTACTTCGTTGCCTGCTTATGGCGAGACTCCTGACAGGTTTGCTTACGACCCAGCGGACCCTGTGCCATCTTGGGGTGCGCAGTATCAGAGCTTTGATTTGTGTGGTCCAAGGGATCGTTCCGAGATCGAACAGCGGGCTGATGTGTTGACATTTACCACGGAAACGCTGACTGCTGACATCGAGGTGACGGGTCCGATTTCGGCGACGATATGGGCTTCTTCGGACGCAATTGATACCGACTTTACGGCGGCGTTGATCGATGTCGAACCAGCCGGGGACGGTACAGGGCCGCAGGCGATTATTTTGTGTGAGGGAATAGTGCGGGCTCGATTCCGGAATGGCACTGACAACCCGGAGATGATGACTCCAGGCGAAGCGTACGAGTTAGAGATCGATATGTGGGACACATCCAACTTATTCAAGGCGGGTCATCGGATACGAATCGAGATTTCTAGCTCGAACTTCCCGCGCTACAACAGGAATCTGAACAGTGGCAACCCGATTGCCACTGATACGGATATCACGATCGCCAACCAGACGATTTATCACGATTCCGAACACCCGTCGCATGTAGCACTGCCGGTTATTCCTCGTTAATGTAATAGACTGCCGGTATGACAAATCCACCACGGTCGCCCGATCCAAATTCTCCTCAAGCGTCTCGCTCTGAGAAGATCCTAAACGCCAAGGGTCGTTCTGAGCGAATGGGCGCTACCGGCCAAAGTGAAGTGCCGAATTCCCGTCTTAAGAAGTTCGGGATTTGGTTCGTGGTTGCGATGATCGTGTTGTTCATAATTATGGATTTTGTTGACCGTGCAAACCGGAATAAGAAGAGTTCTCAGCTAGCACCGACGGCGGACATGCCGATTAATAGGAGCGTCTGACGTGCCTGAACGTCCAAAAAAAGAGAGCCCAAAGCCGTTACCTGCGACGGCATCGAGAGAGCAACGGCTGTCGCGAGCTAAAGACCGTGCTGCGCAACATGCAGATCCCGGCAATATGGATGCGATCAATCCGGATCGGGCTAAGTGGGGGTGGATTGGTGCAGGAGTGATGGTCGTTGCAGGTCTTGGCGTCGCCATCTACGACTCGATCGTGGGCAGTTGACCCGTTCCGCTGCGTTGAGGGGAGAAAGCTCCTGAGCTGAGCGATTGATGATGTGAGTGTTAGCGGTTATTACTGGATGCCGGACGATTCTGCTGACTGCCAGACCGTGCGATCACGCTAAGTGCAATAGACTGTAAGAATGTCTTCAGAACACGAATCGTCGAAGCCAGAATCGCAGTCGCCGGTAAATCAGGACGACGAAGGATTCGAGCACGCAAAGAAGCTCGATCCTGGCACGCCGCAGCCCGGCGAAGAAATTCAGCTCAACCTGAAGAAATTTGCACTGGTTCTAGGGGCGATCCTCCTATTTGCAGTGCTGGCGGCGGCCGTAACCCAATTCGTCGGCGGCTAAGAACGCGGCGTTCGACAGTGACGCACCACCCGCCGAGCGTCTAAACTCGCTCGGAAATGACGACTTCACAAATTTCCTCCCAGCCCCTGTTCGGTGTTCACGCCATTCGTGATGTGATGATGCCGATGCGAGACGGCGTGCATCTGGCAACCGATATTTATCTACCATGTCACGGAGATGGCCGGCCTGTCGATTCGAGCGAGCAAGTTCCGGCGCTGCTGGTTCGCACCTCGTACGACAAGACCGCTCCTGAGTGGGACGATGTGATTCCTTATTACGTACGTCGTGGCTACGCATTTGTCGTGCAGGACTTGCGATCGCGGTTTCGTTCGGAAGGCGATGGGCATTACTTCCACACGATAAATCCGTGGGAAGGCGATGACGGCTACGACACTGTTGAATGGCTGGCGGAACAGGACTGGTGCTCAGGCAAGATCGGGACCCTTGGGTCTTCGCACCGGGCCATAACTCAAACCCAACTTGCACTGCGCAAGCCACCGCATCTGGCTGCAATGTGGGTAGAGGCGGGCCCAACGAACATCTACCGACACGAGGCACGTGAAGGTGGTGCGATGTCGCTACAGATGTTTGGTGCGGCACATTTGCATGCTTTGGATAGTCACGAAGTTGGTGACGATCCGGAGAAAGCGAAAATCATTCTCGATGCCATGCGAGACATGGGTGAATGGCTTTTGAAATTCCCGTTGAAGCCTGGTGAAACGGCGCTTCGAGTCGCTCCCGATCTCGAGAAGACGGTTTTCGATTACTACTACCGTGGCGAGTACGACGAGTGGTGGGAGCAGGAGGCTGCGAACCAGGAGCCGTTCATTGAAAGTGGGAAGCACGCCGATGTTCCGATTACAGTGAGTTGCGGCTGGTATGACAACTTTGTGGGCGCAACGGCCAACTACTTTGTTGAGATGAATCGGCAGAACGAATCGGTGACGCGGCTGGTGCTGGGCGCCTGGTGACATGGTGGCACACGATCCACTGGTCAGTGGCATGGAGATACAGATACCGGGCGTGACAGCGTTTGGGGCAACGAGATTTACAACGTCGAACGGTTGGCATTTTTCGATCAGCATCTGAAAGGGATGCCGGCGCCCGACAACGATTCACCCGTTCGGATTTACGTGATGGGTACCGGGGACGATAAGAAGACCGCTGAGGGTCACTTGAACCACGGTGGTTACTGGCGGGACGAGGCGGAATGGCCATTGGATCGAGCGCAGTTCCAGACGCTATATATGCATGACGATGGGTCGCTCGATTCGTTCGAGGCAATGGAAGACGAGAGCTCTATCACCTACACGTACGATCCGGAGCACCCGGTGCCGACCATCGGTGGTCAGCTTGTTGGGATGTTCAAGATTGCTTCGCCAGAAGAAGGCGGGCCTGCGTTGGATGACGTTCCAGAGTTTTTGGATCAGTGGACGCTTGCGCGAAATAGTCTTTCTGAAGTGATTGCCGCTGGCGGATTTCATCAGAAAGAGGGTCCTGAGTGGGTTGGGGCAAGAGAGCCGTATCCGCTGTTGAAGGATCGGCCTGACGTGCTGTCGTTCGAGACGGATGTGCTCGAAAACGACACCGAGGTTACCGGTGAGGTGATGATCAAGCTGTGGGTTTCTTCGACGGCGCTGGACACCGATTTCACTGTGAAGTTGATCGATGTTTATCCGATTAGCGATGACTACCCAGAGGGGTATCACTTGAACCTGACCGATACGATTTTGCGGGCTAGATACCGCAACTCGTGGAGTGAGGCGGAGATGATGACCCCGGGTGAGGTGGTTGAGATTACGATCACACTGTGGCCGATTTCGAATGTGTTCAAGAAGCATCACCGTATTCGGTTGGACGTTTCGAGTTCGAATTTCCCGCGGTTTGATGTGAATCCTAATACCGGTGAGTCGGTGGGTCGGCATACGAAGATGGTTGTTGCTGACAACACGGTGCACACGGGTGCTGAGCATCCTTCGAGGATGATTTTGCCGGTTATTCCGGCTGGGGAGTGACGTTTCTCCTGTCCTGAGCGAAGTCATCGAAGCCGAAGGATCTGGGGTAGGGACGCGCGGACGAGAGATGGCTAGATCGAGTCGAGGTGGTGCGCTGTCGTTTTAGATCCTGAAAATGAATTCAGGATGACAGTGTCGCTAGGCGACATTTTCTGTGCGCTGGCGGTGTTGGCTGGGATGGGTGTTGTTTGCGCGTTGGCACAGATCCTGAATCAAGTTCAGGATAACAATGGGCCATCCGGCGTAAATGGTGGCGTAAATTGCGCGTGCGGACAACGATTTCACCCTCAGCCTAGCCTTCTTCCCTAGGAGAAGGGATTCGGGAGCCCGTGACGCGACTGGCTGAGATGAACAGTTGTCACCTGTTGGCCACTGATTGCCACATCGTCCCTCCTCGTAATGACAAATCACGTCCGGAGCATCAACGCCTAAATCTTAAAGTTCGACGGGGCCGCCCGTGACAGTGAAATTAAACATGCCACGACCGACCCCGCCGAGACGGATGAGGAGACCGTTCGGCCCGAAGGCCTACAAATCGTCTACTCGACGCTTGCCCTTCCCTTATCAACACTGGCGAACTCGCCGAGTAATTGAACTGCTCCGTTTCCGTCTGATATCTATAAGACCATGCCTGTGTGAGGGTGAAATAGGACGTATGTAGGAGTTTTGTTAGAAAACCAACTACAAACCTTCCGAACACAAAAAACGCGATGTTTCAGTTGGAATCGCAATAAGTAATTGCGCACTAACTCCATTCGGAGTTACGCTGAACGCGAAATGATATTTCTTCACTAGTCGCTCACCGACTGCCTCTGTTGCTGTACCACTCTTGAGGAGAGGGCACCCTAGGGACGCGCACGAGACGCCCCGAACGCCACCCCTCGCCAATCGAAAGCGGGGGGGTTTTATTTTTCGGTAATTAGTTCAGTACAAAAATTCAAACATGACATCAATTACTCAACAAGAACCCAAGTTCTTTAGCTTTCCACACCCAATGAATTCGAGCGTTGCTCGGGTTGTAGCAGCGGGTGTGGTGATAATGGCTGTCGCAACAATCCTTCTTGATCAGCCGTGGATAACGCTCGTGCTGTCGTTCGGGTTTATCGCCCGAGTTGCTGCGGGGCCACGAATAAGCCCGCTCGCTATTCTGGCGTCGAAAGTTATCGTTCCCAAGTTCGGGCTTCCTTATCGTCCGGTTGCCGGGCCTCCGAAGCGATTTGCTGCTGCTATGGGCATTGGGTTCAGCGTTTCAGCGGCTGTACTTGCCCTTGGCTTCGGGCTTCATGGAATTGCCTACATTGTTCTTGGCGGCCTAATCTTCGCTGCAGCACTCGAGGCAGTGTTCGGATTTTGCTTTGGTTGCCGGATATTCGGTATCCTCATGGCTCTGAATATTATTCCCGAGAGTGTTTGTGAAGACTGCGCCAACTTCGAGCAACGAGCCAAGCGCATGGCTGCGCGCGGGCTTCGGCCTGATGGGTCACCACTCGCCGAGTAGGTTGGCCAGGCAGCTTGCCGCTTTTTGTGGATGAATAAAAAGCCTGACCAGTTGTGGTCAGGCTTTTTTCGTTCTCTTTGGGTTACATAACCCGTTGCCGGCTTACGCTTCGCCGCGGGATTTATATTCTTCGAAGAGCTTCCAGGTATTGTCGTTGAAGGGGTAGTACTTGCCGGGTGATCCGGGTTTTTTGCGAAGTTCCTTCTTGATTACGACTTCGACCTCTTCACGTTCGGCTGCGATTTCGAGTACTCGTTCAGCCATCGCCGCCGGTACAACCACCACGCCGTCATCATCGCCGATAATCGCATCGCCGGGTCGGACGACTACGCCGCCAACGTTAATTACATCGTTCACACCCCATGGCTGCATCACGGCAGGTCCTTGCTTCGCTGTGGACGAATGAGCGAATACAGGGAAGCCGTAGTCCTTCAGTTCAGCCGTGTCTCGTACTGAGCCATCGGTTACCAAACCGCCAACCTTGAGCTGAGCCAAACGGTAGAACTTGATATCGCCACCAACCGACTCCCACGGGCCTACTGCTGAAGCAACAAGCACCTCGTTAGGACCACACAATTCGAATGCAACGTACTCGGGCGACTCTTCTGCCTTCGGCTTGTCGGCCAGAATGTCGGGCCGATGAGGAACGAATCGAAGCGTTACTGCTCTGCCGACCATCTTCTGACCTGGGAATATTGGCCGTGCGCCATGGATCATCGCCTGCGGCCAGTTCTCGATCCACAGCCCGTCGATCAACGTTTGAGTTGGTAGTTCGCCCAACTTGGCGAGTGTCTCATCTGAAATTACGTGTGCGGTTGTCACGGTTTTCTCCAATTAGTGGCAGTTGATGGAATCAGCTGAAGTGGCTACGAACCTTGTTTGAATTTATCTAGAACCGTTACCAGTGCTGCACTCGACGGAACTGGAATTCCCGCTTCACGTCCGATTTTCACGACCGCACCAAGAATATCGTCGAGCTCGAGTGGCTTGCCGTTGTCGAGATCGTACTGAAGCGAGGCTTGCGTTTCTTCCGCTTCGCCAATAGCGTCGGCCATTTTCGCTTCGACGCAACGAGGTGGGAAGTTCACTCCCTGCGACTGCCCTACCGCTACGATTTCTTCCATCGTTGTCCGAACGGTTTGTTCACCGGTCGGGCTTGCGAGAATCTCGACGAATGACGCACGGGAAGCTGCCATTACAGATCCGATCGCACCGACGGCGACCATCTTGGTCCACAACGTATCGACGATGTTGCTGCTGACTTTGACCTGAATTCCTTCACGTTCAAGAAGTTTACGGATGGCTTCTACCCGCTCGGTCTGTGATCCGTCGGTTTCGCCAAATTCGATCATTGCAGTCGAACCGCTCTGGTGAATGTGACCGGGGCCGGCGATGCCGGTTTCGATGTAGGTCGCACCCTGAAGAACGTGTTTTTCGCCGAACTCTTCACTAAGGATCGACCCCGCTGTGGCACCGTTTTGAATCGTGAGAATCGTGGTGTTGTCGCCGATCATGCCCTTCATTGTCGGAAAGGCTTCAGCATTGGAATACAACTTGATGCAGTGGAGAATGAGATCAACTTCGCCCACCGTAGATGGGTCGTCGGTTACTTCGACCTTCACATTGAAGTTGCCCCAGTGGCTATCGACCTGCAGGCCGTTCTTCGCGATCGCGTCGCCATGTGCACCTCGAGCTATGAGCACAACGTCTTCGCCTTGATTTGCGAGCACGCCGCCGAAGTATCCGCCCACTGCTCCTGCACCCATTACCGCTATTCGCATTTTCGCCAGTACCTTTTCCGTTGTTGCCGTTTCGACCGTTTCAGGTCATTGGCACGTTCGTTTTTTGACATATTTTTGCGCCGTCAACGATAACCGAATATCGCCTGAATTGCCCCCCACAAGGAGCTTTCTAGGCCGAATATTTGCCTCGACACGCCCCGTTCGTTAAACAATGTTTACAAAATCTCTACGATTTCCTTCATAGGTTTGGCGAATTCGCTGATAAAATCGTTGGTTGATTCACCAAAGGAACCTTCAATTTGACGCAAACTACTCTCGTTCGTTCAGGCAACCGCACATTATCGGAACAACGCCCGATCAAAATCACTCCCGGCTACGTGCCCGATGCCGAAGGCTCGGCGCTTATCGAAACCGGAAACACCATAGTGATGTGCGCAGCGACAGTAGAAACCAGAGTTCCGCCCTGGATGCGTGGCAAGGGCACCGGATGGGTGACAGCCGAGTATTCGATGCTTCCGCGATCGACTCGTGAGCGGGTTCGACGTGAACGAAGCAAAGTTGGCGGTCGTACTCAGGAAATTCAGCGTTTGATCGGGCGAGCGTTGCGTTCGGTGACCGATCTTTCTGCACTTGGTGAAATTTCGATCACGTTGGACTGTGATGTACTACGTGCCGATGGCGGCACACGTACAGCTTCGATAACCGGTGCATACGTTGCACTTCACCAAGGTTTATCGGGATTGGTCGAAGCCGGGACAATTGAATCGATTCCATTGAAGGATTCGATCGCTGCTATTAGCGTTGGCATCGTCGACGGCGCTGCCGTGCTCGATCTCGACTACAACGAAGATTCAGCTGCCGACGTCGACATGAACATTGTTATGACCGGTAGTGGTGAGTTCGTAGAGCTTCAGGGAACGGGCGAGGAAGCCACGTTTACCCGATCACAGCTCGACGAGATGTTGGTGCTTGGCGAAGCAGGAATCGAAAATCTACTCTCGGCCCAGCGAACGGCGCTCGGTCTCTAGAATTATTTGTAACTCTCCTTGCCTGATTTGGCAGCACGGCTAGCCCAAGAAAATAACGAACAAAGAAACTCACATGGCAAAAATCACATCGGTAATCGGACACGAAATCCTCGACTCACGCGGCAACCCAACGGTTGGCGCCACTGTCGTTCTTGATGACGGAACAGCCGCTTCAGCTGCGGTTCCTTCGGGAGCCAGCACCGGAAGCCGAGAGGCCGTTGAGCTTCGAGATGCTGATGCCAATCGTTTCGGCGGCAAGGGTGTTCTTAAAGCTGTTGGCGCAGTAAACGGCGAGCTTGGAAAAGCCGTTGTTGGGCTTCAAGCAACCGATCAGCGAGCCGTTGATCAGGTGATGATCGACCTCGACGGTACTCCTAATAAAGGTCGAGTCGGCGCAAACGCTATTCTCGCTATTTCACTGGCAGCATTGCGAGCCGGTGCAGTTAGTTCAGGCAAAGAAGTGTTCCAGCACATCGCTGAACTCGCAGGAAACGACTCTCCCGTAGAGCTTCCAGTACCGATGTTCAACGTTCTCAACGGTGGTGCTCACGCGATGGGCTCGACCGATTTTCAGGAATTCATGGTTGTTCCGGTGGGCATCGACTCGTTCTCCGAAGCATTGCGCTGCGGTGCTGAGATGTACCAGTGGTTGCAGAAGAAGCTTCACGCCGACGGCCACGCAACAACCGTTGGTGATGAGGGCGGATTCGCACCTCAGGGTCTGACTAACCGTCAGGCGCTTGTGTACGCTACGGCCGCTATCGAAGGCGCCGGATACAAGCCTGGTGAAGATGTGTACATCGCACTCGACCCTGCTTCATCCGAGTTCTACGTTGACGGCATTTACGATCTTTCACGAGAGAGCCGAAAGCTTTCCAGCGAAGAGATGGTCGAAGAGTACGCAACGCTCGCTAAGGACTTCCCGATCTATTCGGTTGAGGACGGGCTTGCCGAAGACGACTGGTCAGGATGGGAAGTTCAGACCGCAAGGTCCGGCGATAGCATCCAACTCGTTGGTGACGATCTTTACGTAACGCAGGCTCGGTACGTGCAGCAGGGAATCGACACGAAGGCCGGTAACGCAGTTCTCGTAAAGTTGAACCAGGTCGGCAGTGTTTCGGAGACACTCGATACTGTGGCGATTGCACAGAACGCCAACTTCGGCGTTGTCATTAGTCACCGTTCGGGCGAGACTGAAGATACTTCCATTGCTGATCTTGCAGTTGGAACTTCAGCTGGGCAGATCAAGACCGGTGCTCCGGCACGCAGCGAGCGAATCGCCAAGTACAACCGACTTCTTCGAATCGAAGAGCTTCTCGGAAGTAAGGCACAATACGCCGGTAAGCGCGTGCTACCTAATTAGTAGCGAAATTATTTATTCAGAACAAGTTAGTTAGTACGAGCAGTAGAGGAACGGGCAAGTAAATGGCAAAGACGAAGATTGGAATTAACGGTTTCGGGCGAATTGGTCGTCAGGTATTCCGAACGATTCAGGAACGACACCCCGACACGCTTGAAGTTGTAGCGATCAACGATTTGGGTGACGCAGCGACGAACGCTCACCTGTTCAAGTTCGACTCCACATACGGTCGATACTCGGGCACGGTTGAGGCGGAGGATGGCGCTCTGGTTATCGACGGCCGCAAGATCACGTCCTTCTCGGAACGTGATCCTTCCGCAATCAACTGGGGCGATGAGGGCGTCGAAATCGTCATCGAGTCGACCGGATTCTTCACCGATGCCACCAAGGCTGCGGGTCACCTTAACGGTGGTGCCAAGAAGGTCATTATTTCGGCTCCTGCCAAGAACGAAGATCTCACGATTGTGCTCGGTGTTAACGACAGCCAGTACGATCCTTCAGCTCATAACGTTGTTTCGAACGCTTCTTGCACGACCAACTGTGTGGCCCCGATGGCCAAGGTTCTTCACGATAGCTTCGGCATCGAGAGCGCATTGATGTCGACAATTCACGCCTACACCAACGACCAGAAAATTCTTGACCAGGTTCACGAAGATCTTCGTCGAGCACGTGCAGCCGCCAACAGCATCATTCCGACAACGACCGGTGCAGCCAAGGCTGTGACTCTGGTTATTCCGGAACTCAAGGGCAAGATCGATGGAATGGCTTACCGTGTGCCGGTCATCACCGGATCGGTTACCGACCTTACAGTGAAACTTGAGAGCAATGCATCGCTTGAAGATGTGAACGAGGCCTACCGACAGGCTTCGATGGACGGCTCGCTGCACGGCATTCTCGGCTACTCCGACGAGCCGTTGGTTTCTGTCGACTACATTGGCAACCCGAACTCTTGCACGATCGACTCACTGGCAACTTCGGCTGTTGGTGGTGGATTCGTAAAGGTAGTCGGTTGGTACGACAACGAGTGGGGCTATTCCTCACGAACTGCCGACCTTGCCAACGTCATGGTTGAAAAGGGTCTGTAGACCTCGGTTCTCATTTGGATGATTTCAGAAGCCCGTAGCGAGTGATCGCTGCGGGCTTTTCGCGTTCACGTCGTTACGATGCGTTCATTCACACCAACGCTTGGGCGTATCGTTATATGATTTCGCCGGCGCAGGGTCCGATTTGATCGGGCCACCTTTACAACGTTACCGGTGGCACTGGACGATTTAGTGGAGCCGATGGCGTGATCGACGTTACTGCGGTTATCGACTTCACTGCCCCTCCCGGGGCTCCGTCGGTCAACACACTCTCCGGAACGATCGTCTACTAGATCTGTTGGATGAGGTCGATTGGTTGCACCCCGTCGTCGTCATCACCGGGTAGCCCTCGATCAAGCGTTCGTGCTTGGTCGGGGGGGGGCGATTAACTTCAACTGGTCATTTCGTTCTCAATATCCAGCCTTATCGCGTACGCGGGCGTATAATTACGGGTAATGCGTCAGGATGGCGCAAAGGTGTGACGCGGGTTCGGTGTCGCGATCACATATCACCAGGTCTCCCAACACAAAAACGGGATTGACCTCAAAAAGCCGGAAGGACCATATAAAAATGGCAACTACTCCCGTATCTACTGGCAATGGCGCAGGCGCCCAGCGGTGGAAAGAAATGTCAAAGCCCGAAGTGGGCGACTGGCGAGTAAAGGGCGGATTGGCCCAGATGCTCAAGGGCGGCGTCATCATGGACGTCGTAACTCCCGACCAGGCGAAGATCGCTGAAGACGCCGGTGCTGTTTCCGTAATGGCACTAGAACGCGTTCCTTCAGACATCCGTCGTGATGGCGGAGTGGCACGAATGTCCGACCCCGACCTCATTTCAGGCATTATTGATGCCGTTTCCATTCCAGTAATGGCGAAGGCTCGAATCGGTCACTTTGTTGAGGCCCAAATCCTCGAGGCTCTCGGCGTCGACTACTGTGACGAATCGGAAGTTCTTACGCCTGCAGACAATGCTTACCACATCGACAAATGGCAGTACAAAATGCCTTACGTTTGTGGCGCACGAAACATTGGTGAGGCACTTCGCCGTATTGGTGAAGGCGCAGCGATGATCCGCACGAAGGGTGAAGCCGGTACCGGTGACATTGTTCACGCTGTGACGCACGCTCGCCAGATTTTTGCCGATATTCGCACGATACAGAACGCTCCGACTGAAGAGCTGATGTCACTTGCTCGTGACTACCAGGCTCCTTATGAACTCGTTGTTGAAGTTGCACGCACGGGCAAGCTCCCGGTTGTGAACTTCGCAGCTGGTGGAATCGCAACTCCCGCCGACGCAGCGCTGCTTATGCAGATCGGTGTCGAGGGTGTGTTTGTCGGTTCAGGAATCTTCAAGAGCGACAACCCGGCGAAGATGGCTGATGCCATTGTTCGGGCGACGACTCACTACAACGATCCCGACATGCTTGCCGAAATCTCTCGTGGACTCGGCGACGCTATGCCTGGAATCGAAGCCAGCAAGATTCCTGAAGATCAACAGCTTCAGACTCGTGGCTGGTAAGTGGATTGAACGGAAATTCCGTGAATTCTGGTAGCACACGAACTTCGAGTAATGTTCGAATCGGTGTACTTGCACTACAGGGCGATTTCGCCGAGCACATACACATGCTCGGCCTGATCGGGATCAACGCCAAAGAGATTCGGAAGGTTCGACAGCTTTCCGAAATCGATGGCTTGATCATCCCCGGTGGTGAAAGCACGACCATCGTGAAGCTGCTTGGAATGTTTGGATTCATTGATGAATTGCGTTCGCATGTGGAGTCGGGAATGGCGCTTTGGGGAACGTGTGCTGGCATGATCGTGATCGCTCGCGAGCTTGCCGATCCGTACCCAACACCGCTGAACCTTATCGACATCGGTGTCGCTCGAAATTACTTCGGGCGGCAAGTCGATAGCTTCGAGGCGGAGCTTGAGATCGAGGGCGTCGACGGCGATCCGATGCTGGCAGTGTTTATTCGTGCGCCGATTGTTCAGAACACTGGGAATGGCGTAGATATACTGGCAAGTGTTCCAGCAAAAGAAGATGGAACACCTGCGCAGGCAGTTGCAGTGAAGAGTGGACGTGTTCTCGCAACATCATTCCACCCCGAACTAACCGAAGACACCCGACTGCACGCACTGTTCGTAGAACTGGCAGAAGAAGCCCGTACGGATTCTTCGAGAATGAGCCATTTACAACTGACGGAGGAAACCCCAAGCACAGTATGATCCGCCACCTTCACCCAACAGATTCGCCCGGACTGCTGCAATTCAGCCAGTCGTCGGGTCAGGGTGAGACGTGCACTTTAGTTGGTGCACTTAGTGGGGGACCGGGCGGGTTTCCAACGGTTAAGTACGCCAGCATTGCCCTATCGCCTCGTGCATGGCAGAGCTGTTGGGTTGAAGCGCACCGTGGTCGCATCGACGCTGTGCTGAAGGCTGGGCCACGCTCAGGTCCACAGGCATGGGAAGTTGCCGAGCTATATTTACGCAACTCGAAGTCTGATCTGGCGCTTGAGCTACTCGAGCAGATTGCGATTCCGGCGGGCGGTGCTGGTGCACATCGTGTTTTCGTACGAGTGCCGGCTAACAGTCGGGTGAGCGAGGACGCGAGAAAGGCCGGGTACACGGCTATTTACCGTGAAAGCGTTTACCGGTCGGAGTCGGCTCACACTGCAATATCCAATCTTGGAATTCCCGACCACTCGCTACAGCTGCGCCCACGAGTAGGGGCCGATGATGTAGCCCTGTTCCGAATGCACAACATCACAACTCCCATTGAGATTCGCATGAAGCTTGGGCAGACGTCGCAGGATTGGACGGCTGGTACGGAACGGCTCGGTCGCAAGGCATCTGAATGGATATTGGATCTTTCGGCTGGCGAAATCGGGGCTGTCATTCAGCGTAATTCGACCCGCTCAGGTCACACGTTTAGCCTAAACTGGGCTCCAGACGCAGGTTCAGAACTTACAGGCCTGGTTGCGGCGGCGCTCGCAGACAGTAAAGATGTACCGGTATCGACCGTTGTGCCAGAATATCGGCCAGCGCTATCACATTTACTGGTGACGCTCGGGTTCGAGGAACAGGCGCAATATGAAGTGATGGTTAAGCCACTGGCTCAAACGGTTGCAGAAGCAGCGAGAGCGTTTGCTGCGATCAGTTGATCGTATTTTTTGAATAAGTTGATAAGCAAGGAGAAATTCGAACTGGCAGATCCCAACGCACAAATCGTCGACAACCTCGATGCATTCATCGACATACTCCCGCAAGAAATCGCCGAGACGCTGCGAAAGCGTGAAGATATTGGCGAACTTGTTGAGGTGATTTTAGATTTAGGTCGTAACCCTGAGGCTCGGTTCCCTGGCCAGAATGTTGTGCTCAGCGATGTTGAAGTAACGCGTGAGCAAATCGCCCAGGTCGTCGAAAATGTCGGTCACTTCGGTGACGACAATCGAGCTGGCATCGAACGGACGCTCCACCGAATATCGGTGATGCGAAACCGCGCGGGTGAAGCAGTGGGCCTTACTTGCAGAGTTGGGCGTGCTGTGTTCGGATCGGTTCGGCTTATCGAAGATTTGATTCGATTAGGCAAGAGCGTGCTGATTCTGGGTCGACCCGGAGTTGGCAAGACTACGATTCTTCGTGAGACCGCCCGCGTGCTCGCCGATGAAGCTGGTAAGCGTGTTGTGGTTGTAGATACTTCGAACGAAATCGCTGGTGACGGGGATGTACCGCATCCGGCTATCGGGCGTGCTAGACGCATGCAGGTGGCGAACACCAGCCTGCAGCACAATGTGATGATCGAGGGTGTCGAGAACCACATGCCAGAAGTTATTGTCATCGACGAGATGAGCACTGAGCTTGAGGCGCTTGCGGCCCGAACGATTGCTGAACGTGGAGTTCAACTGGTTGCGACCGCGCACGGCAACACGCTGGCAAACGTTGTATCTAACCCGACTCTCGCCGACCTCGTTGGCGGTATGCAGACCGTAACGCTTGGCGATATCGAAGCACGCCGGCGACGTACGCAGAAGACTGTTCTTGAACGCAAGCATGATCCGACGTTCGATATTGTTGT
>Ga0302118_10000578_pt1 | contig 17674 bp, 23 predicted proteins | sample AG5_331_MG_FD_203126 | JGI IMG/M metagenome (GOLD analysis project Ga0302118, IMG submission 203126) | Marine microbial communities from Western Arctic Ocean, Canada - AG5_33.1 | ecosystem: Environmental > Aquatic > Marine > Oceanic | place: Canada: Western Arctic Ocean | collected 2017-10-01 | reverse complement strand
TCAATACCGGTGTTATGTAATATAAAGGTACTGCTTGGATTATTCTTGTTTTCTGTGACATATAGCTGTATACTAACGCCAGTTCTTGTATTGCTCAAGTCTATAGCATGCACAGGTTTCTCGTTATAATCGTCAAGAAGCTGCTTCATAAGCAACTCAGGACTACCCTTAGTACACAGAACCTGTAGCGATACAACTGTGCGAAACATGTCTGGTTTCACTGCCTGCACAGACAGAGAAACTGCTAACAAAAGCGCTCCCAGTAAGGTCTTCATTAGATTCCAAATACTGCTGAAACTTCTGCCTCTGAAAATCCTAGCGCTTCTAGTTTAGATTTCGCGTTGGCTTTGTTTTCAGTAAGCGCGATCTGCTCTGCCGTGGGTTCTGGAGGGGTAGGCTCAACAAATGTGAACACGTTACCGTCCCAAGAACCACCAATACGTGCAGATTCCGTTGCTTCGATTAACTCAGAGTCTGGTATAGAGAGTTCCTTAACACCATCCCAGACAATCATATTGTCAACTACACCACTTTTAACTACTGCATAAGTTGCCATATTATTCTCCTACTTAAATACCATAATCATAATAAACCCGTCTTTCCCGACTCCACCATTACGTTTCCCCGAAGTGCTGATACCACCACCGCCACCGCTGCCGGCTGCTTGCGCAGCGAAAGCGGCCTGTGACGCTGCATTGGCGCCAGCACCTCCGCCACCCCAAAAGGAAGAACCACCTAGTGATGAGCCGTATAGCATTGGCGACCCCATACCGCCTAAAAGAGCTATACCTGTATTTGTTGCGCCTACAGTTCCTGCTGGGCAAACTACTTGCGGTGTGGTGTAATAAGTTCCACCCGGCCCTCCTTTTCCGATAACGGTACTAAACGAAGTTCCACCAGAAACATAGGCAAAACTAGTATCACCACCTGTGCCGCCAGAAGTAGCGGCGCCACTAACCGTTCCTCCTGCACCTATAACAATGGTCGTTGCTTCGCCGCCGCTAACAGGTATCAATGAAATAGTAGTACCTGCGGCAGTACCACCAGCACCCTCTGCGGGCGCGTCAGCGGTAGCACCAGCACCTCCACCGCCCGTTACGAAGACAAGTAATTGTGTTGCCCCTGTAGGTACGGTATACGACTCAGAACCACCCGGCGTTTCATCGAATTTAATCGTATTGAAGCCTGCCATCCCACCCCATGTTAAATTACCAGCACCATCAGATTGAAGAACTTGATCAACCGCTCCACCAGTAACTACATATTGTGTATTAGCTCCAGAAACTTTCTTGCCCGCAGCAATAGTTACATTTGTACCAGTTTGCGTGTCGAGCGTGTTTACTTTAATTGTGCTTGCCATTTAATTTGTCCTCACAAGATGTCAACGTCGCCTTCGATAGTCCAAGTAACACTACCTACAGCTGAGACCCCTATGGGGCCAAGTAGAAATGAATTAGAATCAGAATCAACCGGCGTTGTAAAGTCCGCTGTGAATTCTTTATAGTTTTTATACAGATCACCTTCAGTAGTCAGGTCTGGCGTGCCAGCAGCTACGGTAGCCCAATCGATAGTAGATGCCCCTGATTTCTTTAAGAATTGGCCCGTAGTGCCAGCAGAGGTGGTGTCTAAGGCAGCTACAGCGATACTATCATCTGCAGGTACATTGACACTTAGTTCTTCTCCAGAGACTAAAAGCTGTACATTGTCAACCCCTGTAGGAGGTGCAGTACCGAATGTTATAGTGCTACCAGAAACACTGTAATTCGCTGGATCTTGTCTTACACCATCTATGAATGCTAGTACAGCATTCTTAGTACCAGGAGCCTGACCCAACGCAAAGTCTACAGTATGTGGACCAACGGTATTATTCCCATTATGATTGCTAGCAGAGAAGTTTCCCTTAGGGAATGGTTCGTTTCCTATATATGCCATTATTTAAACCTCAATGTATTCGCCTAGTTCGGACCAGTTTTCAATAGACTCGTGCCAAACATAATCTTTACCATCATCAGGTTTGTCTTGAGGGGCTACCCAAGTCCACGATCCTTTATCTAAGGCCCACGATGGATACGGTTGAGATGCGTAAAATACTTGAGAGTTAGAATCATAATTCCAACCTTTGCCAGCAGAAGAAGATTGCACCCAGTGAGCCGCTTCCATTTCTGTAATTCCGTCAATAAATGATTGATCTGCTACAATCACAGTGGTTACCTTATTGTCTACTACTCTTGCGAAATTTGTCATGCTGTATATGTCCCGCTTCCTGTGAAATTTATTACTTTGTAAAGACCATCAGTTGATATAACGGGTGAACCAGTATATGTGCCAGAGTAGTCAGTAGCGAGCATCCTAAGAATTACGCACCCATCACCACCATCTTTACCAGCACCACCTCCGCCGCCTCGTCCATCTGGAGCAGCCACGTTACCTGCTCCAGCAGAATCACCACCAGCAACAGCATAACCGGCTGATGCATATCCCCCGCCGCCACCTCCTGCTGCATAATTTACGCTCGCTCCAGCAGTATCTGTTATGTTATAATTTAGTCCTGCTCCGCCAACCCCAGGTGTTCCACCGCCAGAAGCATTACCGCCAACAGCCCCAGCGCCTCCTCCTCCACCAGCAGGATACCCACCCGCAACGTAACTAGAAGCACCACCTTGGAATCCTTGACCGGTTGTTCCAGCGCCGCCTGTCCCATAACCGTGACCACCCCCACCACCCGATCCACCAGCTGCGTTATTACCAGCACCACCCCCAACAGCTGTTTTGGCATCTCCGCCGGTGAAATCACCACCAGAAAAAATAGTATCGCTTCCACTAGCTCCTGAGGTTCCACCGGCGCCAAGATTTATGGTGTATACAGTTGCTAACCGCAAAGTTAAAGCAACTCCGTTAGGTGTTTTGGGAGTTTCTGCCCCGTAGTAAAGAAGTCCTCCACCGCCACCGCCACTATTCACTGTCGACGTTGTCCCCGCTCCGCCACCAGCAATTATCAAGAATTCTGAAGTATAAGTTGGAATACCCAACGCAGCTGTTCCCTCGTTAATGCCAGAGGTAGCGATCCACCCTTGAGTAGCATCAATAAAAGTTAGAACAGCACCGCTGCGCTCCTGCTTTAATACTTGCGAATCAGTAGAACCTTTAAGTTTGTCACTCCCTCCCGGAGCAACGAAAAGCGCATTACTGTCAAAAGTTCCTGCATAATCAACAAACTCTACGGTATCGCCTGCTGATCCAACAGGTAAGGTTACTGTAATAACACCCGCCGTTGTATTGCATGGATACCCCTCACCTGCTACAGCAGTAAAGTCACCAGTCTTTACAGATTGCCACGATGTTCCACTAGCTACAGCAGACCAAGTTCCATCTTTTTTCAAGAAAGTATCAGCAGCAGCCGAGGCAGAACCGGCTATTTTTGCAATAGTTACATTATTGTCTAAAATCTTACCTGTAGTCACAGCATCGGTAGCTATATTAGTAGCAATAACCTCGTCCGTTCCTAGCGTTCTTATACCTTCTGTAACTTTAGTTAGTGCCAAAATACGATCCTCTATATTGTTCTGCTATGTATGCCTTAGCGTCTGCTAAACATCTAGGCAGCGTGTCATCTGGTGCTATGCTCATCCATACCACTATAAACGGTATTAAAAACCAATGCGCTATCCTTGCGATTCCAACTATAAAATCCACTAGGTCTCGATGTAATCATCTGGTTCAGACCAGTTTTCGATGGACTCGTACCAAACGTAGTCTTTTCCATCATCAGGTTTATCTTTAGGAGCAACCCAAGTCCACGAATCTTTGTCTAGCGTCCAAGTTGGGTATGGTTGAGATGCATAAAACACTTGGGAGGTAGAATCGTAATTCCAACCCTTACCAGCAGAAGACGATTGTATCCAGTTTGCTGGTTCCATTTCTGTAATTCCATCAACAAACTCTTGATCGGCTACTATTACATCAGTTACCTTGTTATTAAATACTCTTGCGAAATATGTCATGCTGTATATGTCCCGCTTACTGTGAAATTTAGTATCGTGTAGGAACCGTCAGTCGTTACAGCGGGTGAACCTGAAGTCGTGCCGGAGTAATTAGTAGTGAGCATCCTAAGAATAACGCAACCATCACCACCATCTTTGCCTACGCCAGCTCCTCCACCTCTACCATCTGGGGCAGATACGTTACCAGCTCCAGCCGAGTCACCACCAGCAGTGCCGAATTGTGCTTGAGTCCAATTACCCCCTCCGCCTCCTGCTGCATAATTAACACTAGCACCAGTGATTACATAGTCTAATCCTGCTCCGCCATTGCCGGGAGTTGTGCAACCGCCAGCGGCGCCACCAGCAGCACCTGCTCCTCCACCGCCTCCTCCCGGATAACTCGGAGCGCAGTAAGTACCTGAACCCCCGTTATTGCCCTGCCCAGCGGTTCCTCCACCGCCGGCACCAGCACCATGCCCTTTACCACCACCTGAACCACCACCTACAGCATCCCCCTGACCGCCACCGACAGCAGTCTGGGTTACAATACCTGTACCAGAAAAAACAGTATCTGATCCATTTGCAGCGCCAGTACCACCAGCACCAATGTTTACGGTATATACACTTCCTAAAGAAAAAGCAAAAGCAACTCCATTGGGAGTTTTTGGAGTTTCGGCTCCGTAGTAAAGAAGCCCTCCTGCGCCACCCCCGCCGTTGTACAAATTAGCTGTCCCACCCCCGCCTCCAGCAGTTATCAATGCTTCTGTGTCGTAGGTGGGAGTAGACATTGCCGCAGTTCCCTCATTAATTCCAGAACTGGGAACCCACCCTTGAGTAGCATCAACAAAAGTTAGAGCAGCACCGCTGCGTTCCTTAATCATCTCGACAGAAAGAGCTTCGCTCTTGATCTTGTCACCTACTGCTGGGGTAATCATGAAAGGATTAGTATCGAAAGTTCCTGCGTAATCAAGAAACTCTATAGTATCACCCACTGAAGGGGATGTAGGTAAAGTTCCTGTTATTCTTCCAGCAGTGGTATTACATGGATATCCCTCACCAGCTACGGCGGTAAAGTCACCAGTTTTTACAGATTGCCACGATGTTCCACCACCGCCAGCCTCAGCCCAAGTTCCATCCTTCTTCAAGAATGTATCAGCAGCAGCTGTAGCAGAACCTGCTATTTTAGCTATAGTTACATTATTGTCTAATATCTTAGCGGTAGTTATAGCATCAGCAGCAATCTGACCACCAGTCACAGCTATAGCGGCAGACAGGTCAGCGTTTGATACTTGTCCGTCTGTTATAGACGATGATCTGATTTTAGTCGTAGCCATTATTTATGCTGCAACTGGATAGGCTTTTGAGCGATCAGCAACGTGCGCTTGGTAGTCCTCATCCGCTTCAATTTCTGCCCACGCAGAGTCGAGTTCTGCTTGAGTTGGTTGCGTAGCAGGACCATCCCACCTAACGATTTCATGCGGAGTATTGCTTTGGCTTAGGCTATAAGAGTTACCATTTAACCCTAAGTGATTAACTACAAGATGAATATCCATTCTTTTCTCCTACGCGATCTGCATAATTTTAACGGTGGTGTAAGTTTCTACTTCAAAACCTGAGTCGCTTCCCATGCCGTTAGTCGCTGCTGTTAAAGAGCATCGATGCTCGATCTTCAATGTCGCAGTAGCTACGAGAGTTACTAAAGCAGAACCATTGGAAAGAGTTTGGTTCTGAGCGTCACCATAAGCGGAATTAATCCTAGACAGAGAAGATGTACCATACTTAACCACGGCAGCGGATGTTATGTTGTAAAGTCTGGATTTATGGTAATAACAACCAATGCCGGGGCAACTCCAATCTATGTAAAATGTTCCAACAGGCATAACAAAAGTATTTGTTCCGAACGTAATGCCTATCGTGTCGTAGTGTTCAGTTTGTAAATCACGATGCTGCCAAGCGCCAGAAGTAAAAGTTCCACCATCCGTTCCTTGCGTTTTCTGATCAACAAGATAAGCAACCTTTATCGTGCTTCCTGACGCAGGAAATGCTGCCCAACTCAAGGCGCCAGCCCCATCGTTCTGCAATACCTCACTAGCTGATGCATTAGCTACTGGAAGCGTTAACGCATTTAATGCTAAACTTGTTGTTTGCAATTGGTCTACTATGATTTTTGATGCCATGTTTTACTCCTAAAGGATGTTCAATATACCGCTAATGGTCCATTCATAAGAACCTGTAACAGTAATCGGTCCAATGATTGCGGCGTTAATAGATGTAGCAAACGTGCTAGTCGTGTTCACGTCGATAGTGTTCCAGTTCTGGAAGAAGTTATTCGCTGTGGTAATATCGCCAGCGGTTGTACTAGCTACCGTACTCCAAGAAAGTGTACCAACACCATCCGTCTTAAGATACTGCCCAACCGTCCCTGTTCCAGCAGAGATCTTAGGAAGTGTTACCGAGCCATCAGCTGGCGCGATAAGCGTACCAACATCGTTAATGCCTATAGCTTCCCATGTATCTGCAGCTGTAAACGTCCCTGCTGCCAGCGTGATAACCGTAGGTGATCCGCCGATGGTATACAGAGATGTACTCTGCTTAACACCATTCAAGTAGAATAGTAGTGAGTTAGAGTTAGCAGCTGTGAAGTCTAGCGTCACGAAAGTCGGTGTGCCGACTATTGTACCACTATCTCGCTTAACATCACTAGCTTTTAGTTCTACATTACCAATATATGACATTACGCTATAATCTCAAGAACGGACGCGAAAACAGTTAATTTACCAGCAAGATCCGAAGATGTCGCATGCAACCTGTCGTCTTCCAAAAGATTTAATTTCACGCCATCTAGAACCAAGGTCGACCCTGCAGGTACTGAAACATTTTTAGTTATATCAAAGTAAACCGCCGCGGTATTATCATAAACTTCTAATGTTATATTTGCGGCATCTGATGCGTGGGTGTTCGCCACGGTACAGGAGTGAATAACCGCTGTATCTCCAGTAGCATTAGGGCAGGTATATACCAACTGTCTAACATTGTTAGTTAGCGCTTTCGCACCAAATGTAAATTTATTTGTTGCCATATTACCCTCCTAGAGCTATGGCCATGGCTACGGCCGTTCCAGCTGGATCACCAGTAGCGGCTGCTGCTATAGTTATAGTACCAGTGCCTTCTGTAATGGTGATGTTTGTGCCTTCTGTCAACGTAGCTTTGGTTAACGTATTGCTTGTGGTGTTGCCGATCAACAACTGACCGTTAGTGTAACTGGTTTGCCCCGTGCCACCTTTATTCACGGCAAGAGTAGTTATAGTGTCTTGCTTTGCGTTTATCTGCGTCTGTGCATTAGATGTCAACGAATTTATATATTGAAACTCTGCATCTGTTACAGAGCCATCGGCTATCTTTGTCGCGCCTATGCCCGTGCCAATGTATGCATTAGCTATAGCGGTGCCATTCCAAGAACCAGCCGTTACAGCGCCGGCATCGCTTATAAGGAAATTAGAGGTATCCTGCAATAGAGTCCCTGTTGTACTGTCATACCTAGCAACTGCGTTATCTGTAGCAACAACTGGTCCAGTAACATTACCACCACCAGCGGGTGATGCCCAAACGCCATCCCCCCTCCAAAACGTCCCAATCGCTGCAGAAGCCCCACCGTTTAGATGAGCAACTGGTAAACTACCCTGGATGTTAGTTGTTAAGTCAACCTTTCCCCAGACCGGATCTACACCATTAATAGTACGCAATACTTCGCCAGACGAGCCTATCGTTAATACATTCCAATCAGGAGTAGCATCACCAATAAGTATAGCACCTGTAGTGCATGTCAACCCTGCGATCTGGTCTAATTCCGGATCCCACGCTTGCACATCTGTGCCTATAGCTAAACCAAGATTTGTTCTCGCTCCGCTAGTTGTGGAAGCTCCAGTACCGCCATGTAAAACAGCAACATCTGTTGCGGCCCAAGTGCCAGCTGTAACATTGCCGGTATCATCTATCAATACAGTAGAGTTTTGTATCAACTCGCCGGTTGCTCCATCGTATCTTGTCACGGCATTGTCGGTAGCAAAAGCAGGACCTATAACGTCGCCTGGCGTAGAGTTCAAATCAGCAATAGATTGCGCTGTTACTTTCTTTGTAACGTTAGCAGAACCAACATCTTGAATAACAAGTAAATCTCCAGCGGCTGCTGTTACCGTAGCGGCTGTAACATCAGAAACAGCAAAATCTAATGTAGCAACTGGGTTAGCTGAGCCACCGCCAGAGTTAGCCGTTGTCTTAGATAAACCTTCACCAGCAGTAATACCACTAAGCATATAATCGCGTAATGTACTAGCTTGCGTTTTCTCATCGGTTGTAGACGTTGTCTTATAAAAGTAATCATCAAATGGTATACCAGAGGTTGGCGTTGTCGCCATATCTACTACTTTTGTTGTAGCCATATATTCCTCTTAAGAAGCAGTGATAATGTGTGTTGCGCCAGCTGTAGACGGCGTTATAAATGTATCAGAAGATATAATGTTATTAATCTTATGAGTAACATTCGACGCGTATTCCCAATCCGCAGTCGTGGGACTTAAAACAAAATTCTGTGTCCTCTTAAACCAACGCTTAGTCTGAACAGCGGCTGATCTTAGTCTCCCCAGTAAAGATTCTAGCTGACCGGCATATATTTCGTAATCTGGTTGACGATAATGCGCTTTCATAGTAGTCATACCATGTAGCAAAATCAATTGAGGATTGATCGATGAAAGGTCAGTGTCCTTATCGAACGCAGAATACCCAGAGTTATATTCTAACCTTATTGCTGACGTGGAGTCAGCTGGGGTAGGCCACAATTGTATCTTTGCAACACCACCGTCGTCCAGCACGTCCCACGTAGATGGTCGTTGGTCATTGACTGTTTCCCAGTTTCTTTGGCCTGGTGTGATACCCTGTCCTAGAGCTCTATAGTTGCCATTATTTGTATCCTTGATAGATACAACAACCGGCTTGTATAAGTTTAGATCTTCAGGGGCGGAGTAAAACTTCTCAGATGCAATTGTCTTACCAGGCACGGTGTCATTAACCTTGTGAGTTAATACATCACCGAACTCGTAAAATAACTGCTCCTGCGCGCTTCTTAACGCAGAGTTGAGTAAATCCTTCTGTAGTATCGCACCATTACCAGAAGAACTAAACCCTAGCCTCTGTGCTAGCTCCGTCCTTAGACTTAGAAGTGTTCTTGCTGCCATTTACTACCTCTTGTTTTTCAACAGCCTGTTCTACAGCTGCTTTAATAGTAAGTTCTGGATTATGACCAAACAACTCTAATATTGGTCCTTCTCCATACTGTTGCTTAAGTCTGATGGTCTCTTCACTAATAGACTCTATCTCAATTACCTCGTCTACAGGACCCTCTACATCAACCAGGTCCTGCCCGTGTCCCATATAAAACAATGGTAGTTCATATGGGCAAATATTCTGTCCTAAGCGCATCACACCGTTTTCGGAAGACACCATGATACGTATTTTTTTTACTTTGTAAATCATATTCCTCTCCCCTGAGAAAAATGAGTGGGGGAGCAGTAAGCTCCCCTCACCCAAGTTAAACTACTTATGCTGCACAGTAAAGCACTGCGTGGGCATTCAAGCGGTTAGCCGTAAGGCCTCCTCGCCAGGTCATACCCCAGTAGTAGTTATAACTACCATGATCGCGTGGCGGTTTCCGCGCAATCATATCGTTACCTTCAATAGGCCGAAGCGTAAGGTGCTTCGAGTTAATGAAGTAACAACGTCGATGCCACTTATATGTAGCTGCCGCATGCTGTGTATCGCATGTGTCAAACGTCGGATCCCAAAGAAGCGGAATACCCATGAAAGAGAGACCAGTATAAGTACCACCCTGTTTCATCTCTACCGAAGGATCCAGATTCCAAGGCATCGCAACCTGTTGACTAGGCTGCACTGCATAACGAGACATCCCACCAGCTGAAGCGATAGAAGCCGCTCGGAACTTTTCTACGAAAGTCGTACCGCAAACGATAAGGTCAGGTGACCCACCATTTAGCTGGCACTTCCGCCATAGTTTTTCCATTTGAGTGATTAGGTCAGCATCCACAACGCCGGTATCAATACCAGCCGCTACGTTTACGCCAGAACCAGAATCCCAATGGTTGTTCCAATAGTTGGTGCCACTATGTGCCGTCTTGACAATACCACCAACAGTATCAGCCGTGCCTTTGATACGAATAATCGCGTCAAGACCGTTGATACGACTGCCAGCCAAGTCAGTACCGCCACCAGGATCGATCGAGCCATCCAGATGCAGAGAAGTATCCAAAATCTCCTCAAAACCTAGACGCAGAACGTCCATAGACTCATTGAACACATTCGTCAGCTGAACTAGACTAGCCGCTGAAGAATTACGTGGTGCACTATCAGTTACGATAATGCCGTTACCTAATAGGAAGTCCTCTGAAAACTTGAAGCCATCATGTGCCGAAGCCCACGAGTATCTCGCCTGTCGAACCGTGTCACGCGTGGTGTATGTTACCGCCGAAGAGGTGTTTAGCGATGAATCACCAAACCACTCCATGTTGGAACCATAACCAGTACGAATCTGCTCGGTGATAAATTCTTTACCACCGCCCCATGGCTTTTTCTTAGCCATTAGGGTTTTCAGAAATGGTCGCTCTGCAGCAACCTGGTCAATAGGCTTGTTCTTCAGGAAGTTTTCAAGAGCAACATACCCTAATTGCGCAATATCAGCCGTAGCTAGCGCGGTATTGTTAAAATTCGTTGCCATTATTGATTGCCTCTAAGAAAAAGTTTATACTCGACAGGTTTGGCCACACGAAAGCCAAATACGTGCTACTGGTGATGAATCCAGCTTACATCTTCCCGTCACCCTCCGTGAAACTTATCTAACTGTGCCGCCATCCACTCTGGAGTTACCTCCGCAGTGTTAAGCGCGTCAGATGTTCCACCCGTTGCGCCGGAGTTTCTACTGGGTGCTAGTGGCCCAGAACGTCTACTAGCTTTACCTTGCGTGTTACCGGCAACACCCATGCCACGCGAAAGTACTTGATATTGATTTTGCAAAACCGAAAGCCACTGATCTGGTGGTACATCCGACCTTGCTAATTCAACACCCATCTCTTTCATTATATCGCTCTTTAACGCATAGTCGGGATCTTTTGTAGTCAAGTTACTTTCCCAACTGTCTATTTCTTGGTATGCTTGTTCACTAGTCTGATGCAGATACTGCTGCTGCTGAACGTTTTGCTGTTGTGCTTGCTGGAAATGATTCTGTGCCTGGTGCATAGAATTCTGTGAAACTCTTTGACCGGCTAACTTTGTAGCCCATTCTTCACTCATTTCTAGATTCTCTACAGCGCCAGATAAGTCTTCGAAATCGCTATAAGATGACTTTTCATTCTTCTGCCCGTGAACGCCCAAGGTCTTAGCCACTTGATTAGAGAACCCATCCAGAGCTTTCAGCGAACTCATGGCTACTTCATAGTTGCCAGAATTCAAACCCTTGAACATCTCTAATGCCCAACCTAGTTGCTGAGGATTAGTAGTGCTATTTTGTATAATCCCAGCTAATTGATTATTACCGCCTAGCAAAGTCTCATACTGCTCTTCTGCTGCAGCAGCGCGATTAGCTAGCTCTTTAAATCTTTCTTGTGCTTTCGGCTTTAGTGTGCTTAGGAAATCTTGTTCTAGATTTGTTTCCTCTTGAACTCTCTCGCCTGTTTGAAGTTCTTCTGCTGACTCTTCTGTCTGATCATTTGAACCCCTAACGTCTTGCTGTGCTTCCTGGGCTTCTTTGAAGGTGGGAGTGTCAGAGTCGCTCTTTGTTGGTTCGCTGCTTGCATCAACCGTCTCCTCTCTTTCTACCGTTTCCTCTTCGGGTCGATCCTCGTTGATTCTATCTAGTTCGTTAGCCATTACCTCATAAGTGTCAGTAATTACTTCTGCCTCTGTCATCACCGGTTGCGCTTCGGCCATTAGTACTCTCCCTGTGGTTCCCTGTATTGGTTCCTAGTTCTCTGCTGCACTCTGTTATTAGGAGCGTTCATAACCTCATTGGCTCCCTGTGGTGGTGGGGGCGGTTGGACAGCATTGGGCATGCCCTGTTGCTGACCCATACCCATAGACTGCTGCATCTGCATATTCTGCATCATCATCTGCTGCATCTCTTCTGGTACAGGCGGTAAGAATTTAGAAATATCAATCCTCTCATCAAAACGCTTAAACGTTTCTTCTAGCAGTTGAACATAGGGATTGAATTGATCTGGCATACCTGCTTGACGCATCATCTGAACCATCTGGATGTTTTGCATTACTATCGGCATCAACTCTATCCATCTCATGCGCTCGTCATTCTCGTTTGGCATACCCATGCTACCAGCCGCGATATGTACATGGATATTATCAAACAACTGTTGCTTGTTCAGTATAGGCCAGAAAGCCTGTGGCCCAGCTATCTCCATAGCTTTTTGCGGTTGTACTTCTTGCAGGAGTATTTCAATAGAAAACTTAGCTATATCACGCAACCAATCTTCTGTTGCATCTAGTTTTTCCTGTACGCGAGTTGCTAGACCCTGCTGTTGTATATTAGCTTCCGTTGCAGTTTTAGCCCTCATGATCCCGCCGCGTTGCGCGTCACCCAATCCGCTAACCCATTCCATATCTGTTCGTATTGGCGTTGTATCATAAACGGCAGGGTTCATTGGTGGTGTAGTAGCCGGTTGAAAAACGCTGTTAACACCCATACCAGATGCATTAACAAGAGCAATGTCTCCAATAGCGGCAGAACTGAATATCTCAATATCTTCTTGATTAACCCTAGAAGCGTCAGCAACGTAGAACGGCGCTGATAACTCTCTGTGTTTAGACATCTGCGAACGCACAGTGTTGTATTCGTCCTGCAAGTTCATTAGTAGTTCTGTTTCAGAGACTGGCCACTCTTCGCTATCTACCCAGTTCAACCCTAACAAAAAGAACGGAAAGAATCGATCCCCCATTCTCTGAGGAACAAATGGTTCTTTGCACCATTTATCACTACCATCGCACCAAGTGTATACGGTCTGAGTCGTCTTATCCCAATACTCCCACACAGCTATAGCCATGTTCACATCTTCCATATCAGAAGAGGAGTATGGTTGATCTCTGTTTAGTCTGTTAGGTATCCCAGAAGCAGTTCGTCTATATAACGTATACTTCTCAACATCTTCTTTAGTCAACTGAAAGCGTTCCTGCACATCACCCGGTGTCATCCAAGTAACATTAGCTATCCAGCGAGCTTGTTCGTAGTCTTGCAAGGTATCTAATGCTGTATCCATACGGAAGTCTTCAGGCCTAACAAAGCCAAGATTCAAACCCTCTCTGTACATCACCTCAACCTGCTGAGATAGAGCATTCATCGTCATCTGAATCTCTTCTACCAACTCGTCCTTGTTACCTTCGTAAGTTCCCGCGTCTTGTAATTTTCTTATGTCTTCTTTTATTCTAGCCATACTGTCTTGCGCGTCATTAAACTCACGACTTACTAGCGGATCTTTGTAGTAGTCTCTTTGGTATGTTACCTTCAATACGCCTATTTTACTCGTCATGCAAGAGCGCAGCACCTGCTTAGCAACCTTCTTTAATCCTGCTTTTTTTAGAGATTCATTCAGAACTATCTCAACGGTTTCAGCGAACAAATCAGCAACTCTGTATTGTGGTCCTTGAGGATCCACATTCTTTCCAGGGCGAATTTTAATTTCTGGATTTTGTGAGTAAATATAAGGTAACAAACCTTGTAAGGTAGCATGAATCATATTACCTTTAACTGGCCGACCAGCCTGAGTGGATACCTGTTCGGCCGTCATGGCTTGCGTTGTGCTATTTAACTTACCCAAAGCATAACGACGAGCGTGCTCTATTTCTTTGTATCTATTCTTCCACTTGCGATACGAAAGCTCTATGTTCTGTTGATAGCGTCGAATTAAACCTTTCGAATCCGTTGCTACCGGCGTTGATAAACTTGGATCGGTTGCGATAACGTCTAAATTATCCATTCTTCGTTCCTATATATTTCGTCTAAGTTATCCATCCACTCAAGCGTAAACCTTTCTGCTGGTTTCTTCTTTACCTTTGGCTTTGTTGTTCTAGCTCTTCGCGTCATCAATGAATATCTCGTTGCGTCAAACAAGTGATCCTCAGCCGTCGTATCGATGTCTTCAATTTTCTTAGGGTCAGCAGGTAGTGATGGCACAGTTCTAAGCCAGTGCTTACATGAGTTAAACACTTTGAAAGTGCCGTTGTTAAGCCTGTCCACCATTTCTTGCAGACCTTGCACTCTAGACCCAGGACCTTTTGAGCTAGCTTCCCAGACAACACCATAATCAGCAAATACGTCTGCAACACTTTTATGGCGACCGTCACGCATGAAGATCGCAGAATCGGCCACATTGTTTCTAAAACGCACTCCTTGATTCTTCTCTTTAATTTCCGCATCTAAAATATCCCTTGCTATATCTTCTATTGGAGTTTCACTTCCTTTGTTCGGTTTCGAACACCAATACAACTCTTTATATATATAGATTATACCATCATAGTCTTGAGTAAACCATATGCATCCAGCTGGCGACTTGTAACCGTGGTCATATGCTTTCCATCTTCGCCACTCTAAAGGTATTTCAAATGGCTCCACAACATGCAGTGATGGATCCCAAATTTTTTCGAAATAAGCACCCGGTGCAATATTCCAATCCCCTTCCAACCAAGCCTTAACCAACCAAGGAGGTCCACTGCCTTTTATTCTGTCAATATAACCCGGATCGTTCTCCATTAGCGGAGTATTGTCTTGAATCTTAGATGGTATAAATATTCTTTTTTCATCGTCAGCATCGATGTAACGTTCCTTAACCCAACCATGACCTGGCCCGCCTGGGTTAGCAGAGGCTCTGAACAGAACGGGTACGCCGGCAGCCGAACGCATAGTGGCCCCAAGCATATCTATAGGCTCTGCAGACGGCCAGTTGCCAAGTTCGTCAAAGCCTAGGAAAGTTACAGAAAAACCCTGCAGCTTCATAGCATCAGCGTCTTCATCAAGATGTTTTAGTTGTAGCACAGCTCCGCTGGGCGAGACCCATTTTCGCTCCCCGACCTTCCATTCCCAGCCCTCTTGAACAAAGACGTACTGACCCAGCTTAACTAGCTCCCCAGTTTCTGGAAACGTCCTGCGAAACAGTAATCCTTGTGCCTCTTTACCGTATCGGTCAGCATGGCGTCTAAACGCTAGCAACATCCCAACGCTTTTAGAACCCCCGCGAGCGCCCCCAAATAATATATGTGGATGCTCGCTATCTACAAACTTCTTCTGCGGACCCTCAAGAGCAGTCCATCTACTCTCCCGATTTTGCATCCGACGGTGTAATTCTGTAGCCAATAATGAACGAATATCCTCCTTAGGAAGACTATTCGATAGCGCCATAGATAGACTCAACTTTCGTCACTCGCAATGGTGTACAAGGTAACGTTAGCTTCTGGTATTGGTATAAGGTGCTGGGTCACTCGTGTTTCGTAATACGGTGCCGTACAGTTTGCGGTAACTCCTGTAAAGGGATCTAAAGCTGGAACAGGTAGTTCATCTTCTGTTAAGTATCTCTGAGAGGTATTCGCATAGGTATTAAACGTACCCGCGCCTTTATCATAATTGATATTTGACACTGTGCCTAAAAGGATTTCATCGATGTCCGCATTAAGAAGATGTGATGCTGCGGTCGTGCTTTTCTGTGCTCTTGTACAGCCAGAGAATGTTACCGTAGTGTAGTCCGGTATCGGAGTATAGTCCGTTAATGGAGGAGGGAGTGGACCGTCCTGTCCACCTCCACCTATCTGCCAACCACAAGTTGATGTGCCAGCTGTATTGTCAGAGAACGCTACTGTCCCAACCTTTATAACTTCAGAACCAATTTGTATATAACCGCCGTCAGCAGGAATAGCAATCTTGAACCCTCCGGTGAAACGATATTGCCCAAAAGTCCCAGACGCTACTATAGTTGTAGCAGTAGTGTTAATAGCTGTCGACAATAACATCTTTATAGACGCACTGGTTTTAGAACCTCCCACAGTAGCATAGAACTCCGCCCCGGTTTTCACAACAGTTACCGAGGTAGACGTTGACCATGGGCCTGCGTTAATGTAACTTATAACAGAGTCAGCACCAGATCCTTGGTTCGCAATAACGAACTCTTGGATGTCAGTGATTATCGCCACTATCTATCGGATCCACCATAGTTTGGTGTTTTCGTTTTCCCGACATATGGTGGTGGTGTACGGGAAGTCTTTTTTGGTGGTCGAAAGCCTTTAGGTGGTGGATTAGGATGGGGACGGTAAGGAGCTCTACCAGGCACCGGCCGCAATCCTGGTTTTCTATCGTACCCGCCTCTGCGCATAGCGTCATTTGTTTGTAACCGCGATGATTCGTTTTGTGCCCTCTCCATAGCGTCAACAAGGCGTTCTTTTCTAGCGTCGGCTTTTCCTTTCGGGGTATACGGGAAGTGTTTTTTTCCTACTCTCGGCATAATTCTTCTCCTATGCTGATGCTAAGTAACAATCAAGATCGATTGAGCTTGCGCTGTATGCGCTGATCTTTACTAGGTCGGCAAGCACTGGAACTGCTACTGTACCACTTGCTACACCCTGTGAAGTGTCTGTTCCTGTGGATACTGTAAAACTATGCCCCGCTTCTACAGAAACCCAGCAGTTGCTTGTCGCGGTTGCTAGGTTGAGACTGACCTGATTAGTATCATCCTTGTTTGTAATACGAACATACTGCACATCGCCTTTAACAAATGTCCCAGAGCCTACCGTCGCCCCAAATTCAAAAAGAACTCGTATATTACCAGCGTCTATCATAATAATACGCTGACTGATCTCGTTTACGCCCGCTACCGTCTTTGTATTGGTTGCTCCCATACTAGAGCCATTTAGTGTGATACTCTCTGTGGTGGTAACCGTTAGAGTCGCTGCGCTAATTGTTGATGCCATCGTCTACCCTCTCTATCCCTGATTCGAAATCCTTCATTAAGTCAAATAATTCCTGGTCCGTTAATCCCTTCACAGAATCGTTGACATTGATATTCTGGTCCAAAGCCCTCATGGAAGGCACACAACGTTCTACCAGTATCCTGGCAGCCTGCACATCTCCCGATTTAGCAGCTTCCGCTAGCACCTCAATAACATCTGGTAGATGCTCCCCGATTTGGCTTCTTAACTGTGCCATTGTCTTCTGACTTTTACGAGGTCTTCCTCGTGGGTTGCCAGATTGTCCTTGTTTCCAGGGCATTAAAATATCTCCGGTGGTTACCCATTGGGAGCAGTATTGTATCATGGCTTAAAAAAATTAAAAAAAATTCCAGAAAAATAGAGGATTCGTGCGTCCTTACTAAGACAGACCCCCGCGTATCATAATATTCTAATGTTCCTATACCTTAATTGATTTATATAGGTTAATGCTTATGCACTTAGAAGAATTCACATTTAGAAATTCTATAAATGAGAATCATTAAAACTTTTTAACTTACTAAATAAGGAAATGCTAATATGAATGATAAGCCCATGAAGCTCCACACTCAGAAAGGTAAGCGTCGGCTTTGGTTAGAAGAGCAGAAGTACGGCTTGCCAGGTTTCAAACCCGGTTCACGATTCAACGTAGTGTA
>Ga0302118_10000573_pt1 | contig 17726 bp, 16 predicted proteins | sample AG5_331_MG_FD_203126 | JGI IMG/M metagenome (GOLD analysis project Ga0302118, IMG submission 203126) | Marine microbial communities from Western Arctic Ocean, Canada - AG5_33.1 | ecosystem: Environmental > Aquatic > Marine > Oceanic | place: Canada: Western Arctic Ocean | collected 2017-10-01 | reverse complement strand
ACACTAGGTGCCCATGTACGCGGCCGGTCTTACCTCGAACTAATTCCGGCACATCGGGATTTTTCTTCTGGGGCATGATCGATGAGCCGGTACAGAATCTATCCGGCAGGTCGATGAAATGGAATTGTGCCGAGGTCCATAGTACGAGCTCCTCGGAGAAGCGAGAGAGATGCATCATTAGTATGCTTGCGAAGGACGCTAGTTCGATAGCGAAGTCTCGATCGCTAACGGAGTCTAAGGAGTTTCTAGTTGGCGCATCGAAACCAAGCTGCTCAGCTGTAAAATTTCTATCGATAGGATACGTAGTTCCTGCTAAGGCTGCCGCACCTAAAGGTGACAGGTTTACTCTTTTTCGACAATCTAGCAGTCGATCATAATCTCTATCTAGCATCTCATACCAAGCCATCATATGGTGGCCGAAGCTAACTGGTTGTGCAGTCTGAAGATGGGTGAAGCCAGGCATGATCGTGCTTGCTTCTGTCTCGGCGACTTTGATAAGGGCTGATTGAAGTTTCGTAATCAATTTCGCAATCAGATCGATCTCGCCGCGCACGTAAAGTCGAATATCAGTAGCGACCTGATCATTTCGCGAACGACCCGTATGCAGTTTCTTGCCCACGTCGCCGATGCGCGAGGTTAGTGCTGCTTCGATGTTCATATGAACATCTTCTAACGCGACAGACCATTCAAACTTGTCGTCAATAATGTCCTGTCGAATCGATTCTAATCCATCGAGGATTTGCGATACGTCGTCCACCGTCAAAATCCCCGCCTTGGCTAGCATCTTAGCGTGGGCGACGGAGCCGTCGATATCTTGCTGGAACAAGCGACGGTCAAAATCTATCGAGGCGGTAAATCGTTGTACGAAGGCATCTGTGGCTTCAGCAAATCTGCCGCCCCAAAGTTTGTTCTGATCCTTGTTATTGCTCATAGCTTGGTTTCACGTTGTAAGTTTGTGGGCAATGCACATTGTGCATTAGCTAGTACGGTCTATTCGTCTGCTGATAGTTTCGCTGTTACTTCTATCTCGATCTTCATTTTCTCATCGAGTAAGCCAGCTTCAAACATTGTTGCAGCAGGGAGGACGCAGCCGAGGTGCTTTTGAAATACCGGCCAGCAGGGTTCGAAATCAGCCTTGTTCGGCAGTATATAGCGTATGCGAACGATCCCGGATAAATCACTACCTGCCGATTTCAGAACTTGTTCAATATTTTTCAGGCACTGGTCCGCCTGTTCGATGACATTCTCGGAAATCGTCATTGTCGTGTAGTCGTACCCAGTCGTTCCAGACACGAACACAAAATCATCCTCAACTACTGCTCGGGAGTAGCCAATCTTACTCTCAAATTCTGAATCGCTGGAAATTAGTTGTCTACTCATGGAATGTCTCGAATTAGGCCTATAACAGTTGTGGTCGAACTCTACTTACTTAACTGGCTAAACAGGGGAAGCATTATAGCAGGATCGACAAAAGCGTGAACCCAGTTGAAACTCCTCGCAACAGCAGCAAATTCGGACAAATCACAACATATACCGTAAAATGGCCCTTACTCCGTCATGAAATAAAAGATAAAGAGCAGTACACCATGCCAGCTAAAACGCTTCGAATTGCTACTCGTAAAAGTCCTCTCGCCCTATGGCAGGCCCACTACGTAAAGACGGTATTGGGAAAGACCCACAGCGACCTGAATGTTGAATTGCTCGCCATGAGTACTCGCGGCGATAAGATTCTGGATACACCATTGGCCAAGGTGGGGGGCAAGGGCCTCTTCGTTAAAGAACTAGAACATGCGATGTTGGAAGACAGGGCAGATATTGCGGTGCATTCGATGAAGGACGTGCCGATGGAATTTCCTGATGGACTTGGTTTGGCGGTCATCTGCGAACGCGAAGACCCCGCCGATGCCTTTGTCTCTAACCACTATGGAAAAATGGCTGACCTGCCTCAGGGAGCAACGGTGGGCACTTCGAGTTTTCGCCGCCAGTGTCAGCTGCGGGAACTACGTCCGGACTTAAAGATAGTCGATTTGCGTGGCAATGTGGGAACACGGCTGTCGAAGTTAGATGCTGGTGGATATGACGCGATCATTCTTGCGGCAGCTGGTTTAAAACGCTTGGAGCTGGAAGGGCGTATCTGCGAGAGAATTTCTTTCGAAGACTCTCTTCCTGCAGGTGGTCAGGGAGCGGTAGGCATCGAGTGTCGTACTCAAGATATTGAAACACTGCAATTGCTCGACTGTCTTCATCATGCGGATACCGCGTGTAGGGTAGTTGCCGAGCGGGCAGTGAATGCACGCCTGCAGGGCGGCTGCCAGGTGCCGATAGCGAGCTTCGCCGAGCTCTATGGCGAGGAGTTGCATCTGCGTGCCTTAGTTGGAAACTTGGAAGGGACGCAGATAATTCGCAGCGAGATTCGCGGCGACCGCCATCATGCAGAACAACTAGGCCTTACTGTTGCCGAAGATCTTTTGTCTCAGGGAGCGGAAGAAATACTCAACGCCGTGCGAGATCAATAGAAGGTTAATAGATAGTTAAGAGCAAGCATAATTGATAAACCCTAATTCTCTATCTGGACTTACTGTTCTAATTACCCGCCCCTCGAATCAGGTAGACAGTTTGAGGCGGGCAATTGAGTCTGACGGAGCTAAGGTTCTGTCGCTTCCCCTAATCGAGATCAACGCTCTGAATGATGCACAAGCCATTCAAGATCTAAAAGATAAAGTCCTGCAGCTAGACAGTTACCAGTCTCTAATTTTTGTTAGCAACAATGCTGTGAGCTTTGGCGGAGAGGTCATTAATAATTATTGGCCACAGTTTCCCCTTGGTGTCGATGTAATCGCTGTTGGGCCCACGACGGCGGAGGCTGCTTCGGAGCGACTCGCCTGCGAAGTAATTCAGCCATGTAGCGGTATGACCAGTGAAGACATACTGCGCCTGCCTCAACTGCAGGAGGTTAGCGAGAAGAAGATTGGTATTGTTCGCGGACAGGGAGGTCGAGAACTATTGGCCGATACGCTGCGCGAGCGCGGTGCCATTGTGGATTATCTTGAGGCCTACAGCCGTGCTTCAGTAGATTACACGAGCGCAGACTTCTGCAATAGATTGTGCGAAGCCGGTGTCAATGTACTAACTGTGAGCAGCGGTGAATCACTGGATAGATTGACACATCTATTGGCCCATAATAGAAAGAAGTTACAGCAATTGAGCCTATTGGTCCCCTCCCAAAGAGTTGGACGACAGGCGGAAAAGGCTGGATATCAGCACGTGCACAACGCCAGCGGCGCCGATCCGCTAAGTTTTGTACGCGCGCTGGGTGAACTCGGCATTAATGAAGAGTAAGCTATACTCAAGCTCACGACTTAGAAGGCAGTTCAGTGACAGAGCAGTCAGAAACACCTAAAATTTTGGACGAGATATCCAAGAGCAATGCGTCCAAGGCCAGTAGCCGATCGACTCGAAAGCAGCAGACGGCAAGGCGGCGGTTTACTGTAGTTACCATTTTCCTGTTACCCATCGTGGCCGGGGTATTGTTCCTCGCGTATCAACAAATTTCCCTGCAATCGAAGTTGGCCGAGCTCAAGCTCGAAAACCAGCAGCTGAATCAGAATCTAGCCACACAGGGCGCCCAATTGGCACAGATCGAGCAGGCGCAACTTGCCGCTCCTGAGCCAATCGAATTCGATGACTCTTCTGTGCGGGAGCTGGAATCGGCACTATCTGAGGAAATCGATAGTCTCACGTCACAGCTTGGGGATCTTCAAGCCGCACAGTTGTTGACGAACAATACGACAGATCGAGCCTGGAAAATTCTCGAGGGGCAATATCTAGTTGGACTAGCCAATCAGAAGTTAAGGTTAGAGGGCGACGTGGTTACCGCGATCTCCCAATTAGAGATTGCAGATCAGGCGTTGGTGGATTCTGGCAGTTCGAGTGTATTTGCTGTCCGGCAGGCGATCGCAATCGATCTACAAACACTAAGAAATATAGAGGTTCTGGATCGTGAAGGCATCTATCTGCGCTTGGACAGCCTACTCGCAGAAATGGAGAACATCGATCTTCTCAATAGCATACGCATAGAATTTGAGAATCGGCGAAATACTGAATCGCAGCCGCTGCAACTAGGTAGCGATGTGAACAGCTTCCTAGATTCCAGCTTCGAATTTCTAGGCTCGATATTTGTCTGGCGCGAATGGGAGGAAACGCCGGAAGCTATGCTGGCTCCCGGGCAGGACGATCTTATTAAACAGAATCTACGGCTTATGCTCGAACAGGCACAGCTCGCTCTGTTGATGCGCGACAACAGCTTGTATCAGCAGGCCATGGCGAAGAGTCAGGATTGGTTTCAACGCTATGCCGTTACTAATTCACTACAAGGGCAAGCGTTGACGAGTGAGATAAATCAACTTCGCGCAATCGACATCGACCCACTATTGCCCGCTTTGAGTCAGTCCCTGTCATTGATCAATCAACTCGCAGCAAGCGAGCGGTAGATTAGTCTATGGTCAAGTTATACCTCTTTAGCCTTCTCGTGATCGTTCTGGCGCTTCTAGTCAGTCTCTATCTTGGATTCCCAGGCGACCCCGGCTATCTGTTAATTGCTTTTGGCAGCACTACTTTTGAGACCAGCCTGTTTGCTCTGCTCGTTGCCGTAACCGTTCTCTATCTTGTCATTAAACTTATTCTTATTGTGTTTCACTGGATTAATCCCTGGAACCTTATTCGTTTCGGGAGAAACTATAAAGAGCACTTGAGAGCTAAAAGTAGGAGCAAGACGATCGAGGGTCTGCTGTATTTCACTCGCGGCAATTGGGAATCTAGCTACAATCTCCTTAAGAAGGGTATGAAAGATTCCGATGCGAGTGTCGTCAATTATCTCGCCGCGGCCTATGCAGCATATCAACAAGGGAATAAAGAGGCTTGGATGAATTGTCTGGAGACTGCCAAAAATAAGTACCCGGCTGCACGTTCTACTATCAACTCACTTAAAGCGCAGCTCTTGTTCAAGTCTAATCAACTGGAACAATGCGTGGCCGTATTACAGCAGATGAAGACCAGTTCACTGAACGACGCGTCTCTGCTACAACTTCTGAAAAACGTCTATCTGAAGCTCAACGATTGGGAGCAACTAGAAAATTTGTTGCCGGCTCTTGAGAAGAATAGTGTAGTCGATGGCCTGGAGGCGGAGCAAATTCGCGTTAGAATCTTCATGGAAAATTTATACCGGATAAGCAGTCGCAGAGTGGACTTCAGCGATGTGGAGATCAGCGCGCAGTTAGAGAAGGCCTGGAAGAAAGGCACCGCCTCTTACAAGCAGGATGAGAAAATCGTTAAACACTACGCCGATATACTGTTTAAGCTAGATCAGAAAGAACAGGCAGGTAAGGCTATAGAAGTTGCTCTGAATAAGAATTGGAGTGACGAACTCATTAAGCGCTACGGTGAGTTGGACTTTGGCACGCCGCATCAGCAGCTGTTAATAGCAGAGAGCTGGATTCAGAAAAGGCCGGGAAACGCGAGGCTATTAGTTGCGCTGGGGCGATTAGCGATGCGCAACGAACTCTGGGGAAAGGCGAGAGAGTATTTCGATACTAGTATTGAAATTTCGTCTACTGCGGAGGCTCATGGCGAGCTTGCGCGATTATTGAAATTTCTAGGCGAAGAGAAGCTCGCCGATGAACATCAGGAGAAGTTTGTTCAAGGAGTTGGTGCTGAGCTACCCAACCTTCCAATGCCGAAAGTCCTAGATAAAGCCTAGAAGATGTAGGGGTAGATCTAAATGCTTGGTTCAAATTAGAATCCGCGCTTCTCGAATTCTAATTCAACTCCGTTATACCCATTCGTCATGTACATCTTCCCGCCACGAAACTCGATCACGTTTACATCTTTTAGGATCAAGACTAGGTTGTTATGAAGCGAGCCCGGTGGGCAGAGTTTGCGTGTAGAGATGAAAGGATCGAACCGAAAACCGGTGCTCTCCTGAAAATAGAAACCGGCGATGGTGTTGCAGTCTGATGTGCCAGTGAGTCTATTCTCAGATCGGAAATTCAATCGATATTGGCTTGGGTCGTCCGGCGTGAACAGGAAGCCGCCCAATACTTTCATGTTTAACAGCTGCCAATTCGTGTCTTCGAGGGTGATGTCTTCTTCTTGGGCGAGACTGAATTGAGTCGAAGATAGAACGAGCATCAATAGAGAGGCTAAGGCTAGGTGTCGTGACAGTGTCTTTCTCATGTTTCAGGATTCCTGAGGAGTTTGCATTTCCGATGGTTTACACGCTAGATGGTTTACATCAAGGCGGTGGACATATTCTACTGAGCGTCTTGCTTCCCGCCAACCCCGCCACTGATTTTAGTTAGCATATAACCAGGCCAGGCCAGGTCAGCATGCCGCTGAGCATCACTAAGACTCGAAATCTCGTGACGAGTATGATCAGTTGTGTGCGCGTTAGCTCGGAGGTTGCAAGTTCGGAGTATACAACTTCGAAAACGCCGATACCCTGGGGCGCGAAGATACTGACAAGGCCTACAACGAAGGAGAAGAGGTAGTTAACCACCGTGAGAAAGACACCATCTTGTGCTCAAACCATACCGATCGGGGTCATATAGGAATAGAAAACACCCAGAAAATTGTACATACTGCAGTCAACTGCTCATAGGCGGTGATCGAAATAATGAAGCTACGCTTTCTGAAAAATAGTGCTAGGGGAATAGTCACGATACTGCCTAGGAATAAGACTAAGGCCAACGTGGAATACATTTCGTTCGAGCTAAATAAGTAAATTCCTAGAGTAGATACAATTGCCCGAGGATAATGGCATAGGTTCCCTCATAGAGTACGGCTAGACTGATGTCTGTTTTGCTTATACCTATATGGTTCATATCGTAGACACGTGTAAAGGTCTGCCATACACCGCGGGGTAAGAACCTTGATGGAATACGCTTGAGGTGAATCGAGAGCAGAGTTCGAAAAGTGATCGAATTCTTTCTGTCTCTGAGTATTGTTAATGCAATGGCCGGCATTACAAATGTAGCCAAGACCCAGAATAGGATCGCTGTGGCGAGCCCGGAGTAAGAAGCAGCGGTGAAAATGAACACGATATCCGTTCTGTTCTAGAGAAATACCGTGACAAGGAATTCGATGCTGCAAACCAGAATAGCCGTTGTAGCCAAAGAAGTGCGGTTTTCATAGTTGGTCACTAACACCTCGATCCGCTCAAGCACTCTGTGAGATTCTTTTTTAAAAAAACAGCACTTAGCTTATGTGGCTGTGTAGTCTGAATGCCCAGACCGAGTAATAATAGGTCTAACTCTCGTTGCTGTTGATGCCGAGCTCTTGCCACATTTGATCGACTCGAGCCTTCACCTCATCGCTCATGGCGATAGTGTCGCCCCATTTACGAGTTGTTTCTCCGATCATCTTATTCGTTGCATCCATGCCCATCTTCGAGCCAAGACCCGATACAGGAGATGCAAAATCTAGGTAGTCTATAGGTGTGTTGTCAATGAGCACCGTATCGCGAATGGGATCCATGCGAGTAGTTACCGCCCAAATCACATCATCCCAGCTTCGAATATTTACATCGTCGTCGACCACGATAACAAACTTGGTATACATGAACTGACGCAGGAATGACCACACGCCCATCATCACTCGCTTGGCATGGCCTGGATACTGTTTTTTCATGCTAACTATCGCAAGTCGGTAAGAGCAGCCTTCCGGCGGCAGATAGAAATCGACGATCTCTGGAAATTGTTTTTGTAGAAGCGGCACGAAGACTTCATTCAATGCCACGCCTAGCATCGCAGGCTCATCTGGCGGTCGGCCTGTATAGGTGCTGTGATAGATTGGATCTTTGCGATGAGTGATACAAGTCACCGTGAACACTGGGAATTTTTCGACCTCGTTATAGTAGCCAGTATGGTCGCCATACGGCCCCTCGTCGGCCATTTCGCCAGGTTCGATCACGCCCTCTAAGACGAATTCCGCACTGGCTGGCACTTGCAAGTCATTGGTTAGCGATTTCACGACTTCGGTCTTGCTGCCGCGTAGTAAGCCGGCGAAGGCATATTCAGACAAGGTGTCGGGCACGGGAGTAACAGTTGCCAAGATAGTAGCTGGGTCGGCACCGATAGCGATGGATATGGGGAAGGCCTCGCCTGGATGCGCCTGTTGCCACTCGCGAAAATCGAGGGCGCCGCCACGATGCGAGAGCCAGCGCATAATAAGTTTATTGGGGCCTGCCAACTGCATACGATAGATGCCGAGGTTCTGTCGTTCTTTCTCGGGGCCTTTCGTAATAACTAACGGCCACGTAACGAGAGGGCCAACATCTCCCGGCCAACATGTCTGAATGGGTAAGAAGTTCAGGTCGATGGCATCACCAGTGATGATTACTTCCTGGCAGGGCGCGGACTTGCGAACACTGGCCGGCATGTTAAGCACGCTCTTGTAGCTCGGCAGTGTCTCCCAAAGGTGTTTCCACCCCTTTGGCGGTTCGGGTTCTTTAAGGAAGGCTAATAATTTACCTACGTCTCTAAGGCCCTCTAAGTCTTCCTGTCCCATGGCCAGAGCGATGCGTCGAGTGTTGCCAAATAGATTGGTAAGCATCGGGATCTTCGAGCCTTTGAGGTTTTCAAAGAGTAGGGCAGGGCCGTTGCTGCGTAGCGTACGATCGCTTATCTCGGTAACTTCTAGATAAGGATCGACTTCTATCTGTAGTCGCTTGAGCTCACCCTCTTTCTCAAGAAGCTCTATGAAGTCGCGCAAATCTCTAAATGACATGGCTGGCCGTTTAACTCACTAACAGATTAATTCCAAGAAAACAGAAAGGATGACTTACTTGCGCTTCATCGAATTGAAGAAATCTTCGTTAGTCTTCGTCTCTTTCAGTTTGTCGATAATGAATTCGGTCGCCTGCACATCTTCCATCGAGGTCAGCAGCTTGCGCAGGATCCACATGCGTTGCAGTTCTTCTTCGGAGGTTAGCAATTCTTCACGACGCGTGCCAGATTTGCGCACGTTGATAGCAGGGTAGACTCTCTTCTCTGCGATCTTTCGATCGAGATGCAATTCCATATTACCCGTGCCCTTAAATTCTTCGTAGATGACTTCGTCCATCTTCGAGCCAGTCTCGACCAACGCGGTAGCGATGATAGTGAGGCTGCCGCCTTCTTCCAAATTTCTTGCTGCACCGAAGAATCGTTTCGGGCGTTCCAGTGCATGCGCATCGACACCACCGGTTAATACCTTTCCGGAGGATGGGATGATTGTGTTGTAGGCTCTGGCAAGACGCGTAATCGAATCCAATAAGATGATCACGTCTTCCTTGTGCTCGACCAAGCGCTTCGCCTTCTCAATCACCATCTCTGCCACTTGTACGTGCCGCGCAGGTGGCTCATCGAATGTGCTGGCTACAACTTCGCCGCGCACCGAGCGCTGCATCTCTGTTACTTCCTCCGGCCGTTCGTCGATTAGAAGAACGATGAGTCTGCATTCAGGATTATTCCTAGCAATGGACTGCGCCATGTTCTGCAGGATTAAGGTCTTACCTGCCTTCGGTGGCGAAACGATGAGGCCGCGCTGTCCTTTGCCGATGGGTGCAGCCAAGTCGATGACTCGGGCGCTAAGGTCTTCCGTGCTGCCATTGCCGGTCTCGAGAGTTAGTCTGTCGTCTGGGAATAGGGGAGTTAGGTTTTCGAAAAGGATCTTGTTCTTGGATTCTTCGGGACTGCTGAAGTTAATCTCGTGAATTTTTAGTAGTGCAAAATAGCGTTCGCCGTCTTTCGGCGGTCTAATTTTTCCTGCGACAGTGTCGCCTGTACGAAGATTAAAGCGTCTTATCTGACTAGGTGAAACGTAGATATCATCCGGCCCCGCCAGATACGAAGAGTCTGCCGAGCGCAGGAAGCCGAACCCATCCTGTAATATTTCCAACACCCCATCGCCACTAATATCTTCGCCGCTCTTCGCATGCTTCTTGAGTAACACGAATATGATGTCTTGCTTGCGTGTTCTCGAAACATTGTCCAATCCCATTTCGTGGGCAGTAGCTAGAAGTTCGGCGATTGGCTTTTGCTTTAATTCGGTTAGGTTCATGTATTTGGATCTTCTTGTGAGGTTAGGAGTTCAGGAGTTTCTAGTTTTGGAGTAGTTGATTTATGTCAGGTGCAGTAGGGCTGACCAAATTATTATTGGCACGCACATTATAAGTGTCATAGATAAAATAGTATTAGTTAGAAGTTTCGCTAAGGATTTGGGTTTATGTTTTGGATTGAGTGTAACGCGGAGATTGTTGTTTTATGCCGCTAACGATTGACCGTTCTAAAGGTCATTTGTAGTTAATGTCGGTTGCATCACTTGCGTTTTATATCGGTAGTTAATTTGTTGACTGTAGCTCTTTGGCTATTTTAATGGTCAACGCTTTGTTTTCAGCTTCAACTTTTCCGCAATATAGACCTACTTTTTCATTATGTCCACCTGTAAACACTAGTCGATAGGGGGAGGTGGGTTTTTAAATTCGTTTAATTTTGATTCAAGATATCGGACTAGCATCTGGCGAGTCACAATAAAAAGTCAGGGAATTTGGTTTGTTTGGTAGTCTGATCGATCACTACTAGGTTGAATCGAATCGACTTGCTCGCATCCTGCGGCATCTCGAGATATTCAAGATGCCACATTAAACGCAATTTAAATCACGCTGTCAATAAAAGCGGAAAGCTGTGATTTAGACAATGCGCCAACCTTGGTGCCGGCTACGTCGCCGTTGTTGAAAACGATTAGGGTAGGAATACCTCTTACGCCGTATTTTGGAGCAGTTTCGACGTTGGCATCGACATCCATCTTGCAAATCTTCAGTTTACCGTCGTATTCGCCTGCTATTTCTTCGAGTATGGGCGCAATCATCTTGCAGGGGCCACACCACTCCGCCCAGAAATCAACTAGGACGGGGCCTTCGGCTTGAAGTACGTCAGCTTCGAAACTGCTGTCAGAAGTGTGAACGATATTGTCGCTCATAAGAGATTTCCTTGTATTAAGCTATTTGAGTATTCAAAGTCGTAAATGAGGAGCTGCTAGATAAGAAGTGCTCGATTACATGCTCGGGTGATGCCTATGATAAGGCCAAAAATTCAGGTTTCAAGTGGCATCTCGATTTTCCTGCCAATTGCTCGTCAGATAGTTTAATCCTTTAGTAGGCGGGCTGCAGTTTTCGCGAAATAAGTAAGAATCGCATCTGCGCCTGCGCGTTTGATGGCGATTAAGGATTCCATGGCCACTGCCTCTTCATCTAACCAGCCATTTTGTGCTGCTGCCATATGCATAGAATACTCTCCGCTTACCTGATAGACGAAGGTTGGTGCGCCGAATTTGCGCTTCACTCGGCTTACGATGTCCAGATACGGCATGCCTGGCTTCACCATAACCATATCGGCGCCCTCCGCTAGGTCCAGTGCCACCTCTTGCAGGGCCTCATCGCTGTTAGCGATATCCATCTGATAGCTGTATTTGTTGCCTCCACCCAGATTGCCGCTTGATCCTACGGCATCACGGAATGGGCCATAGTAGCTGGAGGCGTATTTGGCAGAATAGGCGAGAATTCGGGTGTAGATCTGCTTATTTTCTTCGAGAATGCTGCGAATCGCAGCAACGCGTCCATCCATCATGTCCGAGGGAGCGACTATATCGGCGCCTGCCACGGAGTGTGAGAGCGCCTGCTGTTTGAGGACTTCGACGGTCTCGTCGTTGAGCACATAACCGCCGGCATCGATGATGCCGTCTTGACCATGAGTCGTATAGGGGTCCAAGGCAACGTCGGTAATTACGCCGAGTTGTGGGAAGCTCTCCTTTAATGCTCGAATTGCACGCTGGACTAGGCCGTCGCTATTATAGGCCTCTTTGCCATCGAGGCTCTTGGCTGAGTCACCTAGAGATGGGAACAGTGTGACCGCGGGGATATCTAACTCTACTAGCTCGGCTGCCTCGACTAGTAATTCATCTATGCTTAGCCTGAATATACCCGGCATAGATTCGATAGCCTGACGCTGATTCTTCCCTTCGACAATAAAAACCGGAAATATCAGATCATCTGTGCTCAATCGAGTCTCGCGCATGAGACGGCGGCTAAACTCGTCGCGACGCATGCGTCGCATACGGCTTGCGGGGTATTTTCGACTGAAGTCAAAATTGGACACGATTTGATGAGCCTTAACTAGTGTTAATAATGGTTGCTGCGTATTAAATGCTTTGAGTTTCTGCTGTAATGGCGAAACTAATTTTTTCTCCCAACGCAACGCAAAGGGTTATAGCATACCGATCACTGTTGGCAAGGATTATATGCCAGAAATCGGGCTGCGTCTTTCCACGGAAGATATTCGACCTGCAAATGAAATCGAAGGCCTAATCTGTGAACAAGAAAAAATCTACGCTAGTCGTTCTACTATTGCTCGCTGTAGTTAGCTACATCACTTTGGATTTAGGGCAGTACCTAACTCTTGAATACGCACAATCTCAGCTGTCGAGCATCCAAGACTATAAGAATGAAAATTTTGCGCAAACGGCACTTATCTACTTTATAGGCTATGTAGTAGCCACATCTCTATCCATTCCCGGCGCTATAATGATCACGCTATTGGGCGGCGCTATATTTGGAGTTTTTTGGGGGACAGTGTTGGTGTCGTTCGCCAGCAGCATCGGCGCTACGATGGCATTCCTAGCATCTCGATATTTGCTTAGAGATTGGGTGGGGGAAAAATTCGGAGACTATCTTGGCCCTTTAAACAAAGGTATCGAGCGAGATGGTAGCTTTTATCTTTTCACTATTCGTATGGTTCCACTGTTTCCCTTCTTCGTAGTTAATCTCTTGATGGGATTAACTGCCATTCGTACGACCTCGTTCTATATTGTAAGTCAGATCGGCATGCTCACAAGCACGGTTGTATATCTGAATGCTGGTTCAGAGCTGTCGCAGATCACTTCGCTCTCCGGTTTAGTGAGTGCGCCAGTACTATTTTCACTCGTTTTGCTTGGTATCTTTCCGCTCATCGCCAAATTGATTCTCAATGTCATGCAACGCAATAAGGCTCTGAAGAAATATAAGAAACCAAAACAATTTGATGCCAACGTCGTAGTGATAGGCGCCGGGTCGGCAGGCCTTGTAGCTTCTCTGATTACTGCAGGGGCGAAAGCGAAAGTGATTCTTATCGAGCAGCATAAGATGGGAGGCGACTGCTTAAACACGGGCTGTGTTCCCAGCAAAGCGATTATTCGCAGTGGTCGCATCATGGCCTATATAAGACGTGCGAAAGAATTTGGAATCGATGGAGCGCAGGGTAAAGTCGACTTCTCTGCAGTGATGGCGCGCGTACAAGGCGTGATCAAAACTATAGAACCCCATGATTCTATAGAGCGCTTCACATCCTTGGGTGTCGAAGTTGAATTAGGCGATGCTGTAATCCAATCCCCGTATTCCGTGAAGGTGAACGACAGAACTATCACTACCCGTTCAATAATTATCGCCACGGGTGCGCGACCATTCGTTCCGCCGATTCCTGGCCTGAATGAAATCAACTACCTCACCTCTGATTCCGTGTGGTCACTGGATGAGTTGCCGAAGAGATTGCTAGTCGTGGGTGGCGGACCGATCGGTTGTGAATTGGCGCAGGCATTTAGTAATCTTGGCGCAGAAGTAACACAGGTAGATATGGCTGATCGCATCATGCCGCGTGAGGACGAAGAAGTGTCCGAGATAGTTTCGAAGGCTTTTAGAGATCAGGGCATTCAACTTCTCACCGGCCATAAACTATTGAAGTTTGGTGCCGGCGATAGCGGCGACTACATGGAAGCAGACAATATCGGAGAGACCGTTAGAGTCGAATTCGACAAGGTGTTGTTGGCGATTGGTCGCGAGGCAAACGTGGAAGGCTTCGGCCTAGAAAATTTGGACCTAGCGCTTACCAAGCAAGGGACGGTAGAGGTCAACGAATACTTGCAAACTAGCCTGCCAAACATCTTTGCCTGCGGCGATGTGGCGGGCCCCTATCAGTTTACCCATATGGCATCATTTCAAGCCTGGTTCGCCTCATTGAATGCCATGCTGGGTGGGCTCTGGCGCTCGAAGACCAATTACAATGTAGTGCCTTGGGCAACGTTTACTGATCCCGAAGTCGCGAGAGTTGGACTCAGCGAGACGGAAGCTATCGAGCAAAATATTGTCTATGAACTCACTCGCTATGAGATGGAACACCACGATCGCTCGCTAGCAGATGGAGAGGCTCATGGCTTCATCAAGATTCTCACAGTGCCAGGCAAGGACAAAATTCTCGGGGTAACTATCGTTGGGCATCACGCAGGTGAGGTGATTGGAGAGTTTGTTTTCGCCATGACCCACGGTATGGGATTGAAGAAAATTTCGGCGGTGACGCATATCTATCCGACTCTATTGGAGGCGAACAAATTTGCGGCCAACGCCTGGCGCAGTGAGCGCCTCCCGGTAAAGTATTTTCCGTATTTAGAGAAGTTCTTTGCTTGGCGCCGTGGTTAATCGGCTAATTGCTTGCGGAATGCCGTGTATAGGCAAACACTAAATAGGCCGATGAAGGCGATCATGGACATCTCGGCGATCGAGAAGATGCCAAGGAATCGAAACTGAACTTCCGCACAGTTGCCGTCGCCTACTAGCAGGAAGTCTAGCAGCTGCATGAACGGGAAGTTGTCGCGAATATAAGTGAAGCCGGGGCCGCAGGCGGGTACCAAGTCTTCGGGTAGGTGTTGTAACCAAATTTGCCTTCCAGCAAAATAGCTACCGAAGATGCACATCGTAGCCGCTGCGAAGGCATATATCTTCTGTCCATCCGCGGTAGGGTTGTGAATCGCAGACGCCAGACATACCAGCCCGCAGAGAATAAAGAAGACGCGCTGTGTGATGCACAGGCCGCAGGGCGAAAATAGCATCACGTGTTCCAGGTACAGCGCAATACCGATAGTGGTCACGGTCGCTAGGAAAACGCCAATATTGATTATTCTATTGTTGGGAATTGCCAGGCCCATCGATTGCTCCTAATTTTCTATCTTGTTCTGCCATGTGTCTGTTATGTAATCGGAGCTTCGTGCACCCTTACTGGTGCGCAGGAGTTTAGCATATCCGTTTTGCGGCAAGAACCGCTATGCGTCGTTCCAATTCTTCAGGTATTCGTCGAAACCTTCTGTGTCTAAGCTCTCTATGTCTGCCTGATCTTTGAGGGACTGTGCTGCTGTTTTGGCCATCATCTTCACGGTGGCCTCACTCAGGCCATTGTCTTGTAGATCGTCTCGATGCTTGCGTGATTGCTGCACGGAGAATTCGAAAAAGGATAAGCCGCCTTCCTTCATATCTTTCAGAATTCTGCCTGAGGGAGTGAGATCCGGGTCGGCTATCTTGGCAGATTGTGCGGCCAAGCTGCTCGAATAATTCGTGCTACCATGAATGTGGTCTAACAATGAAGCGGCATTATCGACCTCTGCCAAAATCTCGCTGCCCCAGTCACGCATTTTCTTTGGCTCTCCTTCTAGGTTGAGAGAGAGTTCAGGGTCGCGACCGTGTTCAACTACATTGACAAGATTGCCCGCCACCTCGAAGAATTCCTGCTTATGACATTCAGGGCTCTCACTCAATAGACAGTGCAGTAAAAAACTGTCAAGGAAGTGAATCTGCTCCGAATCGATTCCGAAGGGGAGATAGGGGTTCAGGTCTAGCGCTCTAACTTCGATATATTCGATACCGTCTTGGATTAGCGCTTCCGATGGTCGCTGACCACTCTTAACTACGCGTTTCGGCCTGATGGTGCTGTAGAATTCGTTCTCGAGTTGCAGCAGGTTCGTGTTGAGCTGCAGATACTCGCCGTCGATGCTCTGACCCATAGCTTCGTATTCGGGATAGGGTGTATTCATTGCCTCGCGCAGGCAGTCCACATAGGAATCTAGCTCGTTGTAGCAAACGAATAGTGACTTCTGTGCCTCGCTCTTGTATCCCAAATTGCCCATCCGTAGACAGGTCGCATCCGGCATATACAAGGTGTAGTCATCGAGCTGTTCCAGGCCATGCTCACGACCGGTTGCAAAACATTTGCAGGCTGCGGGTGAGGCGCCAAATAGATAGATAAGCAACCAAGAATAACGGTGAAAATTTCGAATGAGGTGCAGATATTTTTCTGTCTTGAAATCTTTTAGATCGCCTTTGAATCCACAGGAATCTGCGTAGGGTTGCCAAAACGATTCGGGCATGGAAAAATTGTAGTGGATGCCCGAGATAATCTGCATCAACCGGCCATAGCGATTGCTCAGCCCATGGCGGTAGAGAGTCTTTAGTTTGCCGACATTCGAGGAGCCGTATTGTGCTATCGGGATGTCTTCCGAGGCGCCTAGCGGGCAGGGCATACTCGCCACCCACAGCATCTCGTCATTCTCGAGATTCTGCAGAGTAAAGCGATGTATGTCTTCCATCGCCTTCATGCATTCATTAATATCGCTATAGACAGGTGTGATGAATTCGAGCAGAGATTCACTGAAGTCGGTGGTAATAAAGGGGTTAGTTAGGCTAGAGCCCAGTGCCTGAGGATGGCTTGAGAGTGAAATATGGCCATCGGCAGATACCCGCAGACTCTCCTTCTCGATTCCGCGATGAATTTCCCCCCATGCCGCGTCAAATTCGGGAAGCTTGTAGCGTTGCAGGCACTCATTGAATTCTTGGCTCAAGGTATCTCCTGGAAGGTCTATAAATACACATTAGTTGTGTAGTTGCTGTACGGCACAGTGGCTTGATAATGCGTTAGCCCCGACTTGAGCTATGACTCGTTTCAGGTGAGCGGTATTATGACAAATATCATTAGTCAGTGCTAACGGGAGTTTCTAATAGAATTAGTGATATGAAAACAGCTGCAGCACCACATAGTAGTTCCCTAGATAGTTCCTAGACAGGATGAGATGGGTAATTCTTTCAGTGGGGTATTTCCCTAGCGCTGCTTAAAACGATGAATGAGGCGTCGATCTTTCTTGTTTGGCTTGCCAGCAGAGGGCCCGAGGCTGGGCTGAGCCTTTCGCTGTGCTGCCTGTTCCAGACGAGTCCCAATACTCTCTTCGGTTTCCTCATACAACAACTGCGCCTCAGGTGCACCGCGGCGTTGTTCCGATAATGCCTTGATGATCACGGTCTTCTCGTCAAAGCCCTGACGCAGGCGAACCTCCATGCCAATTTCCACTTCCTTACCGGGTTTGCAGCGACCACCCTCGCAGTACACCTTGCCGCCATCTATCGCTTGCTTGGCCACGGAACGAGTTTTATAGAAGCGCGCAGCCCAGAGCCACTTGTCTAGACGCAGTCGGCGTAGATCGTTATTTTTCTCTGAGGCTGTGCTGTTTGCCATTGTTGACTCAATTCCAGGTTACATCAGGGAGTTGCCGTTCGATTGGGATGGCATGATCTGCGAGAAGTCAGCAATCTGCACAAATTCATCCATCAACACAGCAGGTCTTTTACTATCTGGTTTTTCGATCCCGTACAGATGTTTGATGCCCTCTCGCTGCGCCTGCCGCAGTACGGGTAATGAATCATCGAACAATACTGTGCGTTCGGGGTCGTATTTTTCCAAGCTCTGCAGAGATCCCCAAAAACCGGGATTCTCTTTTGCTTGCTTGAGTGTGTGTGAGCTTATGCATTGATCAAAGTAATGCGAGATGCCCGTGTGTTTCATCTTTAT
>Ga0302118_10000571_pt1 | contig 17737 bp, 26 predicted proteins | sample AG5_331_MG_FD_203126 | JGI IMG/M metagenome (GOLD analysis project Ga0302118, IMG submission 203126) | Marine microbial communities from Western Arctic Ocean, Canada - AG5_33.1 | ecosystem: Environmental > Aquatic > Marine > Oceanic | place: Canada: Western Arctic Ocean | collected 2017-10-01 | reverse complement strand
TTGGTTAGAGACACCATAGTTAGAGATCTTCCTGCCCCGACAAACCCTTATTAGGAGTTATTAAAATTGCCCAAGCGTAGAAATCAGAAGCCTCGTAAAGACAAGCAAAGAATTCAACCGCGTAGAAAAGAATTAATAGCCAAATCAGAAAATCAAGCGGACTATATTAGATGTATGGCAGAAAGCGATGTTACGTTTTGCTCTGGCCCCGCTGGCTCAGGAAAAACCGCAGTTGCGGTGGGTTTAGCATGTCAACATTTTCTAGATAGCAGGGTTCAGAAAATTATTATAACAAGGCCGGTCGTTGAAGCTGGTAGAGGCCTTGGCTTTTTGCCCGGAACTCTTACCGAAAAAATACAACCATACCTAGTTCCCGTGGTCGAAGAAATGAAGCTATATCTAGGCACGGAAACATATAACTCTGCCAGATCTAATAACTCTATTGAGTTATGCCCATTGGAATACATGCGTGGGAGAAACTTTCATGACTCATTTATGATTCTTGATGAAGCTCAAAACGCCACCTATGAACAAATAAAAATGTTTATAACCAGAATAGGTCTTGGTTCAAAAGTTGTAATCAATGGAGACATTGATCAGACAGACCTAGACTATCGCTCTGATGGAGGCTTGGATGTGTGCATGGATAGGTTAAACGATGTTGAAGGAGTATCTATTTGTGAGCTAGATTCAAGTGATATTGTTAGAAATAAAATTATCTCAAAAATACTTTGTAAATTATGAGTAGTTTCCTTGACTAACAGCTTATAATATTGTAGAATAAAAGGAGACAGAGATGCCAACCTACGACTTCGAGTGTCAGGCGTGCGCGTACTACACAGAAATATTTCAAAGACACAATGATCCAGAGTCTCACGAGTGTCCGCACTGTGAGAAAAACACTCTAGTTAAAATCTACATAAATGCTCCAGCGATGTTTGTTAGGGGTGAACCTACCACCATAGGACAGCTTGCAGATAGAAATACTGAAAAAATGGGCAGCTATGAAATGTCGGACAAAAAAGAAAAAGACGGTATAAACAAAAGTAGAGAGGGTCAAAAAACACGAAGTATGCATAGAAAGATAAATACAATGACCGAAACGCAAAAACTGAAGTGGATACGCAATGGAGACTAACAGTTTAGAAAGGCGGTCGTGTCCACACCACGCGACAATAACGCTCAAGATTGATATAAGAAAGATGAACAAAGACGGAACTCTAGACTCAATGGTTATGGGAAATTCGTTACTTTCTAAATATAACATGTCTACAAAAGCCCAGATTTGCATAAGCGGCCCCACTGAGGCCGACTGTATAAAAATAGTAAAAGAAAAATTGGAGAAACTCAATGGCTAGATGGGAGAATGAAGATGTTGCTGGGATGAACATACCAGATCCAGAAAAGATTGAGACAAAGTTTGTCGACCTAAACGGCAAAGACGCATCAGAAGAGAGGGCCGTAGCGAAGAGCGTTGAGTCCTCAAGCGGATCTACCTCCTTCTATATTAAGTACGGAAGAAATGAGCTTCTAGACCCACATCAGGCGGATTCGTCATACGCTTCCGCCCGTAGACAGTCCCATATGTATAAGTTTAAGAAGGTGTCACAAAAAACCTTTGAAAGTTATACTAAGTACCTTGAGAGCAAAAACAGATTGTATTTTACCAAAGCTAGAAGATTTTTAATGGAGACGTAAGATGAAAAAGGGACCACTCTCTAAAAAAGAGAAAGACTTTATTGATAGCAACAAGTCTATGAGCACAGAGGATATCGCTAACACGCTTGAGAGATCCGTAAAGGTTGTTTCTCGCTACGTTGAGATTAACGATCAAGAAAATCCCACTCGCACATCAGAACTTTTTGCAAGAAAAGAAGATCGCGGCGTTACGGTAATGACTGAAGCGGCTTCCACGGCAGGGGATGACAATAAGAGTCGGAGAAAAGCAGAGTCTCCAAATCCAAAAAGATATGAAGGGGTTATTCACAAGATTAAGGAAGACTAATATGCTCTGCACTGAATTTGATGGTTACATGAAGACCCTCTGTCATCACGAGCTAATGATTAGCTGGCAGATAACGCTTACAGATGGAACTACTGTATATGGCGATTACGAACGGAATGGTTTTGACAATCCTTGGACAAGGTTAAAAAAATATTGTGAAGAAAATAAAGTTCTTCCGTCTAAGGTTCAACTCTATATGTTTGGCGCTACACAGGAAGTGTTTTTTGAGGACAGCTCGGGTCTCGATGGAATCTCTGTAGTAAGAGGCGTAGCTCAAGATCAAGCTATTGACGGCTCCTATTCTAAATCATACCAAACGCTGACGGTATGCCTGTTGAAAGATGATTGTTCTGAAATAGATGTACGCAAATATGTTTGGCCTCATAACGAGTTTGAACAACGTGTTTCTACTAGAAAGTTATCTAAAGAAAATTTGAAAAGAATGATTTTTAAAAATGGATCAAAAAAAAGAAACAACCCGAAAGTTCAAGAGTGCCTCAACCGGACAGGAATGTAGTTCTGCTCAGTATGCTGCCGAAAAGGTTTGTATACGTAGAAGCGAAAAAGAAAACCGGGGCAGTTTAGAATATAAGTTTTGGAGCAAGTCCCATACCGAAGAGTATCAGACTCAGGTGCGGGTTGCACATAAGCTAATAAAGAAGTTCGGAGAAGAGGCTCTCATACGCTACATCAATAGCCCCGGCGCAAGAAAAGTATATTCGCTGGGGTTTCTGCACAGCTCTGGCAAATTTGTTTTACCTCTCAATTTTGTAGAAAGAGGAGTAACTAAGGCTCTTGAAGAACTAGAAAAAGAAAAAACCAAAAAAAGGAAAGTGTTGAAAGTTCCAGAGAGTTCCCAGTATAAAGCTAGAGCTCCACAAAAGAAAAATACATTGTTTTCAAAAATTAGGAATATAGAGAATGGCAAAAACGACAGAGAAGAAACCTGAATACCTAGCTAAAATCTTCAAAGAGTACGGCAATATAATATCTAATGGTCTTGACGTCCTAGAGGAAAAAAAGAACTACAAGACTATCTCTATTAGCCCAGCAATTGATATTGCTCTAGGTGGAGGCATAAAGGAGGGTTCTTGGCTAACACTCACAGGAGATCCTAAGAGTGGAAAAACAACTACCGCTATGCAAATAGCTGCCAACTGCCAGAAAGAAGGAAGGCCCATTATCTACCTAGATGTAGAGGGTAGATTAAAGGATATGAACTTTGAAGTGCATGATCTTGACCCAAGCAAGATGAAGATTGTACACCCAGAAGATACGCCTCTTCCAGCAGAAGATTTCTTGGACGTGGCACATAAGCTAATGAGCCACCCCGACTACTATGGAGGAGTTCTCATAATTGACTCTATCTCATCTCTTATTCCGGCAAAAGAGCTAGATGGAGATATGACTCCGGGACGGGCAGGCCTTCCAAAGGTTCTCTCAATCTTCACCAAGAAGATAGGACAACTTCTTCCAAGACAGCGAGGGCTGATCATTGCTGTAACTCACTACATTGCAAATACGGCTGGTTTTGGTAAGCACAAGATGTCTGACGGAGGCAATAAGATTCAGTATCAAGCAGACACAAGAATGGAGATTTCTGGCGGAGGAGAGAGAGTGTCTGCGGTTTCACCTTGGACAAGCGCGGGTGGTGATAGAATAGGACAGGTAATAAACTGGAAAATAATCTGTTCCTCTATGGGCCCTCCGGGCGGGCAGGTTCAGAGCTATATTAGATATGGTCATGGTATAGACAAGACTCAAGAAACACTAATGCTTGCTTGTGACTTAGGATTAATACAGAAGGCAGGAGCTTGGTTTAACTGCGTATTTATGAGTGATTGTAAAAAAATAGCAAAGAAGATAAAGCCAGAGGTAAATGTTGACGATGAAGAGGCTTTAGGGAAGGCTTTTAAGTTTCAGGGTCAGGATAATCTTTACAACTTCTTGGCAGAAAAACCCGAGCTGGTCAAATTCCTAGAATCTTCTATCAAGGAGATGCTCAATGGCTAAAAAGAAACCATACAAATCCACTGGCACGGATGAGAAAGAGCTTCAAGAGCTAAAAAAACACTCAGACATGATAGAGGGAAAAGTTAAGGTGGTAATTGAAAAGTATCGTAAGTGGTGGGACAAGGATAAGAGGACATGGAAAAAAGGATTCAAAGAACATGGGAATTCGTGAAGATCTTAGTGAACGTTACGGCGATGCTCTTTTGTTTGCCGATGGTTATGACTCTGCTATTATTGGGGTGGCTATTGGATTTGACAGTGAGAGAGTTATTTATGATGTGCAAAAAATGATAGAGAGTGACGTAAGGGAACGTGAGATTAGCTATGATGAATCTCAAGAATGGCTTGAGTATAATACGTTCGGAGCTTACGTCGGGGAAAATACTCCAATTTATATGGAAGGGTGTTTAGATGATAATTAAAACTGTTGGTGTGATTGGACAGGGTTTTGTTGGTCGGGCTCTAAAAGAAGAATTCTCACAATATTATACGGTAAACACATATGATAAGTTTTTAGATGGATCTTGCACGCACGATTCAATAGTAAACCTTTGTAATGCGTCAGACGTTGTATTCGTTTGCGTACCGACACCAATGAGAAAAGATGGCTCCTGTGACATCTCGGTAGTGGAGCAGGTTTGTTCTGATGTGGTTGCTGCGGGAGATGACCATTTTGTTGTTATAAAATCTACCGTTACTCCGGGAACCACAGACTACCTAAACGGTAAGCTCGGAACAGATAAGATTGTATTTAATCCCGAATTTTTAACCGAAAGATTTGCAGCTAGAGATTTTAAGAATACTAATAGGGTAATACTGGGTGGCGACATATCTGCTACCACATCCCTAAAACAGTTTTACTCACATGTGTTTCCAAATGTAAAGGTTATAAAAACAGAATCCACAGTTGCTGAATATGTAAAATATCTATCTAACTGCTTCTTGGCGGTAAAGGTTTCGGTTGCTAATGAATTCGCTAAACTGTGCGAGGCTAGTGGCGTTGACTATGACAAGGTCGCAGAATACGCCAACTTTGACCCTAGGCTGGGAGATACGCACTGGGTTGTTCCGGGGCCAGACGGCAAGAAGGGGTTTGGCGGGAGCTGTTTTCCTAAAGATATGAACTCGATCATAACCCTTGCAGAAAAGATGGGGACGACATGTCACACGCTTCGTGGGGCTTGGGAGACCAATCTAGAAGTTAGGCCCGACAAAGACTGGGAAAAGTTAAAAGGGAGGGCTGTGGTATAACGCAGGGTTTAAATGAACTTTCTATTTGACATAGACGGAACGCTTACGCAACCTAGGCGTAGTATGGATAAGGATTTCAAACGGTTTTTTGGACAGTGGACTGTTTTCAGGCAGGGCTGGTATGGGGACAAGGTTTTTTTTGTAACCGGATCAGATAGAGAAAAAACAATACAACAAATTGGAACCCCTCTCTGGAGATGTGTTAACGGCTCTTATCAATGTTGTGGCAATCAGCTCTATAAACAAGGACGGCTGGTAAAAGAATCGAAGTGGCAAATATCTGCTCATCTTCGCCTAGACTTACACATCTTATTGGAAAAGAGTCCTTGGTTTGGAAAAGCTAAAAACAATATAGAAGAACGCATTGGAATGGTGAATATTACCACTCTAGGTAGAAGTGCAACAAAGAGACAGCGCCAAGTATACTGCAAGTGGGATAAAGTAATTGGCGAGCGAAGAAGTATTGTAGAGCGATTGTCTATGTTGTATCCCAAGTTAGAGTTTTCAGTTGGTGGCGAGATAAGCATAGACATCTATCCAAAAGGAAAAAATAAATCACAAGCCCTTCTCGACATGACAGGAAAAACCGTATTCTTTGGAGATAGGTGTGAGCCTAGCGGGAACGATTTTCCCATATCTTCTAAGTCTGATGTCTGCTACCATGTTTCCGGATGGGAAGAGTCATATAAGATACTAAGGGATAAATACAATGATTATACAGGGTCTTGATGGAAAAGAATATAGCTGGAATCCGTCTGCCAGTCAGGCAAATTCACCTAAACTATCTTCTTTACATATAAAAGCCAAAATTTTACTTGACAAACTCTTTCCGTATGATAGAATACTGGAAGAGGTTTCACTAGTCGGAAGTAAAACAGAGAGACGGAGCGGCACCTTAAGGGCCGATCTTTTTATACCAAACAGAAATCTGTTAATCGAAGTTCATGGCGAGCAGCACTACAAGTTCAACAAGTTCTTCTACAAGGACAAACTGTCCTTCTATAGGGCAAAAGCTAGAGACTCCGAAAAAAAAGAGTGGTGCAACCTAAACGACATTACGTTAATAGAGTTTAATTACAACGAGGATGTAGATGACTGGCGAAGAAAAATTAAATGAGTTCGTACAGGCTATAGAAGATTGGATTTCTTGCAAAAGCATCATAAGTCCAAAGGAGCCAAACAAGAACCTCTCTAGAGTTTTAGCATTCACCTCGGAGACTCTAAAAATCTTGACTGCGGAAGAGTGTTTGTCTTATGCTTATGAGCTTCATAACTACGGCGAATATTTAGAATCAGTTAGATCAAAAGAAAATGCAATTTTAGAATGGGCAGATTCTAGTATTTGGTATATAATATCTACAGTGATGCAAAACTATGGAACGCAATACACCAAGTGGCAAGAAAAATATTACTCTGCCATAAAAGAAAATCCTCTTGCTTCCGAGATACTAAAGGTTAAAAACCATGCAGAGGCTCGGGTTAAGATATTGAGTGGCAAGGCGGACAGAATACAAAACATGGCAAACGTTTTAACAAATTTATCTAGAAGGAGATAAGCATGGACAGACTTGAACAAGCCAAGAGACTGTTAAAAAACGCCATCGCTACAAACGATGCGGAACTAATATCGCTGGCCAACAATCTACTAGAGCAAGAGATAACTCCCGCCAAAGCTGAAAAAGTATCAGCTCCTACGGCCAACAAAGATGAGTCTGAATTTCTTTCCCCGATAGTTGCCACCGACACAATTGAAACCAGAAAGGGTGGCGTTCCAGTCAACGAAGTAAAGGGTAGATCAAACTCTTTCGTTGATAATGGAGTAGACTCTAAAGATATTACAACTCCAGATTTTCAACCAGTAGAACGAGGAAGATCAACAGTGAAGTACGTCGAGCAAAGCTGTCAAAGATGTAACAAAGAGTTTTCAATACATCCAACCCATGCAAGAGAATTTTATACGTGTGACAAATGCCTAGGAAAATAACAAAAAAAACGCTTGAAGATCTAGCTGCCGAAAGAGCTGTAATAGCAGCGCTTTGCCAATACGGCCTTGACGCCTACCTAGAAATAGACTTCATTCAGTCTGATCATTTTACCAATGACATGAATCAGCTTATCTTTAGCTGTGTCCAGAAGTCAATATCTGACACGTCAAAGGTGGAGCTTTCTTCAATCCTATCTGCCGCAAATGATCTTGGGATTTACGACCAAATCAACACGAAAGATGAAATAGGGTTTATTAGATCGCTATTTAACTTTCCAATCCTTAAAGATAATCTAGCGATTCACGCCTCTAAGTTGGCCAAGCTTAAATTAGCTAGGGATCTTAAGCGCACGCTCAAGGCTTGTGAAAAACATCTAGACTCACTCACGGGTGATGAAGACATAATGGATGTAATAGCCAAGGTCGAGGAGCCTATTCTAGATGCTACCGGAGATATCCATAAAGGTTCTAGCAAACAAACAGAGCTGATTGGTGAAGATATAGATGATTACGTGCAGTATCTAATAGACAACCCTTGTGAATTTGCAGGTATTCCAAGCGGGTTTTCTAGATTTGATATGGCTATTGGAGGAGGCTTAAGAAGAAAGTGTGTTGATCTTGTTGCTGCTCGTCCAAAGGTTGGAAAATCTATGTTTGGAGACGCTGTAGCTATGCATGTTAGCGGCGAGCTAAATATACCAGTATTGGTTCTTGATACGGAGATGTCTAAAAAAGATCATCACAATCGTATGCTAGCGTGCCTCTCTAGTGTGGAAATTAACAAGATAACTACGGGTAAGTTTGCCGAAAGTGAAATTGATAAAGAAAAGGTTTTGGTCGCAAGAGATAGACTGAAGGAAATACCCTACCATTATATTAGCATTGCTGGAGAATCATTTGAAAATATTCTAAGTCAAATGCGTAAATGGATATATCAACATGTAGGATTCGATGATGAAGGACAAACAAAAGACTGCCTAATTGTATACGACTACCTTAAGCTCATGGGTTCCGAAGGCATTACGTCTTCAATGCAGGAATATCAGGTTCTTGGTTTTCAAATCACAAAGCTCCATAACTTTATGGTCAAATACGATGCGCCCTGTTTGGCCTTTGTGCAACTTAATCGAGATGGTATAACGAGAGAGTCTACGGATGTGGTTTCCGGATCTGATAGGTTGATATGGCTATGTACAAGCTTCTCTATTTTTAAGATGAAGTCCGACGAGGAAATGGCTGACGACGGTGTAGATCACGGCAATAGAAAGCTGGTGCCCGTGGTCGCTAGGCATGGAGAAGGTCTTGATGACGGCGACTATGTTAGCATGAAGATGTTTGGTAAGTATGGGAGAATTGACGAAGGTATGACTAGAAATGAGATACATGTTGAAAACAGATCTAGAAATGAAGGGTTTGAAGTAAATGAAGACATTGACGAAGAATCAGATATTTCAGATATGTGAGAATCTCTTTGAGAGACTTCCCGATCTTTTTAGGTCTCTAGACATAGAGTACGTAGAGTATCCTAATAGATTTTCTTTTGCATGTCCTGTACACGGAGGAGATAACCCTGAAGGATGTAGCGTCTTTACAGACGGCTTAACCTCAAAGGGAAACTGGCAATGTTGGACGAATCATTGTGAAGACGATTTTACCAATAGTCTTCTTGGCTTTGTAAGAGGTGCGCTTTCTCAAAATAGGGATCGCAAAGTCTCCATGAATGAAGCTGCGGCATACTGCTCCAACTTCTTCAACATAAGTATTGAGGATCTGGACAAAATAGAGGAGCGACAACATCGAAGCCTAAATGTGGTGGACGTTTTTAACAAAAAGATAGATCGAAACATCCTAAGTATATCTAGGGATGAAATTAGATCAAAGATACAGATACCATCAGAATATTATATTGGAAGAGGATACCAATCAGAAACCCTTGATATGTTCGATGTGGGGTTTTGCTTAGAAAAAAATCGCCCAATGTCCGGAAGAGTTGTTGTCCCAATCTACGATGAAGGCTATAATTATATAGGTTGTGTTGGAAGGGCTACAGACGGCAACATGAACCCAAAGTGGCTACACAGCAAGGGATTCCGAAAATCAATCCTGTATGGCTTAAACATAGCTTCAGAATATATAAAAGAAAGCAGCTCTGTCATATTGGTAGAGGGGCAAGGGGATGTCTGGAGGATGCATGAGGCCGGACTCAAGAACTGTGTTGGGATTTTTGGATCTAGCATCAATGAAGACCAGCTATTACTGTTAGAGCAAAGTGGCGCATTAAACGTTATTATACTTACAGACTCAGACGAGGCCGGAACAAAGGCTTGCGAACAAATAATAAAAAAATGTGGACGAAGATTTAATTACTACAGACCCGACATCTCAACGAAGGATGTGGGGGAAATGTCCATAGAGCAAATTAAAGAAGAACTGTATCCCCAATTGAAAGGTTTATTCAATGAAGAGTAGAATATTGGCGTTTGCCGGAAGCAAGCAGTCTGGAAAAAATACTTGTACAAATTTCCTACACGGATACCAGCTACGTGCCCAGAGGATTATAGATGATTTCGGCATAACTGGTGATGGAGACCTTGTTATAGGTACTAAGATTATAAACGCTGAGGGAAAAGCTGAAACGGGAAAGGCTTTTCTAGATGTTGGTAGTACTGATCCTGAATTCGCAGAATGGGCATCCTATAACATGTGGCCCTACATCAAGAGCTATTCGTTTGCCGCACCCCTTAAGCAAATATCTACCGCCCTGTTTGAATTGGGCTCAGACCAAGTATATGGAAAAGACAATCAAAAAAACAGCGCCACCATATTCAGATGGGAAGAAATGCCCGCGGTCATCACGGACGAAAAGCTAGCAAAACAAAAGGACATAAAAAAGCTCATAGATACCGGAGTTTTGAGATATCATAAACCGGGCAGGATGAGCGCGCGAGAATTCTTACAATTCTTTGGTACTGACCTTTGTCGAAAAGTTTATGAAGACGTTTGGCAATCTAAACTCATTAAAGACGTTCTGGCTGAAGAGCCCCTCATAGCCGTTATTGACGACTGTCGTTTTCCAAATGAGGCTACAGCCATTCAAGAATCTAATGGTAAGGTGATTCGACTAACAAGAAACATATTTAAAGACTCCCATGCAAGCGAGCAATCCCTGTCGTCTTACGACAACTTTGATGGTGTTATAGATAACGCCAACCTGTCTATACACGAAACAAATGTTGAATTGATAAAACTTTTGAATGAATGGGGATGGCTAGGAGCAGAGATTACTCCCGATTCAGAACCAGAGGAAAAACCGCCAGAGCCAACACTAGTTGGTGGCATCCATAAATTTAAAGAGGAAAAATAATGATAGTAACATATGTTCGCAGTTCTTCATACAATAACTATGATTACTGCCAGATGCAATACTTTATAACATACGCTCTTGGACATCAGTCTATTTCTGGCAAAAAGGCACAATTGGGAACGATAGTTCACAAGGTCATGGAGTGTTTGGGATCTTGTAAAAAGAAACTACAGGAGGGCAAGAAGACAGGACTATCTATCACCGACGACGGAATAGGTGATATTGAATTCTCAAAGAGGACTCTGTATACAAAGAAGTTTGTAAAGGAGATGCTTGATAGAAGCTACGAATACTACACCAAGAACTGCACCCATAACTATACCGCGGCAGATATGAAGTTCTGCAAAAAATGTGTTGATGATGCACTGGAGTATAACGATGGTCAGTTTGATCCCAGAAACAGAAACGTGGTTGCCTCAGAGCCACAGTTTGATATTCCTATAGAAGAAGATTGGGCAAAGTATAAATACAAAATGCCTAACGGGGAAATGGTTGAGGGACAGCTAGCAATCAAGGGAACCATAGACTTAGTTACCGAAGTTGAAGATGGCGTAATAGAGGTTGTTGACTGGAAAACGGGACGAAGACTAAACTGGGCGACCGGAGAGAAAAAAACTTACGAGAAATTACTTGAAGATCCGCAACTCTTATTGTATAATTATGCTATATGTAAACTCTTTCCAGAATACAAACAGGCCATTATGACGATATATTATATTAAGGATGGTGGCCCATTCAGTATGTGTTTTGACAAGTCCGATCAAGAGAAGTTCTTGGGCATGTTGGAGAAAAGGTTCAAGCAAATAAAACATAACGAGTTCCCTAAGCCCATATCACAAAGAAGATCACACTTTAAGTGTACAAAGCTGTGCCATTTCTACAAGAACAACTGGCCCGGAACCAATATCTCGATATGTGAGCATGTTGAGGAACATCTAAAAGCTTTCGGACACGATGACACTGTGGAAAGATGTACAAAAGACGGATTTGAAATAGGCTATTATGAGGCACCGGGATAATGAAACATTATTATGAAGACTTAGAAGGATGGTGGGGAGAACTCGATGCGTCTTTTTACACCAAGATGGTGGAAAGGTCCAACAGCGGCTCTCACTTTGTAGAGGTGGGTTCCTTCAAAGGTAAAAGCTCGTCATGTATGGCGGAACAAATTATTAGCAGTGGTAAAGACATAAGGCTCGATTGTGTTGACACATGGGCGGGCTCTGAAGAGCACCAGAAAGAAGGCATCGCAGAAGACCATAACGTGGTTGCCGGTGATTTGTTTCAAGAGTTTCTGAAGAACACAAAGCGGTTTTCAGATGTAATCAACCCAATCAGACTTCCGTCAAAAGAAGCCTCTACGCTCTACCATGAAGAATCCCTCGATTTTGTTTTTATTGATGCTGCACACGATATGAGAAATGTCTTAACGGACGTAGCCAGCTGGACTCCAAAGGTCAAGAAAGGTGGAATAATGGCCGGACATGATTACGGAGGTGGTCACATAGGTGTTACCGACGCTGTTGATCTATATTTTAGAGATATTTTACAAGTTGAGGTGCAGGTTTTTGAAGACTGTAGTTGCTGGTTTGTTGACAGGAGTTTCGATATCCCTACTGGAAAGAGTTTTCAAGATGGGTTGGCGAGAGGATTGAAAGCATGGAAGAAATAAAAAAAGATAGCAAAGAAAAAGTGATTCTATGGAAGGCTGAGGACAATGATTGAAATAGAAATAACTGAAGACATGAAGAAGAGGGCTTGGAGAAAGGCTCGTGAGATGGGCGAAATAAATAACTCTATTACAAAGGGTGATGGAAATATTGCCGGATTCTTAGGGGAAGAAGTCGCTAATCATATAATTAAAGGTGATATAAACAACACATATGACTATGATATTATAAGTGACGATGTTACATACGATGTTAAAACGAAACGGTGTACCAGCGAGCCAAAACCCTACTACGAATGTTCTGTCGCCGCGTTTAACACCAAGCAGAAATGTGACTATTATGTTTTTGTTAGAATAGAGAATATAAACCGAGTATGGACAAGAGCGTGGGTTCTTGGAGGTCTATCCAAGGAAGACTATTTTGATGGCGCTAGGTTCTTAAAGAAGGGCCAAAAAGATGGCAGCAACGGCTTTTATGTGAAAGCGGATTGTTACAATATGGAAATTAAAAAACTTCAATCATTGGAAGACTTATGCCCGCAGAAGTAGTAGACTTAAATAAAGAGTTTCATCTGGGAAATGGATTTACGCTGGAGACAGTAAAGAGGCTCGCCTTTCTACTGAGCGATGAATACAGGATTATAGTAAAATATGATCTTGGTTGCGATATGCCAAAATACAATGACGACAAATTAAATATAGTGTTCGCGACTTCTAGAGAAACGCACGACACTCCAAATGAGTTTCATAGAAATGATGTGTTTTTAATATTCCAACACTACTTTATGCTAGATGAATGGGGATACCCAAGACACAATCCTCTCGTCTACCCTCTTCCTCTTGGTACATTTAGAGACATTAGTCCAACCATTGTAAAACCTTTGTCGGAAAGAAAATACGACTTTTCTTTTGTGGGACAAATACCAGACACTGGCACGAGAGACTGCTTCAAGAGACACTTGGACGAGATGGCTGAAAAGTCTGAGTCTAGTGGTAAGTTTAAGTTCTTTGTAAAGTACACAGACGGCTTTTCACAGGGTCTCGCGGCTGAAGAGTATGCAAACATACTTTCTGAATCAAGGGTCTCTCTGTGTCCACAGGGGGCTCACAGCGATGAGACGTTTAGATTCTTTGAGTCAATACTTATGGGGGCTGTTCCCCTCGTAGAGAGCCTTCCTCGCCTTTGGTATTACGAGGCTGCACCACACTTTAAAACCAAATGGAGAGACTTAGACAGAACCATGTGTCAGGTGCTAAACTTTTTACAGGCGCCAAGTTGTCGCAAGTTTCTATATGAGATTGCCGACTATTGTAATAACACTCTCAGCCCACAAAATCTAGCAGAACACCTCAAGTCAAAAGTTGAAGTGGCTAAAACAAATTTGAAATCAAACAAAAAACAACTTGAAGCGATTAGGAGATCATTGAATGAAATGGATACCATTTAACTGCAAGACACACTTTAGTCTGTTAAAAGCGTTTTCAAAGTGTGATAAACTTGCTGCAAAGTGTAAGGAGTACGGATATCGCGCCTGTGTGATTACTGACATGGAGTGTCTGTCTGGAGCTGTAAATTTTCACGAGTCCTGTCACAAGCACGGCATCAAGCCTATCTTGGGTTGTGATTTTGGGACACACCTCCTTATAGCAAAGAATAAGGATGGCTGGTTTGACCTGATTAAAATAGTGTCGCATGGTGGCCTTGCGTTGTTTCAGGATCTTGCCAAAAGGGGAAATCTGATATGTATAACGAATGAACATCAGGCCGGATACAAGAAAACATTTGGTAAAAATTATTTCTCTTACGGCTACAAAGATCGTGGCGTCTACTACGTTACAAAAGACGAGGCGGAGGCCCACAGGGTTCTTCTGTGTTCCGGAATGAAGACAACACTGCCCAAGATACAGTCGTTAATGAACAGTGGCGAAGAGGTGAAAAACAAAGAGTTCTTCACTAGCGATGATTTCTACCTGCCGGAACCCGATGAGGTTAAAGATTCAGACGAGGAAATCCAACTCTTAAACAAAATCTGCGACATGTGCGAGAGTTATGAGATAGCGGCCAAACCTATGCTCCCAAAATTTCAATGTCCAGAAGGAGTTGATGAGGACGAACACCTAACAAATCTTTGCCGAGAGGGCTGGAAAAGCAGGCTTATTCCACAGGGCAAGATTGCCGACCCAGATAAGAAGCAGGAATATCTTGACAGGATTAAAAAGGAGCTTGATGTTATATTTAAGGCGAGTCTTTCTGGGTATTTTCTGATTGTTCAAGACATCATCAATAGCGTTAAGGAAAGAGGATGGCTGGCTGGGCCGGGACGAGGCTCTGCTGCTGGATGTTTAGTGTCGTACCTTATTGGTGTCACTGAGGTAGACCCCATAGAGTATGACCTAATTTTTGAACGGTTTTATAACGAGGGAAGAAACACGGAAGACTATACGTCCCTACCAGATATCGACATGGACATTCCAGCCGAACATAGAGACGAAGTAATTGACTATATTAAAGAAAAATATGGGTCAAATAAGGTTGGACAGATGATAACGTTTGGTAGACTTCAAGGCAGGGCTGCGTTAAAAGAGGTGCTAAGAATCAATGATGCCGTCTCGTTTATGGAGATGAACACAATAACAGAAAGCATACCCGATGAAGCAGTTATTTCCGACCAGCTTGAGCTCATGGAAGACAAATCAATTATTAGGTGGACATTGGAAAATGAGCCCGACGGACTCAAGAACTGGTGCTCAATAGACGAAGATGGAAACCTTGTAGGATCTCTTGCCCATATGTTTGAACAGGCTATCAAAATAGAAGGCACAAACAAATCACAGGGTAAGCATCCTGCGGGGGTTATTATTTCTAAACACATACTCGCTGATACCTGCCCAATGACAATAGACAAGACCGGAGACCCTATTGTAGCCTTCGAGATGACAGCTCTTGAAACTCAGGGACATGTAAAGTTTGATGTTCTTGGTATCGACTTACTTAGTAAAATAATGGACATTGCATATGAATAATAAAACATCGGAAACAAAAGAAGACTACAAGTCTGTAATCTTTTCTGGGTGCTCAATAGAATCAAATGGTATATCTATATGCAACCTGAATAACTACACAAGTAGGGCTGTTGTTCGGGCTGCCAGATATCAGGTCTGGTCTGATAAACATAGGATTTACGAGATGTACCATAACATAGATGACGCGGTAAATAAATTTTTGGAACTTAGAAATAGAGGTTATTGAAATGGCAAACTTTAGAGATATTATTGTATTTGACTTTGAAACTGGTGGAGCGAATCCATACACATGTCAACCAACCCAAATAGCAGCAGTGGCTATTCACGCAAGAAAGCTTGAGATTCAGCCCGGCGGGATGTTCAATAGTGAAATTAGACCAATCATTGACGACGACAAGGCTATCGCGGCTGGCGTTGGACCGTTAGAGGAGAAGGCATTAGAAATAACAAGAAAGACTAGAAAAGAGCTTGCCAAGGCTCCCCTTCCTAAGACAGTGTGGAAAAAGTTTGCAGGGTTTTGTGATAAATACAACTGGAAGCATACTTCCTATTATGCACCAATTGCGGCTGGTTACAATATCAACGGATTTGATATGCCAATCGTTGAGCGAATGTGTCAACAGTACGGACCCGTTGATGAAAAAAAGGGTCGGCAAAAAATCTTTAATCCCATTTTTACAATTGATGTCATGCAACACATATATTGTTGGTTTGAGAACAATCAAGACGTCAAGGGCTATAGTATGGATTACATGCGCGACTACTTTGGAATGGATCAGTCTAGCAAGGATAATGCCCACGACGCACTGCAAGACGTTAAGGATACTGCAAATCTTATGATTAAGTTCCTAAAGTTACAGAGAAGCTTATTGAAAAAAGTAAAATTTGAAAAGGCATTTGCAGATGGAAACGTCTACGTATAAAACATGCAGTAAATGTAAGCAGGATTTAGCTAGAGGTGATTTTTCTCCCGCTGGTGGTGGCAAATACTTAAGACCAGAATGTAAAGCGTGTGCCCGAAAACTAGCCAAAGAAAGAAAATTACTGAAATTAAAACACGGGCTACCTCCAGAAAATTATAAATGCCCCATTTGTAACAAGCTAGAAGATCAGCTGCGGGGCATTGGAGGTAATGCGGGAGTGTGGGTTTTGGATCACTGCCATGACTCACAGGTGTTTAGAGGTTTTTTATGTCATAATTGCAATTTAGCATTGGGTAAATTGAACGACGATATAGAAACACTACAAAGAGCAATTAACTATTTGAGTAAAGATAATGTTTGATATTAATAATTTTGAGGACGAGGCGGTTTGGGATTTGATTTGTGATGGACGCACCAAGGGTGTTTTTCAGCTAGAGTCTAGCTTGGGTAGACACTGGGCTAAACAGGTTAGGCCTAGAAACATCAAAGAGCTGGCCGCTTTAATTAGCTTGATTCGACCGGGATGTCTCAAAGCTAAGGATGCCAGCGGAAAGAGTATGACACAGGTTTATGTGGACAGAAAGTCCAACAAAGAACCTGTAACCTACCCAGACGAAGCATTAAAGGATTCTCTATCCGAGACCTACGGAGTTCTTGTGTATCAAGAACAGTCTATGAAGATATCCCAGAGGCTCGCTGGTTTCGACCTGAAGGAGGCAGACGCCCTACGTAAGGCCATTGGTAAAAAGAAGGCTGGACTTATGGAAGAGGTTAAGAAGAAGTTCCTAGCGGGAGCTAAAGAGCAGGATATTGTAAGCACTGAGGTCGCTGAAGAAATTTTCTCTTGGATTGAAAAGTCCAACAGGTACGCTTTTAACAAATCTCATGCTGTCTCGTATGCAATTAATGCGTATTGGAGCGCGTACTGTAAGCTCTACAGACCCATATCTTTCTATGTGTCGTATTTGAATCATTCAGAGAGGAAACCAGATTCCCAGAGGGAATTGAAAGAGCTGATTGTTGACGCTAAGTTTTCAGATATTGAAGTCTATCCTCCACGACTAAACCATCTTCACACAAGTTTTATTTCAAAAGAAAACTGTATCTACTTCGGACTAAATCACATTAAACATGTTGGTAGAAACGAGTGTAAAAAGATAGAGGAAATATGCGATAAAAACGACATATCTGGCTACTCGTGGATGGACGTGTTGACGAAAGTTATACACAGAGGAAGACTCAACAAAAGGTCTGTAACAGCCCTCATATCTGTTGGGGCTTTTAATGGAGAAAATAACAAAAGAGATAGACAGAAAATGCTATATGAGTACGATAGCTGGAGAGACTTAACATCTAGGGAACAACAGGGGATAGTGGATTTATCAGACAGTTTTGATAAGGGTCAGACTCTTTCTGAGAGTATATCTCAAATGATAAATACCACAAAAATAAACAGTAGAAGAATAACAACAGTTCTAGACATTAAGAAGATACTAGACAATCC
>Ga0302118_10000570_pt1 | contig 17739 bp, 15 predicted proteins | sample AG5_331_MG_FD_203126 | JGI IMG/M metagenome (GOLD analysis project Ga0302118, IMG submission 203126) | Marine microbial communities from Western Arctic Ocean, Canada - AG5_33.1 | ecosystem: Environmental > Aquatic > Marine > Oceanic | place: Canada: Western Arctic Ocean | collected 2017-10-01 | reverse complement strand
ATTAAATTTTGTGGGCAATAGGCTCACGAAAAATAATAATTCTGGGAGTTACGTGCACATGGCAAAGACCATGTTCGAGAAGATATGGGAACATCACATTGTTGCAGAGCCAGAGGGTCAGCCAGCTCTTATCTATATCGACCTTCATTTGGTGCACGAAGTTACCTCTCCACAGGCTTTCGAAGCGCTTCGTCTGACCAACCGTAAGGTTCGTCGACCTGATCTGACTATCTCGACCGTCGACCACAATTTGCCGACAGACGATACTCGAAACGAAGAGATCAAAGATCCTATCGCCCGTATTCAGGTCGATACCCTTCGGAAGAACTGTAAAGACACCGGTGTTGTTCTGTACGATATCGATTCAGCGGCTCAGGGAATCGTTCACGTCATTGGTCCAGAGCAGGGCTACACCCAGCCGGGAATGACGATCGTTTGTGGTGACTCGCACACATCTACCCACGGTGCGTTCGGTTCACTTGCTTTCGGTATTGGTACATCTGAGGTTGAGCACGTTCTGGCTACACAGACCCTGCGACAGGCAAAGCCTAAGACGATGGAAATCCGTTTCAACGGCGAACTGAAGCAGGGTGTGACTGCGAAAGACATGATTCTCTCTGCTATCGGTGAGTTGGGAACGGCCGGCTGGACCGGCTATGTTGTTGAGTTCACTGGCGATGCCATCAAGAAGCTCAACATGGCAGGACGAATGACCGTCTGCAATATGACAATTGAGGGTGGCGCACGAGCTGGTCTTATCGCTCCTGATGACACTACGTTCGACTGGATGCGTGGTCGTAATTTCGTTCCTAAAGGCGATGAATTCGACGCAGCCGTCATTGAGTGGCGTGAGCTTGCCACCGATGAAGACGCAGAGTACGACGCTCTGCTAGAGATCGATTGTGAGTTACTTGAGCCGCACGTAAGCTGGGGCACGAACCCGGGTCAGGTTACTGGAATTACAACCAGAGTTCCTTCACCGACCGATTTTGAAGACCCTGCAGATGTATCTTCCGCCGAGCGTGCTCTCGAATACATGGGACTCACTGGTGGAACACAGGTCGAAGATATTGAAATCGATCGAGTATTCATAGGTTCTTGCACCAACGCTCGAATTGAGGATCTAAGATCCGCTTCCTTAATTGTCAAAGGTCGTAAGGTCGCTTCTTCAGTTCGAGCACAGATCATGCCAGGTTCAACCCTGACAAAGATGCTTGCTGAAAAAGAAGGACTCGACCAGATCTTTAAGGAAGCTGGATTCGAGTGGCGTGAGTCTGGTTGTTCGATGTGTCTGGGAATGAATCCCGACATTCTCGTACCGGGCGAACGATGTGCATCAACATCTAATCGGAACTTTGAAGGCCGGCAGGGTAAGGGTGGTCGTACACACCTTGTAAGCCCTGAAATGGCAGCAGCAGCTGCTATCGAAGGTCACTTCGTAGACGTAAGAGACTGGGAGACCGAATAGCTCGGTCTTTCAAATGGCACCCGGTGAACGGTTTATTACGATGTCGTTAGGCGACAAGAACTCACATAGCATTGACCCTCGTCCTCCGAAAGATCGAAAAGACGCGGGTGGTGAGTCGTCCAGAAAAGGACGACGTACGCGTGACGCTAAGGCCGCTCCACCAAATGGCGGCGGAATCATGCATCGTATTACGGGACGATCAGAAATGGATCGTGCCAAAGTAAAACGGTACGAACCTTACGGTTACGAATCGAACAATAAGCAAGTTAAGTGGGTTGTTGCTGTATTAATTGGGTGGATATTGGTTTCACTAATACTGGCGTGGCAGGATCGATCTACAGCCAACTATTTGATCGAATTGAAGTCTGAAGGATTGGTTTCCGTTCCTCCTTCTCAGCAACGAGCACCTCTATACATCTTCGAGCTGGCTGAGTTTTCTGCGCGAGAAGGATCAGGATTAACGTGGCAACAGCGGTTTGCCGCACGATATCCGTATGACCTTGCCGGCTCTGGAATGGCTGACACGCCCGATGCTGATCCTCAACCAGCACGAGATTTAGACACCTTGTTTAGATATGCCGAATCCGCAGGAGTCGCCTGTACTAGCGAACTTGATTTCGTCTCTCGTACCGATGAATGTCTTCGTTTGATCGAAATTCAAGAGAAATATACCTCTGTCAAAGACACTGGTGCGATGCTGTTTGTCCTGTTGATTTCGGTGCTGTTTTTAAACATGTTTGCATTCGGATCTTTTTCTCATCGGGCAAGCAGGAATGTTCTTGCACTCAATAATGAAGGCCAGAAATTCACACCTGAAAAGGCAGTTCTTTGGTTTTTTGTTCCTGTACTAAATATGGTGAGACCATGGCAGGTTTTCAGAGAATTGTTCAAAGGCAGTGACCCTGATGTCACAACCGATGATCAGCATGCTTGGAGAGCCAAAGGTCGAGTACCAAATATTGTTCATGTATGGGCAGTTGTGTTTGTGGGGGTATTCTTATTCAATCCTCGAACAATTGGATGGTTCTGGTATTCGGTACGGCAAACTATGGATGATGTGATCGTTGCGCATCAACGTTTGATCATTGCCGATATATTGATGGCGATTCTAGGTATTACGGCGATATTTGTTGCTCTGGAATTGCACAAACGACAAGAAGCACGACACGCCAAAGTTGGTGATGTTACTGTTACGCCCCCAGCCCCGGTAGATGCTTTAAAAGACGCTCTAAAAGATGGAATCAGGCGCAAAGATTTAGAAAATAGACGAAATCGTTCGAAGCGGAACGATTCGGGTAAATAGACGAACCGGTTAGAAAATACCAAAGGTAACTAAATTGGAAAAGTTCACGAAGCTCACAAGCATCGTTGCGCCTCTTGATCGAGCCAACGTCGATACCGACCAAATAATTCCGAAGCAGTTCCTCAAGCGAATTGAGCGAACCGGATTTGGCGAGTATGCGTTCTTCGACTGGCGATATCTTGAAGATGGTGTTCCAAACCCAGACTTCATTCTTAACGAAGAGCGATACGTTGGTGCCAATATTTTGGTTGGTGGCCGAAACTTCGGTTCAGGATCTTCACGTGAACACGCACCGTGGGCACTGAGAGAAATGGGCTTCCAGTCGATCATCGCAGCTAGCTTTGCCGATATTTTCCGTAGCAACTGTATGCAGAACGGTATGCTACCGGTGATCCTGAGCGAGTCAGAAGTCGACACTATCATGGCGCGCTCACTTCGTGGATATGGTTACAAGGTGACCATCGATCTTGAGTCGCAGACAGTTACTGACGATCAGGGACTCAACGCTAGTTTCGATGTCGATCCATTCCGAAAGAACTCGCTTCTTGAAGGATTAGATGATGTTGGAATTACGATGGGTCTCAGCGAAGAAATCGACTCATTCGAGGCAAAACGCACTGCTCGTTGGTAGTCGTTGAGTGCCAATTTTCAGTTGTAGAGTAGAATTATTTGGGAAGTGTGGCTGCGCGATGTTAGACTTCATATGGTGTTTTTAAGAGAAGACCCAGTTTTGGGTGCCGAAAGCAGAGCTTTTTAGATGGATGCACGGATCGCAGTACTTGGTGGCGATGGCATTGGGCCAGAAGTCACAGCAGAATCGATAAAAGTTTTCGACGCCATTGGTAGTCGTTTTGGACATGATTTCACTTATGTGACTGGACTTGTTGGTGGCGCAGCCATCGACGCTACGGGCAGTGCACTTCCCTCAGACACGATGAATATCGTTCTTGGGGCGGATGCAGTACTTTTCGGTGCCGTTGGTGGTACGAAGTGGGACAACCCGCAGGCTAAGGTTCGCCCTGAAGATGGAATTCTCGCTCTTCGTAAGGGACTCGGACTTTTTGCTAACCTTCGACCTGCAAAGGTTTATCCGCAGCTGATCGACGCATCTCCATTGCGTCCTGAGCTTCTGGTTGATGTTGATTTCATCATTGTTCGTGAACTTACTGGTGGTCTCTACTTCGGCAAGCCAAAGCGTCGTTGGGAGAATTCCCGTGGTCGGCGAGCTGTCGACACTCTCGCTTACTCTGAAAAAGAGATCGAGCGAGTTGTTCGAATTGCTTTCGAGTTGGCTCGAGACCGTAAGAAGCGCGTTCACTCACTCGACAAAATGAACGTTATGGAGACATCACGACTCTGGCGTGAGGTTGCAACTGAGGTTGGTATTGAATACCCCGATGTAGAACTGATTCACATGCTTGCCGACAACGCAGCAATGCAGATCATCACCAACCCTGCATCATTCGACGTGATCGTTGCTGAGAACACCTTTGGAGACATCATTTCTGATGAAGCTGCCGTTATCGGTGGTTCACTCGGAATGCTGCCTTCAGCCTCGTTATCGTCCCTGCCGCCTAAAAATGGCCGACGTCGACGTGGTGGTAAGCCAGCGTTGTACGAACCTATCCACGGTTCAGCTCCAGATATCGCAGGTAAAGCGTTGGCGAATCCAATGGCTTCAATCCTCAGTGCAGCCATGCTGCTCCGACTTTCGTTAGGACTCAATGCTGAAGCTGATGTTGTTGAAGGCGCAGTCGATTCGGTTCTTTCAGAAGGCTACCGAACTCGCGATATTGCGACCGGGGGCGAACGCCCACTGACAACCAGCCAGGTTGGCGATATGATCGCTGGGCTCGTAGCTGGATAGACTGTTCGTTCAAACGAGACTCTCCTAACTAAATCGACAGGAGACTTTTATCACTAAACCTCCTACGGTCGATTTGACTAACTTGGTATTCGCCCAGATACGAATGCCCGGTAATTTAAGCTGTTACGAATCCTTGCCAGAAAGTTCGTTGTCGATATCGACTTCGTGGGCTGCTAACCATTCAGGATCGAAATTCACACCGAGACCTGGACGGTCAGAGACGTTAAGATGGCCATCCTGAATATCGAGTGGGTGGTCTATCATGACGTTGTACCCGGAAAGATCATATCTACTTGTTTCGAGTTTGTAGAAGTTCGGCACGGTCATCATGACGTGTGCACCGGACATTACGTTGATCGGGCCTGACGCATCGTGTGGTGAAATCGGTATATAGTACGCCTCTGCCATTGTTGCGATCTTCTTAAGCTCGGTAATACCGCCTGTCCACGTGACATCGGGCATGATGTAGTCGGCGAGTCCGTTCTCAAAGATAGGTACGAACTCCCAGCGGGTGTGCAGACGCTCACCAACTGAAATAAGCGGAGCTATCTGCTCTTTAACTTGTTTGAGCGCTTTCCAGCTTTCAACAGGAACTGGTTCTTCGAACCAGAAGATATCCCATTCGGCCATCTTGTTCGCCAGTCGAATCGCTGTCGGCACGTTATACATACCGTGGGCATCGATCAGGATTTCGATGTTTGGCCCAGCTGCTTCTCTTGCCGCGGCGATAACATCCATTGCCGCATTCTCTGCCTCGATGCTGATTTCACCGTCTAGGAAGCTGGCGTTACCGACGTGGAGATTGTGCATCATCGGGTCCATCTTGAATGCACGATGTCCCGAAGCGACGATTTCTTTGACTGATTCGGTGATGTGTTCAGGTGACTTTGGCTCTGGAGGGTGGCAGTACAGGGCGATCTTGTCTCGAACGGCTCCTCCCAGTAGTTTGTAGACAGGCTGATTCAATACCTTGCCACGAATGTCCCAAAGTGCGATATCGATTCCACTGATCGCTGCCGTAGTTGCGCCACGAGTGCCGACGTAAGTCATACCTCTGAAGATCTTTGCCCAGATGCGCTCGATATCTTCAGGATTTTCTCCAATGAGCCACTTACCGATTTGATTCACAAATGCGGCTACGGCTCCATTGGCTACGGCTCCAGGGTAGGTCGTGATTTCACCCCATCCGGTGATTCCTTCATCGGTGTCCACCTGAATGAACACGAATGTCCTGTTTGTTGCATCGCGTACTTCGTCAGTTCCGGGATTGTTATCCCACGGCGTTTTAACTACCCATGATCGGGCGTTAGTTATCTTCAACGTTCGTTTCCTATTGTGACTTGCGACCTAGTCCCAGATGTAATTAGCGGATCTTGGCACGATTATCTGCTCGTTTAGTCTCCAGTCAACCTCAAATAGACCCAACTGTTCCTTGACACTCACGAACCTCGGAATAAAGTACGCCGGGTTGCGAATTAATTTAAGAACCAGTCGAGACAATATGACGAACCAGATAACTGAAGCCGATCTACAAAATGCACTGCCTGATGTTGAGTCGGATCATAAGCTTGCTGGCATTTTTGCCGAAACGACTATTCATCGCGATAAGTGGGGTATTCCGCACATTGCTGCCGAGAATGAAGCCGACCTGTTTTTTGCTCAAGGTTTCGCAACTGCGCAAGATCGTCTGTTCCAGATGGACTACGACCGATTACGTTGTTTAGGTCGGTCTTCCGAGCATTTGGGTGATAGCGGTTTGGCTCAAGACAAGCTGATGCGTCGACGATCGTTGCAGATTGTTTCTAAGCGGGACCTTGATGTTTGCAGTCCTGAAGCCAAAGCGATGATTACCGCTTATACCGCAGGCGTGAACGCTTACATCGAGTCTGGCGCTCCGCTTCCTGTCGAGTACAAGCTGACCGGAACTAAACCCGAAAAATGGGAAGACTGGCACTGCATTCTTGTTTACAAGGTTCGGAATACCGCTGAGGGATCGTTTCAGGCCAAACTGTGGCTAGCGAAATTGGCGGCCGAGATCGGACCCGAGCGAACCGCTGCGGTTTCTCCGGGTAGCCAACCCAATGCCTTGATGACCGTACCTCCTGGAGCTGAATACTCCGGTGGTGCGTTGAACGCTATCGAAGAACTAACGAGCGTAGTGAACGCCACGGAATCACTTCGTGAAACCGATGGCGGTTCGAATGGTTGGGCGATTTCGGGTGATCGGACGGAATCTGGATTGCCGCTGGTTGCTGGCGATTCCCATCGTGGACTCGAAGTGCCAAACGTCTATTACCAAGTGCATTTGAAAACTCCTGAATTTCAAACGCTTGGGCACTCAATTCCCGGCGTGCCTATGGCTATGCACTTCGCCCACAACGACTTCGTTGGGTGGGGTATGACCCACGGCGGCGCCGACACTCAAGATTTGTTCGTTGAGCAGCTTAGACGGACGGGAACCAAGGTCGAGTATTTATTTAAAGACAACTGGCTAGAAGCTGTTCGTTCAGTAGAGAAAATATCTGTACGTAACGGAGAATCTGAAGAAGTAGAGATCGTTGAAACTCATCATGGACCGATAATTTCCGGCAGTGTCGACTCTGGCTGGGGCATCGCTATTTCTGATCCCGGCTCACGGGGTGGCACGAAATGGGTTGATGCTGCATACGCCGCTATGAAGTCACAGTCGGCGGACGAACTCGAGAAGGCTTTTGATACTTGGACCGACCGAGTAAACAACTATCCATATGCCGATGTTCATGGGAACTTTGGATATTTGTTCAAAGGGCGTGTGCCTGTTAGGACAGGCACAAACGGTTGGGGTCCTATTCCCGGTTGGACTGGTGAAAATGAGTGGAATGGATTCATTCCCAATGCCGAATTACCACGTTCTAAAAATCCTGATTGTGGTTGGATCGTAACCTGCAACCAACGTGTGGTTGGTGAAGACTACGAACACTATTTGACGCACCTGTACGGAACGGACTACAGAGCTCGACGTATTCGTGATCGCATCGAAGAAATCTCAGATCGCAAAGCTACGGTTGCTGACATGTCGTCGATTCACGCTGACACGGTTTCGATTCCTGCGATCGTACTGAGCAGCGCTATTCGTGAATTGCCTGCGCTCGATAGTATCTACTCGGCTGCAGCAGGATTGCTTGAATCGTGGGATCACGATCTCAAGGAAGATTCGTCGGCTGCCGCAATATATGGCGCGTCGTCACGTGAATTGAACAAGCAACTCGCACTCGCTGCGTATGGATCGCTTGCTGGTGGAGTTACGGGCGAATACGTCGATGCCGGTGCTGAGGATCAGCTACGTCGACAACTTAAGCCAGACTTTATTCGGCGACTCGGCGAAGGATCGTTAGGCGAAGCGCCATACGGCTTCGACACGACCGCATTGGTTTCAAATGCGTTCAAAGCTGGCGTTGATTATTTGGTAGACCGGCTTGGGGATGACGCAAGCAGGTGGCGTTGGGGCGATCTTCACAAGACAGGACACGTGCATCCGTTGTCGGGAGCATTCCCTGAAGCGGCCGATCAGTTAAACCCACCAAAGGTCGAAGCATCTGGAGACGGTGACGTGCCGTTTGCCAGTGGAAGCCCTACTCCGGCTGAATTCGCAATAAAGACCGGACCTGTCAATCGATACATTCACGATCCTTCGAACTGGAGCAATGGCCGGTGGATCGTTCCATTGGGATCATCTGGGCATCCAGCGAGTCCGCATTTTGCAGATCAGCAAAACATGTGGGCGACAATCGAAACAATTCCTCAGCTGTGGGATTGGTTGGAAATCGCCGGCGATGCTGAATCGACTCAACGATTGCTGGCTGAATAAAGTCTCGGCCTAATACCGGTACATCACTCGTAACTGAACTGACGAAATATCGGTCAGACATGTTCCGGCGTAAGTATTCGCGCGATTACAAAAAAGACTGGTGAAATTACCTATCAAGTTCATGGAATTCGTCAGGAGTAGAGTTTTCTGACTGAAAAGAAGCCGTGTAATGACGAAATACGCAACTATATGGCGATTACAGTCTCATAAGCGTGCGCTTGCCGATGTTGTCAATCATTTACATGGCGAATATCGTCGAAATAAGTGTAATTTCGGTGATATCATTAATCTCAGTTCATCGGATGGATAATAACGAAATCCACTGGTAGGACGCTAAACGGGACGTAATCCGTTTAGGAGTTTTTTAAAGAGAGATCTAAATTGAGTAAATTGAGTAACGTAATTCGAATCGCATTCCGCCGCTTGGACCACGCGTTCGACACAAAGCTAGTATCGGCAAAAGAATTGAACCAGGCTAACTTGCTTGGCGATCAAGTTGCACGACACAGCCACTATGCAGAGAGCAAGACTCGACGCGGCTACCGAGTTAGCTAACGCCAGTCGCCATTCCTCATAACAGGACGGCGCGATAACTCAGTAGATTGCTGCGAGCAAATATAAAACGAAGCCCTCGATCATCAAGATCGAGGGCTTTTGTTTTTAACATAGTCCGATTATGTGCCCGACGTGTTTAGTGCCACTTGCGTTCGTCTTCCACTGTACGAATTGCACGAGGAGGGAACGGCTTGTAAGGATGCTGAGCAAGTTTTTCTTCGTCGATATCGATGCCGAGTCCGGGTGCCGTGGGAAGTTCTATATAGCTATTGTGGGGTTCGAGGTATCCAGAGGTGAAGGTTCTGCAAACCTCTTCGACCTGGACCATATATTCGTAAATTAAAAAGTTCGGCATGGTCGCCGATGCGTGAATCCCGGCGGCGAGTCCGATTGAGGTCGAGTTCCATCCGTGAGGCGATACGCCGATGTAGTGCGGTTGAGCCATCGCAGCAATCTGCGTGAGTTCCAAAATGCCGCCGGTGTTGCAGATATCTGGATTAATGATGTCGACCGCACGCTTGTCGAAGATCTCTCGGAATCCGTTTCGTGTGTAGTGCGCCTCTCCTGTAACGACCGGAATAGTAGTGTTTTCTTTCACTTCTTTGATCGCATCAATATTGTCGGGAGGGCAGGGCTCTTCGAACCAGTACGGGTTGTATTGCTCCATTTCTTTTGCCACACGAATTGCGTTCATGGGAGCTAGGCGACGGTGGACTTCTACTAGTAGTTCTACGTCAGGTCCGACGGCTTCGCGGACGGTTCCTAGGGTTGCTGCGGCTTCGGCTAATTCGTCGCGGTTTACATACTCTCGCCAAGGACCTGGGAACGGGTCGAACTTCAGTGCATTGAAGCCGCGTTCTTCAACAAGTGTTGCAGCTGCTTGGGCCTTATCGTCGGCTGTTCCGCCGTCACCCCAGCCGTTGGCGTATACCCGGATATGAGGTCTTACTGGACCGCCAATAAGGTTGTATATCGGCTGCTCGGTAGCCTTGCCGACAATGTCCCACATAGCGATTTCAATTCCGCTGAGAGCGCAGTGTAAATCCATTGCCGAACGCTTCGTTGCGAAATCCTCATGGACAACGTGCATCAGGTGACGAATGTGGAACGGGTCACGGTCGATTACGTAGCGTGAAAGCTGGTCGACGTGAGCTTCGATCTGAGTATCTCGATCAGCTTGCGAATAAGCCTCGCCCCAACCCGTTATTCCGGCGTCGGTCGAAAGCTTGATGTAGATGAAATTCTTGCCAGCTCCCGGATGCCATTTAATGACTTCAATATCTGTGATTTTCACGTGCTACTCCTAGATCATGTGCTAAACGTCTTGTTAGCGTAGCGGCATCATATACCCGGGTGAGACTCAGAGAAGAGAGCTAGTGAGTTGTGTCGAATTCGTTCGGCTAGACGAACTTAACGAGTGCGCCGCCGACACCTTCGATGTCAATAGAGACTTCATCGCCGGGCATTACCCACTTGGTTTCAACAACGCTACCGAGCATCACCACTTCGCCAGCTTTGAGGTGCTTACCGCGCTCTGCAAGTGAGTTTGCTAGCCATGCTAGCGCTTCGTATGGGTGACCCATGATGTCGCCCGTAGTGCCTTCACCAACTCGTTTGCCATTGATCGTCATGTGTCCGATCGCTGTTGCGAGATCGGGAGCGTCTTTTACAGGCTTGGGCTGGCTTAGAACGATTCCTGAAGCGAAGAAATCATCGGCGATCAGCGATGGAGTGTCGACTGTCTTGTAGTCGGTCCAGCGGTCGTCAACAATTTCGATAGCCCCGAACAACGCCTGAACGGCTGGAGTTACAGATTCGCGAGTGAAGGGCGTTCCGTCTGGGGCGGACGGTAAGTCACTACCTATGAATGCAGCGATTTCGCATTCGACGCCGGGGTGAGAGAAGTTTTGATACTGGGCGGAAGTCGCTATGTAGTTGGTAGATGTGTTGTACACAGCACCGGCGCATGGATTGTTGATGCCAAGAAATTCCTGCATCACCGGAGTGGTGCAACCAATCTTGTAACCGACACGTTTGCCGTATCCGGCTTCGTTGAGCAACTCGTGGAGCTGATCTTGAACTTTGTATGCCTCAGCTTCGTCAGCAGGGCGGAACGCTTCGGGAAGTCCGTCGATTATCTGATTACGCACTCGAGTGAGAGCGAGGATTCCGGCGGATTGCTTGAGTTCTTCTTGATTCATCAAAGTGTTGGGTTCGATTTCTTAAACTTTGGCGTGCGTTATCTTCATGCGAATACGTTTCGTGATTCCGACAATTGATTCTATGTCTGAACGTATAATCGCGCATCCGTATATTTATATATTGGTGACCAGTGTTAAGCGCTGTTCAGCTAATCAGGAACCGAGAACTTTGTCGATCAAGATACCGCGCCTGTTACTGGCCGAACTTATTTCACATGCTTTGCAAGACGATCCCAACGAAAGTTGTGGTCTCTTATTGGGCGTAGGCGAGATTGCTGACGAAGTTCACCGAATGTCGAATGTGAACGTAAAGCCGATAAGCCGATATGCGATGCAGCGGGGTGAATTGCTTGAAGCCCAGGAGAAGGCGAAGAAGTCGGATCGTGCATTCGTGGCGATCTATCATTCGCACACGTTTACTCAGGGCTATCCGTCGAAGACCGATATCAAGAACGCAGTCGCAGTGGCGAGTATTTCTACTCGCCACGTAATCATTTCACTTGTTGAAAAGACGCGGCCTGTGGTTCGTGCGTTCGAGATTGATCCAAAAGCGAACGTGACCGAGTTGGTCATCAAGACCGACGGTGAGCAGTACCGAGCTTCGGATTAGGATTCACCTCCACCCACATTGTTACTTGCCAGCTACACCGTTCTGGAACAGCCACCATTCGAAGCTGTCGGTAAGGGCTAGCCAGCTGGCTTCGAGAATATTCGTCGAAGCACCAACTGTGTACCAAACGTCTTTGTCATCAGCTGATTCGATTACGACTCGTACTGCAGCACCCGTGCCGACGCCTTCGTTTACGACCCTGACCTTGTAGTCGGTTAAACGAATTGCGCTAAGTTCCGGGTATGCGTCAATCAAGCCTTTTCGCAATGCGCCGTCAAGGGCTCCAACTGGACCATCTCCCTCGGCTGCTGTGTGCACAATGTCGTCACCGACACGAACCTTTACGGTCGCTTCGGAAAGCATTGGGTGCTCCGCACCATCTTTGCGCCAACCTGTGCCGAACGAAGAACGGCGTCGATTTTCGATAACCACCATAAAGTCGACAAGTTCAAACGGTGCTTCGTAGTTAGGTAGTGCTCGCCGAAGCACGAGATCGAAAGATGCGTTAGCACCTTCGTACGAGAAGCCTTTTGACTCTTGATCTTTCACGTGCTGAACGATTGTTCGTGCATCCGCATCGTTCAGGTCGTCCGCAAGTCCCATTTCCTTGATTCGGTGGATCACGTTTCCTCGACCGGATAGCTCAGAAATCACGACATCGTTTGAGTTTCCGACCAGCGAAGGTTCGATGTGCTGATACGCCTGAACTGACTTCTGGGTAGCAGCAGCATGAAGTCCGCCTTTGTGCGAGAACGCACTGGAACCAACAAACGGCTGGAATGGGAATGGGCGACGGTTCACACGTTCGGAAACGAAGTTAGAAACGTCGGTGAGAGTAGCTAGCTGATCTGAGGAGATAGCGTCGATGCCCATTTTGAGATTCAGGTTGCCGATAACGCTAACCATGTTGGCGTTTCCGGTTCGTTCGCCGTAACCGTTGATGCAGCCCTGCACCTGATAGGCGCCAGCCTCGACTGCAGCGATGGCAGAAGCCACGGCTGTGTCGGTGTCGTTGTGGGAATGAATGCCGATAACAGCGTCATCGCCGAGATCTTCTTTTACCTGTTTTACGATTGCGGCGACTTCACTAGGCAGCGTGCCACCATTTGTGTCACAAACGATCAAACGCTCAGCGCCGGAGTCCATCGCAACACGTAGAGCCTGAACGGCGTATTCTCGGTTCATCTTGTAACCGTCGAAGAAATGTTCAGCGTCAAAAAATACTCGACGGCCCTGTGCTTTAATGTAGCTAACGGAATCTGCGATCATCGCTAGGTTTTCTTCGAGAGAAGTCTGAAGAACGTCTATGACCTGATATTCAGAAGACTTTCCTACGAGTGTGACAACCGGAGCGTTCGTATCCAGCAACGCTTTGAGCGTTGGGTCGGATTCAGGACTGACGTTTGAGCGACGAGTGTTTCCGAATGCTGCAACTTGTGCGTGCTTTAGGTCGAGCGATTGAACTCGCTGGAAGTACTCGTCGTCTTTCGGATTTGCGCCGGCGTATCCACCTTCGATCACATCGATTCCGAGTTCGTCGAGGCGCTGCGTAATAGCGAGCTTGTCCTCAACAGAAAGTGAAATACCTTCCTGCTGTGTTCCGTCACGAAGGGTCGTGTCGTAAAGCTCAACTTTTTTATTCATGGCGCGCTCGTTCTCCTGGTTAATGCGCTTTGATATTCAATTTTAGGATGGGTTGAATACAATGTATTTTGGACACAAAAAAACCCATCCTTGTAAGGGACGGGTCGAAAGACTCGCGGTACCACCCTCGTTTCCTGATTCGCTTCTCGTTCAGCAGGACACTTATTGAGCACAATATTTATGCCCTCGTGCCTTATAACGGAACACGAACCCGATTGCGCCTACTTGCCGATGACGAGCATCAACTTTCAGGCAACGACTCAGGAGTGATTTTCTGTTGGAATTCAGGTGCCCGCTCTCACCGTACTGGGCTCGCTCAAACCGTATATATCCGACTTACTCGTCTCCGTTGTACAGAATCGAAATTCTGCTACGTCTTAATTGTCGATGATATCACTTACAACACCTAAACAAATAACTCACAAACATTGATTACATCACTAGCTAGATGAATAGCGTGTTTGGCGGGTGATGCCTAAAATGTCCTAGTAACCTTTGGATACCAACCTAATCTTTTCAACGCGTCCGTGCGTTTGGAGCGACATTTGAGCGAGTTCGAACGCAACGATCTGGGACTTGTTGACTACCTTCACTGTGAGTCTGTAGGTGATCCAGGGCAGCGCACGTTCAACATCACAGCCCGTAGTGAGCGCGGTGAGACTGTGGTGTGGATGGAAAAAGAACAGCTGTATCAGGTTGGAATTTCACTGAGACAGTTTTTAACTACTCGTGGTTCTCCAGCTGAACCCGCTCCGTTCTCTCAACCTCCTGTCGATTCGCCTGTTCCCGTTCACGTTGAATTCAAGACTGGCGACATGTCGCTGCAGCACGATCCTGAATCAGACGTTTTTACTTTGATTGCGCGTGATGTACCGAGGGAAGAGCCGGACGTTGAGCAACTGGCAGAAATAACTTTTAGTTTTCAGCGATACCAAGCCGAGGAAATATCTAAAAAATCCGTGTCTGTAGTATCTGCTGGCCGTAAACCGTGCCCTTTGTGCGAAGCTCCACTTAACTCGGGTGAAAGCCACTTCTGCGCCAAAGTGAACGGATATAATCCAACAGAAAATCCTATGGAAAACGAACGTTCGTGAGCTCTGACGAGGGTGATCAGGAAGCGATACAGGGTTTGGCTGCTGAATTAGTAGACGAATATAGAGTTCTACAGCGGTTGGCAGATTGGCCCATTACCGGCATTGGTTTGCATCCCGGCGGATCGAACTATGTGTTCGTCGTTCGACTCACCGATCCAGAGAAATTTGATTCGACGGCCATGTTCTCAGAATCTGCGGATGAAATGCCTGAAGTCGACGAGTCAGCTTCGATCTATGGCATTTATAAACCGCAAGCCGGTGAACGGCCGTTGAGAGATTTTCCGGGTGGTACTCTGCACTACCGAGAACGAGCCGCCTATTTGATTTCGCAAGAGTTCGGCTGGCCAAGAATTCCTCCGACGGTGATTCGAACGGGTCCACACGGCGAAGGGAGTGTTCAGCTTTTCATCGACGCTGCTCCGACTGCGGAAGATGACGACGAAACCGATAATTTCTTTTCATTGCGAGATGATCGTCTCAATGATTTTAGGGATATGGCGATGTTTGATGCCCTTGTTCACAATGCCGATCGTAAGGGTGGGTCATGCATTGTTGATGAAGACGGAATGCTGTGGTCGATAGATCATGGGCTTACGTTTAATCAGACGGCCCGCCGTCGAACTGTGATGTTCGAATTCAATGGAACGGAGTATCCCTCCGGTCTTCTGGAATCCGTGAAGTCTTTGGTAGCTGGTATCGAGGCTAGTTCGACGTTGAAAACTGAGTTGACTGGTCTGCTCTCCCCGCCGGAAATCAGAGATCTTGTGACACGTGGGAAGAAGATGATCGAGATTGGGCATTATCCTGTGCTCGATCCCGATATTAACGTTCCGTGGCCAATGGTTTGATCTAGATATTTCGCATCTAAACAAATGACAATTTCTATCTCGAAACAAGACGCCAAGCGAATCGCTATTCGCGCTCAGGGACTTGCTTGCGAACGTCCGGATAAACAGATCACGCTAAGCGAAGTACAGGCTTCTATTCGCTCCATGGGTCTGCTCCAGATTGACTCAGTTAACGTGTGCGTGCGATCACACTACATGCCGTTGTTTTCTCGGCTTGGCATTTACGACCAAGATCTGCTGGATCAACTGGCTTACAAAGAGAAGGGTGTGTTTGAGACCTGGGCGCATGCGGCTTGTTACGTGCCGGTAGAAGACCACAGATTATTCCGACAGAGAATGAACGCGAGCAAGCCCCCTAAGCATGTTACCGAGATTATTAAAGATCGTCCCGGCTATATGGATTCTGTACTCGATCAGGTAACTGAGCGAGGTTTACTCACTGCTTCGGAACTGGATGACGCGGGAAAACGAAGCGGCCCTTGGTGGGGTTACACCACTGGTAAGATCGCTGCCGAATGGCACTTTCAAACTGGTGCTCTTTCAATCGCAGATCGCAAGAACTTCGCACGATATTATGACCTCACTGAGCGAGTGATTCCTGCCGAGCATCTCAACAGTTCAAGTACAACTACTGAGGAAGCTCATCGTGAAATGATGCTGCTCGCTGTAACGGCTCACGGGGTTGGCACGGCGGAAGATTTCGGGAATTACTATCACCTGAAAAATGCACAGGCAAAAGCACACTTGTCAGAACTCGTTCAAACTGGCGACATTCAGAGCGTGTTGGTTGAGGGTTGGGATACGCCGGCATACGCACCGCTTCAAATTGAATCCACAGAACCGACTGATGCGAGGGCAATACTTACCCCGTTCGATCCTCTTGTTTGGAATCGTGATCGTATCGATCGTATATTCGATTTCTTCTATCGGATTGAAATCTACGTGCCAGAGCCGCTACGGCAGTACGGCTACTACGTGTATCCGTTCGTTCTTGGCGAAGAACTCGTGGCGAGAGTGGATCTGAAAGCCGAACGAAATAAGGGTGTTCTGAGCGTGAAGGGCGCTTTTGCTGAAGAGGGGCAAGACCACGAATACGTGGCGGCAAATCTCGCTGATGAACTGAAATTAATGGCTGACTGGCTTGGACTGGAACAGGTAGCCGCTGGCCGCAAAGGTAATCTGATTCCAGCGCTACGAACAGCACTCAAACGCTAGAGCAGCCTTACGCTCGTTCTAGCTACAGCACGAAGAACCTATTGCTGGCATCGGTCCAGACGTTATTGATGTTCAACCCTACTTCATTTGCCATGCTGCTAAATGCTTCGATTGTGTACTTGTTCACCTGTTACGGCTTCACGTGCACTTGTCACTCGGTTAACCATCCGTCAGGCTTTACCGGGGCGAAGTAGTCCTTTGCTCGACATTTAAGCCCAGCAGCTGCACTCACCGTCAATTAGACCACTTTCGATTACGACTGCGCTTAGGCCAGCTTTAATTACGCGTTCGACAACATTCTCGCCGACCGGCCCCGCACCAATAACGACGACGTCGAAAGTTTCTGTCATGAAATTATGCGCTCTGTGGTCGTTTGCACCGTAGTCTGTGAGCAGTCTTATATTCAGATGCAATTAAACCTAGATTGATGCAGTACACGATTTAGAGAACTCCCGTATCTTTTTTGAATATAACGGCATCTGAATTAGCAGAGATTACAAATCAACTTTCATCGATTCCATTCTCGGAGCGTCGGCTACAGATATAAGTGGAGCATTATTCGATGGCGAAAGCAGTTTTCAACGTCACGGGTATTGCAGAATCAGAAGACTACGAAACCGCATGGACCAAGCTTTGGTACATCGCTCTGGGTGATTTTACGAACCCACGAGCGATCCTAATTTGCTAAGTAAGCCTTTTCGTTTTGGTCGTAGATTGGTGACGACGAAATCTACGGTTGGTGGAGCGCCGGTTATCAGTAGTCCGACCCATTTTCTGATCCGACTGTAAGTAGCAGGATCGTTAGCGTAATTCGTGCTCCAACCGTCAAAGCAACTGAATGTACGGGTTGAATCGAGAGCCATCACTTTTCCGCCCGATTCTTTCACGAGCAGTATTGCAGCTGCGAAATCCCAAGTTTTAGCGAAACCGGTGAGGGCGTATTGCATCGTTCCGTTTGCTACTAGGAATTGTTCGTAGCAGGCGCTACCTCCGACTCGTATTTCACCGAAGTGCCCTTCAAGCGGCTTTTGCACTTTGAACATTCCACGAATCCAACCGGGACGGGCTGAGAGAACACCCGTAATCT
>Ga0302118_10000568_pt1 | contig 17765 bp, 13 predicted proteins | sample AG5_331_MG_FD_203126 | JGI IMG/M metagenome (GOLD analysis project Ga0302118, IMG submission 203126) | Marine microbial communities from Western Arctic Ocean, Canada - AG5_33.1 | ecosystem: Environmental > Aquatic > Marine > Oceanic | place: Canada: Western Arctic Ocean | collected 2017-10-01 | reverse complement strand
TTTAATTGAAAGACTCAGTGAATCAAAAGATAAATCACAAGAAGATATAGTTGAAGATGTACAAGAAGAAGTAGTTGAAGAAGTAACGCCTTCTATCGATTCACAAGATGATGATGATGATGATGATTGGGAAGATGATTGGGAAGATTTAGTGCACACTGCTCGCCAAAAACCAATTTTAGATGATGAAACTAAAGCAAATTTACTAATCCGCGCTGCTGAGATGAAGAAACAACCTAAGTTCCGACGTCAAGAGTGGTACAGGTACTATCGTTTGGCTAGAACTGGTTGGAGAAAACCTAAGGGTTACCAATCTAAACAGAGACTCAACATGAAATATCGTACTCCAATGGTACGCGTAGGTTATGGGAAAATTTCAGCTGTTCGTGGACTTCATCCATCGGGCTTTGAAGACGTACTTGTTTACCAGCCAAGTGATCTCGAGGGGCTTAATCCAGAGCGCCAAGCAATCCGTATAGGAGCAGCTGTAGGTAATAGAAAAAGAGCTAATATTCATGACCGTGCTGATGATTTAGGACTACGTGTATTAAATCGCCGTAATGTTGACAGGAAAGGTGATCTCCAATGATGATTACCAATCAGAAAAGGATGGCAGCACATATTCTTTCTAAGAAAGAGGGACGTACAGTCGGTGTACATCGAGTATGGGTAAACCCCGATTACTTAGAAGAAGTAAGTTCAGCGGTGCAAAAAGCGGATATCCGTCAACTAATTGAAGACGGCTTAATCAAAGCTAGACCGATTAAAGGAATTAGTCGTGGTAGAGCAAGAAAAGCTGCTGAACAGAAAGCAAAAGGTCGCCGTAAGGGACCAGGTTCAAGAAAAGGTTCAAGGAATTCCAGAGATCCGAAAAAGAATCGATGGATGCGTCTTATCCGTGCTCAACGCCGAGTTCTGAAAGATTTAAGAGGTGATGAAACACTCACTCCTAGTGAATATAGATATTATTATCGAAAAGCAAAGGGTGGTTCTTATCGTTCTATTGCTCATATGCGTACCAACATGGGTTTGGATGGCATTAAAATTGGAGGCGATGAATAATGGCACATGGTAAGAATCAACGATTAAGTTTCAAGCGACGCCGAGAAGGGGAAACCGATTATCGTCGAAGAATGAAACTACTCAGAGGAGATACTCCAAGGGCAGTAGTTCGAATATCAAACACTCAAACTACCTGTCAGTTAATTGAATTTAACCCTGAAGGAGACCTTGTTCTTGCATCAGTTAATGGTAAAACATTAGTCGATAAATACTCTTGGCCAGCAGATATTTCAAGAAAATCTGTTTCTGCTAGTTATCTTGTGGGATATGCAATGGCGAAAAATGCTATATCAGCAGGTTATGAGAATGCAGTTCTCGACATAGGTCTTTCAGCATCATCTACAGGAAGTAGAGTGTTTGCGGCTTTGAAAGGAATGGTTGATGCGGGATTAGAGATTCCTCACGGTGACCAAGTATTACCTGATGAAGATCGAATAAATGGCGCTCATATTGATGGCTCTATAGCTGGAAAAGTACAGGATTCATTGAAAGCGATAGGGGAGGCTTGAATATGAGTATTGAAGAAAAAATAGAAGAAGTTCAGTTAGCTCCAGGCCTTGCTGCTGCTTTAGCACCAGTTCAACCAAGTACAGATAGTCGTCCTAGGAGAGGTCCTGATCCATTAGCAGGTCTCCGTTCTTGGGTTCCTCGAACACGTCTTGGGCATATGGTTATGAGTGGTGAAATATTGACTTACGAGCAAGCAATAGACACAGGTCTTCCTATTAGAGAAGTAGAGATAGTAGATGCTCTATTACCTGACCTTACAGATGACGTTCTTGGTGTCAATATGATTCAAAGAATGACTGACTCTGGTCGTCGAGTACGATTCAATGTCCTATGTGTTGTAGGGAATAGTGATGGTTATGTTGGACTTGCAGTCTGTAAAGGGAAAGAAGTTTCAGGGACAATCCGTAAAGCTATCGATAAGGCTAAACTTAACCTTATTCCAGTGATGAGGGGTAATGGTTCATGGGAGTCTTCAGAAGGGCCAGGTAATTCAGTGCCATTCAAAGTTACTGGACGTTCAGGTTCTACAAGGATTACATTGATGCCAGCTCCTGCTGGTAAAGGATTAGTTATCGGAGATTATGGTCGCCGTGTACTAAATCTTGCAGGTGTTACAGATGTGTGGGCTAGATCAGCTGGACAAACTCGTACTACTATCAATTTCGCACGTGCAACTTTCAATGCTCTTATCGAACTAAATAAAACTAAAATCAATGATGGAGATCGTAAACGATTAAACATCACTCAAGGGAGGAAGCTACAATGACATTTTTGGTAATTAGAGCACGAAGTGACCGTGGAGTAACAAAGAAAATTCGAGATACAATGCTTATGCTAAATCTAACTCGTGTTAATCATGCAACATTAATTCCTGATACAGTCACATATTCAGGTATGTTACAGAAGTCTAAGGACTACATTACATGGGGGGAAGTAGATGCTGAAACTATCGAGAATCTCCTCAAGGAAAGAGGACGAATGGTAGGGGACAAACCCGTTGATGATGCTACCATTAAGGCAGCAAGTAATTACAATACAGTAGCGGCATTTGCTAAAGCAATGGCTGCTGGAAAAGCCACAATGAAAGATGTTGATGGCCTTAAACCAATTTTCAGACTACACCCTCCTCGCGGAAGCAAAGGATGGGGTGGAATCAAGAGAGCATTCACAATAGGTGGTGCTCTAGGATTTAGAGGCGAGGCAATATCTGCTCTCGTAGGAAGAATGCTCTGAGGTGAATAAATATGGTATCCCGTACAAATAAATTCCGTGGTCGCTCTCGCTACCATGGTAGAGGAAAGAAAGCAGGTCGTGGCGCAGGTAAGCGTGGTGGTCGAGGTAATGCTGGAATAAACAAACATCGTGTAATGTTCCGAATGAAATATATGCCAGGTCACTGGGGTATGCATGGATTCAATCGAGATCCTAGCCTTAGAGTAGTAAATGTTTCAGTTAATCTTCAAGAAGTTCAAGATATGGCTGATGGAGATTCAATTAATTTGTCCTCCCTCGGTTATGATAAACTATTGGGCAAAGGTCGAATTAATAAAGCTCTTAATATTACAGTTAAAGAAGCAAGTTCACTTGCTATCAAGAAAGTTGAAGCCGCAGGTGGCTCAGTAATTCTTGGCGACAGTGAAGAATTGGAAGATGAATAAGACTCAGGGGTGTAACTAATGGTTGACAGAAAGCCGAATTTAATTGGAACAGTGATAATCGCTTCAATTTATTGGGGTATGCTGTATTATTGGTTGCGTGATGAATTCACAGGTTCTGCTGATGAGCAAACACATGCTCTCCGTATGTTCCTCGTATCTATCCCATATGTTGCTTATGTCATGTGGTGTGCAATGACAGATCTACCAGAAAATATCAAGTCAATTCCTTACTTAGGACGCGCTTTAAAACCAGGTATTTGGTTAATTTCAGTTGTGGGTTTGGCTTATTGGGGATGGGTTGATACATCTGCAGTGGGCTTTTTACTAGTTGGTGTCGCACTTCTTGGACTTTCAGTTTCAATGGCTTTAGCTTGCTTATTATATTCTGGTACTAAGAGCAGTCGACTTTACGGTCTAAGCAGATTCGTTGATGTCTATCCTAGTATCACCAAGCCTGAGGGGCACGTTCGTTTTAATCAAAAATTGTGGACAACTACTCTTGTATTAATTATTTATTTCATGATGACTAATGTCATGATTTATGGGTTATCTGATTCAACTTTGGATATATTTTCATCTTTCCGTGCTATTATGGCTGGTGCTTCAGGTTCAATTATGCACTTAGGTATCGGGCCTATTGTTACAGGTTCAATTATCATGCAACTTTTCGCAGGTGCTAAAATTATTCAATTAGATTTACAAGATTCTGATGATAAGCAATTATATCAAGGTGTTCAAAAATTATTAGTTCTAATTATGATTCCTATTGAATCTATTCCTCAAGTATACGGTTTCTTAGATCCATCTGAAACTCTAATTCTAGATTTTGGTATTGGTTGGGCTAATACAATAATTGTTGCGCAGTTATTCATGGGTTCTTACCTTGTATTCTTACTTGATGAGCTTGTAAGTAAATGGGGTATTGGTAGCGGTATTTCATTATTCATTGCAGCAGGAGTTGCTCAATCGACATTTGTGGGTACCTTGTCTCCATTACCAGTTACTTCAGGTTCACCACTTTCATTCCAGAACCCTCCTTCGGGAACTTTACCTATGATATTCTATACGTTGAGAACTGCAACTAACTCTCAATTAGTTTCCGAAAATGGTTTCGAGCTAATATTGTTAAATCATGCTAATCCTATAGCCGCACTTGTTTCCTCAATTGTCGTTTTCTTAATCGTTGCATATGCTGAATCAAGTAAGTTAGAATTGCCGTTAACTCATGGCAAAGTTCGTGGACATCGTGGGCAATACCCTATCCGTCTAGTTTATGCAAGTAATATACCTGTGATTCTAATGGCTGCTTTGTTAGCTAATATCAATATGTTCACTCTACTATTCTGGAGCCACCCAGTACTTTCTACAGTGCCTATCCTGGGACGTAATGGAGCCATGAGTAGAGCTCATTGGTTTGGTTCGTATGAAGTGGGTGCTACGACTCCTTCCGATGGTTTCGCATGGTATTCTTCAATGGTTAATGGTGTAGGTGATTGGTTCATGCCGTTACTTAATCAAACTGGCGATGCTTATGGGCATAGCCTGGGTCAACTTATGGTGCACGTTGTAGTATATGTGTTCGTTATGACTGCAGGTTCTACAGTATTTGCTAAGTTTTGGATTGAAACTACTAATATGGGCGCTAAAGATGTTGCGAAGCAAATTGAAAGAACTGGAATGCAGATCCCTGGATTCAGGAAAAACCCTGTTGTACTAGAGAGAATCCTTGAGAGATACATCCCTCCGGTGACATTATTCTCTGGTGCTTTCGTCGGTCTTCTAGCATCTGGAGCCGATCTTCTTGGTACTGTTGGTAATGCAACTGGGACAGGTCTTTTATTGGCCGTTGGTATCATCTTAAGGACTTATGAACAGATTCAAAAAGAGCAAGCTATGGAGATGCATCCTGTGCTCCGTGAGTTCTTTGGTGCTGATTAATACTATCAGGTATAATCGCTCTCTTCTCTGCTAGTTATTTGCTATGTCTAAAGCTACTTTCAGTCTAGTTATTATTAGATCATGTGGCTCTTAGTGTATCATTTCATCTCCTTGAATGGTTATCTGAATTATTATACTTATATCGAAACAATCATTACTTATTCTAGATTGATTCTTTTATATTTTAATGAGCATTTGATACAGTATTTAGCTACTCATTCCTAATCGGAGGTTTTACTCCAATAGGTCTTAGGGGAGTCCTCTAATAACGTCATAAAACCCTGTTTCAGAATTGATTAAATTGGGCGTAATTAACTTATTTCAATATTCGATTTACTATTGTAATTTTGGAACTTAGATCCGATATTAGATTTATTAATTTAAGATTACAATAAATCCCTTCAACATCTTTGGACCTTTATTCATGATTCATCTTAACTATTCAATCACTCTATTTTTGTTTATATTTTCTGTTAGTTCAAAAACTTTAGCCACGGCTCAATCTGATATGCTAATTCGAAGCTCTAAATCCTCTTTCTCCAATGAAATAATGTTGATTCCAGGAAAGTATATTATTTTCGCATAATCGTTGTACTGCGCTCCATTCGCTCTACATGTTAGTAGGGCAGATTGAAATACCCCTTGCCGGTCGGCGACTTGCTACGTTTGACTGGCGTTGGAGATTGAGCACCTAGTGCGATGAAATCTACTATCAGGTTGAGCGTGTGCCGAGGGAGTGCGGCCATGAACCAAGTTCATGGTTATGGAGGTTAACCACAATAACGACTTGACCCCGATAATAGGGGTGCAAGTAAGCAGAAAATATATCACATTCCGATATAAGGAAATGTGTTTCTGCGCCAATTCAATAATTAAAGTGACAGCCATTGTATGACTACAAACTTCGAATGGATGCTGTGATTTCACACGAAATCCGGTTGATCCTGCCGGAGGCTACCGCTATTGGAGTTCGATTAAGCCATGCGAGTCGCGAGAATTAGATTCTCGGCGTACCGCTCAGTAACACGTGGGTAACCTGCCCTATGCTGGATAATAACCTCGGGAAACTGAGAATAATGATCTATAGTTCACTACGCCTGGAACGGTGAGTGGATGAAAGCCCCGGCGGCATAGGATGGGCCTGCGGCGTATCAGGTTGTAGGGGGTGTAATGTACCCTCTAGCCCTCTACGCGTACGGGTGTTGAGAGACATCGCCCGGAGATGGATTCTGAGACACGAATCCAGACCCTACGGGGTGCAGCAGGCGCGAAAACTTGGCAATGCGAGAAATCGTGACCAGGGAACTCCAAGTGCATGGGGTAAGACCTATGCTTTTCTAGACTCTAAAAAGGTCTTGGAATAAGAGGTGGGTAAGGACGGTGCCAGCCGCCGCGGTAATACCGGCGCCTCAAGTGGTAGTCGCTTTTATTGGGCCTAAAACGTCCGTAGCCGGTCTGATACATTCGTGGGTAAATCAACCAGCTTAACTGGTTGAATTCTGCGAGGACGGTCAGACTTGGGACCGGGAGAGGTGTGGGGTACGCTCAGGGTAGGGGTAAAATCCTGTCATCCTGAGCGGACCACCTGTTGCGAAGGCGCCACACTAGAACGGATCCGACGGTCAGGGACGAAGCCTAGGGGCACGAACCGGATTAGATACCCGGGTAGTCCTAGGTGTAAACGCTGTGGACTTGATGTTGGGGGTGCTCCGAGCACTCTCAGTGTCGAAGCGAAGGTGATAAGTCCACTGCCTGGGAAGTACGGTCGCAAGGCTGAAACTTAAAGGAATTGGCGGGGGAGCACCGCAACCTGAGGATTGTGCGGTTTAATTGGATTCAACGCCGGAAAACTCACCATAGCCGACGGACAAATGAAGATCAGTGTAATGAGCTTATCGGATTGTTCGAGAGGTAGTGCATGGCCGCCGTCAGTTCGTACCGCAAGGCGTTCTGTTAAGTCAGATAACGAACGAGACCCTCATCTCTATTTGCTAGCCAGATCTCCGGATTTGGTGCACTATAGGGAGACCGCTGGCGCTAAGTCAGAGGAAGGGGAGGGCAACGGTAGGTCAGTATGCTCCGAATGCTATGGGCTACACGCGCAATACAAAGGACAGGACAATGGGCTGCTGCTCCGAAAGGAATGATAGCTATCCCGAAACCTGTTCGTAGTTCGGATTGAGGGCTGTAACTCGCCCTCATGAAGCTGGATTAGGTAGTAATCGCGTCTCAAAAAGGCGCGGTGAATATGCCCCTGCTCCTTGCACACACCGCCCGTCAAACCATCTTAGTTGTGGGTGGGTGAGGCTACCTCTCAATGGGGTATTCGAGCCTGCCTTCGACGAGGAGGGTTAAGTCGTAACAAGGTATCTGTAGGGGAACCTGCAGATGGATCACCTCCTAAGAAACTCGGAAAACCGGGGGGGGTAGGGTGCTTCGGCACCCTGCCTCTTCCAACTTTAATTTCTAATTCTTTTTTTTCTAGTCTTAGCGTAAGCTTTGTGCTGTTAATTTCCGCCTTTCAGCCATTAATCTCCATATTTATATTCCTATTGCTAACACATATCAATCGGTGAGTTTTTTCACAACAGTGCGAAAGTATATATTCGCTATATGCTGTAGCCATAGCATGCGAAGTTTACTCGCAACAACTATGATGCTGTTAATGATGACTGCGGCCCTTGCGGGCTGTGCGGGATCCGATGCCCTCACTCAAGAGGACGTCGATGCTGCGAGAGAGGAGGGTAGAGCTGCAGGTATTGCAGAGGCTACTCCCGTGAGCACACTGGACACGATCATAGATCGTGGTACAATGAAGTGCGGAGTAAAGGAATCCCAATATGGAATGGGATACTTGGATGCTGGAACCGGAGTTCGCTCTGGTTTGGACATCTCCTACTGCCGTGGTGTTGCAGCTGCTCTAGGGTTGAATCCTGATACTGATATCGAGTATATCCCGGCTTCTGGTTCAGACCGCTTCGATAAACTAGCATCTGGGACTATCGACGTTCTAATCCGTACCACTACTTGGACTACAAGTCGTGATGCAGATCTAAACGCTGATTTCGCTGGTATGAACTTCTTCGATGGACAAGGTATTTTGGTCCGTGGAGACGCGTTCGATGCTGAAACATCTGGTAACTCTGCAAGTGCACTTAACGGCGCAATGATTTGCGTCGGAATTGGTACTACAACTGAGGGTAACATGGTAGATTGGTTCGATTCAAGAGATATCGAGTTCACCTCTGTCCCTGTAGCTGACGCTGCTGAGGCAACTGCTAAATTCATCGACGGTTCGTGTGACGCCTTCACTGGCGACATGTCCGCAATGGTAGCTAAGAAGTGGCAACTTGATGGTGACGGTTCAATGGACGGAGTCGCTATTTGGATTGCATCTGAGCTAATGTCCAAGGAACCACTAGGAGCGGCAACCCGCGACATGGATTCTGACTTCAAGGACGTTGTTGCTTGGGTATGGTATGGAATGGTAACTGCTGAAGAGATGGGCGTTACTGCTGCAAACGCAGCTGCAATGGCTACAGCTTCCTGTGATGGTAGCGATCCTGGTATGTGCCGCCTATTGACCGAGAATCTAGGTCTAGGTACCACTGATAACCCGCTTGCGGGTACATGGATGCAAGCTGTATTAGCTGCATCTGGTAACTATGGTGAAGCATATGATGACGCATTCTGCGACGGTACCTATGATGGTGTTAGCGGATCTGCGGCAATGAATGACTGCCTAATTTCACGTGTTGGAACTCTAAATGCTCTCGTTTCTGAGGGTGGAATTCAGTACGCACCAGCAATGCGCTGATTACATTAAGTTAGCATAATGGTCGGATTTACGAAAGCCTCTGGAGGGGGTTTACTCCTCCAGAGGCCTCATTATCAATATCGCTATTGAGTTTAATATTCTGTGTAATGTTTTGAATCTATGCGATATTAATTTCTCTAGGTTTTTTTTCCAAAACCTCTACTCAAGGGAGATTTTTATTTATTCGCTGTGAATAACCTTTTACGCTTCATGCTCCCCTTTGTTGAGTATGGATATGGGCAAATCACTATCTTCTTTGCCCCGCGTACATTCTGTACGTGATTTGTGTGGGTCTTACATCCTTCCTGTTGTATCCATCTACCTGTTCTGGCTATACTGTAACAAGTTTCTTGGAATGTCAGTTGATTACCTATCAACGATGACTCGAGACATCACAATAGCCGGTAATCAGATGAATACCTCGTACTATCCTATGGAGAAATTATCCCTAGTTGTAGGGGGAGTTATCCTAATTTGCTTCTTACTTGTTCAGAACGATGTTCCGGCCTTTGTAAGGGAGTTGAAAAGACGAGATATCAACGTGACTGCTCGACTCAAATCTTCCATCACTGAGTGTTCAGTCTCAATCTTTGGCATCCTTTGTTTTGTTATCTCGTACATCCTATTGACCAGTGTCCTTGAACTGAGCCCTGGAAGTCAGACCCCCTTCTTCTTTTTCGGAGGCGCTATAGTAGGTGGGATAATTCTTCTGCAAGATAATTTGAATAAAATTCTGAGTTGGAGTTGGATTCGATCCATTGACTCCAGCATCCTTGCGCGGGATAATTTGAGCCTAGCTGTTCCATTAATCTCAATCATAGTATTCATTGCTCTAACTCTCAATCTAGCGTTAATTCCTGCAATTTCCCAAGATGTCCCTTGGTTTCTTTCCCTGATTATTCTCATCACTACTCTCTACTGGAGCGGGCGAATTTCTAAGGAAAATATGAAGCCAGCAGTCCAGTCCAAGAGAACTGCTGCTCTAGCATATCTTGTATTCCTACCCTTCATATTATACTTGTTTCTGAGGGTACTCTACCTGATGCATGATCCTAATCCGGTCATGCAGAATCGTTGGGAGGTCCAGTTCGACTTCATGGATAAGGTAAACACCTTCAAGATAAATCCGTGGCCTATCGAGGTATCGGCGAATGCGGACTCCAGATGGCTATTCCTAAAGGCCGCAATCATCAATTCAGTGAGAGTAACTCTACTTAGCATAGTTCTGTGTCTCATACTAGGGACCATTGTCGGTGTAACTAGGCTCTCTAACAACAAGCTGGCCTCAACCATGGCAACAGTATACGTCGAGATATTCAGAAACCTCCCTCTTGCCGTTCTCCTGTTCTTGATATCAACCCAGTTCGGAATTCAGGCTCCCTTGTTCATAGAAGAGAGGTTCCTTTTAGGAGGGGCCGTATTCTACAGTAATCAAGGAATCTGGTTCGTGACCGTGGCATCATATCAAAGATTGGTCATGGGCTTGACTTGCCTTGCCTTACTTAGAGTAGCCCTGCGTTTTATCGACCGGATTGAACCACGAAATACAATATCTCCCGGTACCTTGTCTGGGCATCTTAGAAGGCCCTTTAGCGCATTAGGGTGGAGAATTGAGGTACTAGTCGCAGACCTCTTATTGGTATTAGCAGTGTTGATCTTCATCGATTACCTAGTACCATTTGTTTCAACACATGGTGGTGGCACTGAGGCTTTTACCGCCATGGCTTTACTTGTTTACGCTTTGTCGATTACAAGTAAGATAGATGACGATGGAATCAACTCGCTACAAATTGATGATTCGGAATCTGGACTCAGGAAGAGATTCTCCATTTGGGTTGCCGGCTTTTCCATAGCGTTGGGAATCGCTCTATCGAAGGGTATATCTGCACCTAAGATGGTCAAAGATTGGAACGGAGACGGAGTTATAGATTCGCCCGGATCTTGGGACATAGCCGCAGGCTCTGGCTTCGAGATTACGCCATTCTTCCTCGCCATGATACTCGGACTGACACTGTTCACCGCATCAACAGTGGCCGAGATTGTCCGCGGAAGCATTCAGTCTCTTCCTAGAGGGCAGGTTGAGGCGGCTATTTCTCTATCTCTGAATCCATACCAGAGACTTAGGCTGGTTATTCTTCCACAGGCTTTGAGGAGTATGGTGCCACTATTGAACAACCAATTCATGAATGTCTGGAAGAACTCCAGTCTAGCAGTTATAGTTGCCTACAGCGATATATTCTATGTTGTACTGGTGATGATGAACAACGTTGGTAAACTGATTCCTCTGTTCCTTCTCCTGCTCTTCACCTATCAGGTAGGAAGTCTCGCAATTTCAGCCGTGATGAATTGGTACAACTCTAGAGTTACGATGGTGAAAATATGAGTTTGAGAGGTGTTAATATGAATTCGTTTCTTCAGTTTGAGGAATCTATCGTAGGCAAAGCCGGAGGCCGTTGGGTCAACCCAGAAAACAATCGTCAACTCTCTTTGGTAGCAATATTTCTAGCTTTAATTTTCGGGATATGCGGTGGTATATGGGAAGGATTCCTTCCTAACGGCTTTGTCGAACAGATTGCTAAAGGAGAATCAGGGGGTGCAAGTTATCTGAATGCCATTATATTTGGCACAATATCTGCCATTGTAATCACTTTTGCATGGTGGGTGACTTTGACCGTTTTAATCAAGTGGACGCCTCAAAAATCCCTTCTTACTGCATTGCTTGGAATATTTACTGCATGGGTCATTGTCATTGCGGTACGTGGCCTCAGTCATTTCATCCTAGTTGAAGCTGATTGGGAGGTTGTTTGGGCCAATCGAGTGTTGCTAATCGTCGGACAACAAATGACCGAACAAATGACACAAGCACCCGGCTCAGAATCCTGCATCAATGCATTAAATTGCTATGGTGTCAATCAGAACTGGCGCTTGTGGTGGATACTCTACCCGTCATTCGCAATAATTGCTAGCGCATATGGGACCACGAGTGATAAACCAGCTAAATTCCTAGTTCCATTCACTGTATTATGTGGCATAATAATGCTTGTAGCGTGGACTCCTACTGAAATCAACTACCACAGAGTAGTTCCTCTGACGAATCTAGTGATGGCTATGTTGGTGGGTTATCTGGCATACGGTTCTTCCTACTACTATTGCTCGATTTCAGAGGAGTACAAGGCCGTTCGATTGAGGATGTATATTACAATCGGGGCAGTGGCAACCTTCTTCTTCGCGATTATTATTATGAATCCGCCAGAATTATTGAAAGATCTAGCAGTACTATTGGGCGGAGAATCTCCACAAGATATGCGAGATGCAGTAATTGCTGGAGAATTTATCCCTAGTACTCTCGATAAATTGGCTGGAGATGGTATCGAGGCATCACAATGGGGTGGCCTCTTCGTCAATCTCCTCGTAGCAACTGCTGGATGTGTTCTCGGCTTCGGAATAGGCGTGGTTCTAGCATTCGGTAGACAGAGTGAGCAGCCATTCTTTAGTATCCCCTCAGTAGCACTAATCGAATTAGTCAGGTCAGGACCTCTAATCTGCTGGCTATGGTTTGCAGTCTTCCTGATGCCTGATATGATGGATCCATTCTACAATGCGGAAGACATCATCAGGATGCTCCTAATGTTCGGGGTGTTCGGCGGTTGCTACATCGCAGAGGTCCTTAGAGGTGGCCTTCAAGCAGTTGACTCTGGGCAGAAAGAGGCAGCCCTCGCCCTCGGATTATCTCCTCTCCAGACCAAGTTACAGGTTGAGCTACCTAATGCAGTCAGAACTACACTACCTTCAATCGTCAGCGTGTTCATTGGTCTATGGAAGGATACCACGCTACTATTCATCATCAACATACTCGATTTCTTTAAGCTGGCTAAAGACTTACCAGCCACAGACTTACGTTTCTTAGGTAATTTCCTAGAACCGCTATACGTCACTGCCCTTGTTTTCTGGGTATTCGCATTCTACCTTTCTAGGGTCTCGATGAAAATCGAGAAGGGCCTTGGTCTGGTCAGAGAAGGCGGAGGTGAAGCAACATGAGTGAACAGGACATGGATGATAAACTAGGGACTAAGTACGAAGAGACGATTATTGATACAAAGGGAGTAAAGGTTAATTTTGGTGATTTTTGGGCACTAAAAGGTATCGATATTAAAGTAAAGAGAGGTGAAATCATCGTTATTTTGGGTCCATCAGGTTCGGGTAAATCAACTTTCATCAGGACACTCAACCGTCTGCAACCACATAATGGAGGTACAATAGTAATCGATGGCATCACTGTTGACGATGATACGACCGTGTCAGATCTGAAGTACGTTCGTTCAGAGATTGGATTCGTGTTTCAACAGTTCAATCTTTTCCCACACCTCACCATCATGGAGAACATCACCTTAGCCCCCATGAAGGTCAAGGGACAATCCAAGAGGGAAGCTGAGGCCAAGGCATTGAAACTACTAGAGAGAGTCGGAATTCCCGAACAGGCTTACAAATATCCAAGCGGTCTATCTGGGGGGCAACAACAACGTGTAGCGATCGCTCGTGCCTTAGCAATGGACCCGAAAATCATGCTCTTTGACGAGCCGACTTCGGCTCTTGATCCTGAAATGATTAAGGAAGTTCTCGATGTCATGATCGATCTTGCGAAGCGAGATATTACAATGATTGTCGTTACTCACGAAATGGGATTCGCCAAGGAGGTTGCCGATCGATGTATTCTATTCGATGAAGGCCACCTCATCGAGGAAAAAAGTCCTGACGAGTTCTTCTCCAACCCGGAGCATGAAAGAACTAAGTTATTCTTAGAGCAGATTCTTTGATTATGCATTTATCCAATATGCAACTCGGTCATAGATTGTACTTCTGAAAGTTAGTAATTTCAAAGTAGGTCCATTTAGACTAACTGAGATAGTGGCACCTCTAGTGAAATGAGTTTCATCCCACCCATCTGCAACTACATATCCTCTGTGCATGTCACTAGTGAAAGTAGTAGGTTGATCTGTCCACGCCCAATAAGTTCCGTCATCTTTCCTATTATTACGTGGTAAATCTCTTGATACAAACAAATAGTGGTCATCAATTTCTTCTTCTGGGAAAGTAGTCCCTTCTATGTTATTGATATGTCTATACCATGCACCTTGCCCAAGGAATGTTGAAAACAAACAACCTGAAGAGTATTGTACACAATTGATTTCTGAATTAGTTCCATCTTCTTTTCTTTGAAGTTTATATTTCGATGGCTGATACTGATGTGTATTGGCTAGTAGTAAGTCATTTAGCGCTGGATCTGAGCGAATTATATTACCACTGGTTGTGAATATTTCTGCTTGTAATCGAGGTAAGGTGTTGATAATTGCCTTGCCTGAAAGTGCTTTTTGAATATCTTCTTTGAAGTTTTTTGGGTCACTTCCCATGTAGAATCCATATGATCCATCGTTATCTAGTTCTCTTGGATGACTGTTAACCCCCATTACTGGAGTATTTTCGTCAACTGAATGGGCAATCGATGTCAGAGTTCCATCTCCTCCCAATACTACTACCAAATCCCTGTCTATGAAATCCTCGCGACTCACCTTCTCTCTTGCCGAATAATCTACGTGAATCGACATGTTGCGACTCAAAGATTCTAAGGTATTTCGAACTACATCTAATGCTTTATCATGGACGTCTTCGAAGTTTTTTTTATACACTACTAGAATGTTGCTTGGCATTGTAATACCCCTTCTTGGATTACTCGTCATTGGGCATCGCATATAGGAACAACGCTCTAGTAATTGAGAAAATTTGTATCAAATATTCAATAATCTCTTGACTGATTAACTACCGGCATCAATAATGAGAGTGGTGCTGATAGGCTTTATTTTGTTATGTTCTAGCTTATCTGGTTGCCTAGAAGTGCCATTAAACCCCTGTGAAGGCGATGAATGTTTTCCACTTTCATCTGATACTCTTAATGCTATGTTAGCGATTTCAGATTCTTTCAATGTTCTGAAGTTATCAGATGATTATGAGATACTTAGGATAGAGACTTCTTCGGTAATAGAAATTCAAAATGAGAGAGTATCAGTTGATTGGAGTGTAGGTAAAGATGATGTACGGAATCTAAGTTCTATCGCTTTAAGGTATAATATTGCTAATGCAGCTGTAGATACTGAAGTAATTGAAGGTACAGATATCACAAATGTGAGACTTGGGAATGTATGGTATGAAGGTCGAGATGCTCTTCCTGAGTATAATGATCCGTTTTATCAAATAGCTAGACTTGCCAGTGAAAACCCAGAAGGTTTATGGCCCCCTTTTGCTTTTGATACTACTGCTTTTGACAATTTAGATTGGCAAATCACAGGTGATCTACTCTCACTTCAACAAGTAGCTACTGGGACGAATGGTACTCACACTATTATCCTTGAACTAGGTGGTGCTCCTCCAATGATTTTAGGTATAGAAATTTATGATGGTGATGGTACTGATTTTTCACTATCAGTGGATGTTGGTGAGTCAGCATCCATAACTCTCAAGGAAAACCTTCCAAGAACTCCATTCCAGTTTATCCCCGACAATAATTTCATAATTCGAGATAGTATCAAAACATGGTCTGGAGTAATTCCAAGTAGTGCTTCTGAAGTTAATCCTTCAGAACTTGAGTTTCATGTTAGATTTGATACTTCGAGTGATAATGAATCCTTAGTGTCTATGAATTTCAATGATGTTCTTCTGAATGTAACTGTCGATGATGGTACTTGGTGGCAACTTTATTGGATGGATGTAGGACTCGATGGACTAGTGTCAAGTAGCGATTTCTACAGTATTAGGACAAATTCCACTTCTGAAATGAATATTTTTACATTTGATATATGGGCGAATAAATGGACTAATGATTTACTGTAATTCACACCTCTGCAGGGTCACATTCAAACACCTCCAATTTAAGGAATAGTTATGGAGAAGAGTCGCCATCCTCTAAGGCGTCTATTATCACATCTAAAACATCACCAATTAACGGTCATTTTAGCCTCTATTTGCTCTATTTTAAATAAATTTTGGGATTTAGCGCCTCCTATACTTATTGGTATGGCAATCGATGTTGTTGTCCAACGTGAAGGTTCATTTTTATCGAATTATGGCTATCCAGACCCCCACGATCAATTCTTGATTTTAGTAGGCATAACTGTAATTATTTGGATGCTTGAATCCTTGTTTGAATATTGGTGGGGAATATTATGGCGGAATCTAGCCCAAACTGCACAACATGAATTGCGAATGGATGCATATGATCATATTCAAAATTTGGAAATGCAATGGTTTTCAGGTCAGTCGACTGGTGGATTAATGTCAATATTAAATGACGATGTCAACCAACTTGAAAGATTTTTAGATCAAGGTGCTAATGATCTCCTACAACTCGCAACTACAATTACAGTAGTTGGTACAATAATGTACATCTTGGCCCCCGAAGTCGCTTTATTAGCAGTAATTCCTGTTCCAATCATAGTAATTGGTTCATTTGTATTCCAGAGAAGAATTGGCGTAAGATACAAGAAAGTTAGGGAAGAAGTTAGTGAGTTAAATTCGTTATTGAATAATAATCTTCAGGGCATTACTACAATCAAGTCATTTACAGCTGAGAGTAGAGAATCTGAAAGAGTTAACATAGCATCTGGATCTTATAGAGATGCCAATAGAGATGCTATTCGACTATCTGCATCATTTGTTCCTTTAATCCGTATGGCTATATTATTTGCTTTCACTGCGAATATGTTAGTAGGTGGTTGGATGGCATTAGATGGTGAATTAGAAGTCGGTGCTTACGCCATAATAGTCTTCATAACTCAGAGATTACTTTGGCCATTAACCAGGCTAGGACAGACTTTTGATTTGTACCAAAGGGCTATGGCATCAACCACTCGAGTATTAGATTTAGTTGATACTGAAATTGGTATAGTTGAAGGAGAAGAAGAGCTAACAAATGTTCAAGGGAAAATTACTTTCAATGATATTACATTTACTTATCCTGGCCGTGAATCAGTTCTTAATGAAATAAATTTTGAGATTCCAGCAGGTTCTACTGTTGGTTTAGTAGGTTCCACAGGTTCTGGTAAAACTACACTCACACGTCTTTTAATGAGATTTCACGATCCTTTATCTGGTAATGTAGCAATTGATGGAATTAATATCAGAGATTTGAAACTTGAATCACTTAGGGGCTCAATTGCCCTTGTTTCTCAGAACACGACTCTTTTCCCGGGTTCCGTTAAAGAGAATATCTCTTATGGGGACCCAGAAGCAAATTTAGAACAGATTGAATATGCAGCGGGGATTGCTGAAGCCACTAATTTTATCTCTGAATTACCCAAGGGGATGGAGACTAATATTGGAGAAGATGGTCATAAGTTATCCGGTGGTCAAAGGCAAAGGCTAGCAATTGCTAGAGCCGTGCTAAAAGACGCTCCGATTCTTGTCCTTGATGAGGCGACCAGCAATGTTGATAATGAAACTGAAGCTGCTTTACAACGTTCGATAGAAAAAATTTCGGTAGATCGAACTACTTTGATAATTGCTCACCGTTTGTCAACAGTAAGGCATGCAGATCGTATAATCGTATTAGATTCGGGGGATATTTCAGAAGTAGGCACTCACAATGAATTAATTAAGAATAATGGAATTTATTCTCGATTATGGGCAGTTCAAACAGGAGAGGTTGACAAATGAAAGAAAATAATTATGGTTCAAAAGGGTATGTTCCTTCAATGAAATTATCAGGGGTTTGCGATTCATTAGGAGTGACT
>Ga0302118_10000564_pt1 | contig 17826 bp, 16 predicted proteins | sample AG5_331_MG_FD_203126 | JGI IMG/M metagenome (GOLD analysis project Ga0302118, IMG submission 203126) | Marine microbial communities from Western Arctic Ocean, Canada - AG5_33.1 | ecosystem: Environmental > Aquatic > Marine > Oceanic | place: Canada: Western Arctic Ocean | collected 2017-10-01 | reverse complement strand
GACGATCTCTTCAACGTCAATTGTTGTTTCTGCAAACAAGTCAGAGAGGGCTTGTGCAATTTTGACATTGCCACTAATGATAACTTCGTCATTGGCGAGCAAGTCTTTGAGATTTTTACCTTTAAACAGTGACAAAAAAGCCGACCGGGTAAGTGTAATATCAACATCTGGGCTTTGTTGTTGAGCCTCAAGCACATAAATACGTAGGTTGATACAGACGAAATACAGACTTAAGCCAAGCTCTGGTATGTGCAGGGCAATGTTGCGACCTTCAAGTTTGCCTAGCTCTACCACGCCATTGGCAGTTAATAAATTCAGGGTTTTTTCAAGGGCAAGGCGAAGCATGGCGGTTTAAGACTTAACAGCTTTGTGAAGCGCAACAATACCGCCAGAAAGGTTATGATATTCACAGAAAGCAAAGCCAGCATCAAGCACCATTTGCTTTAATGTTTCTTGGTCTGGGTGTTTGCGAATAGATTCTGCTAGGTATTGGTAGCTTTCCTCGTCGTTAGCAATGAGGCCGCCAAGCTTTGGCATAACGCTGAAAGAATAAAAATCGTAGAATTTTTCTAAAAACGCATTATCAACTTTTGAAAATTCCAACACCAATAGGCAGCCGCCTTTTTTTAGAACACGGTGCATTTGTTTGAGCGCGGCATCTTTATCGGTAACATTTCTAAGGCCAAAGGCAATACTGACACAATCAAAAGTATTGTCTTCAAAGGGCAGAGATTCGGCATTAGCCTGTACAAATTCAACGTCCACCAAGCCACGATCAATGAGATTTTTTCGACCCTCTTCAAGCATTGCACCATTGATGTCCGATAAAATTACTTGACCTGACGGGCCAACTTTTTCTCTAAACTTAATCGCTAAGTCGCCTGTACCACCGGCAATATCTAAAACTTTGTCGCCTTTACCGACATTGCTAAGACCAATTGCGTAACGCTTCCACAGGCGATGAGCGCCCATAGAAAGCACGTCGTTCATTAGGTCGTAGTTGTTCGCCACTGAATCGAAGACACCCTTGACCAAGCCCTGCTTGTCAGCGGCGTCTACTTGTTGATAGCCAAAGTGTGTGGCTTTATCCATGGTTAGCTTGTTGGGTAATCCCTAAAGTCGTGGCCAGTATAGATTTGCGTCGGTCTAAAGATGCGGTTGTTTGACACTTGCTCGTGCCAGTGAGCTGCCCAACCTGCGGAGCGCGCCATAGCAAAAATCGGCGTAAAGTGTTCAGGCGTAAACTTAAATACTTCAGAATAAAGCACGCCCGAGTAGAAATCAACATTTGGGTAAACACCTTTATGACTTAGCAGCTCTTCACAAATAGACTCTACTTCTAAAGCTGTTTCAAAGCGGTTCGATAGGGTAATGCCAGTCTTTGCAACGTAATCTTTAATCATTTTTTCCAAAATGGTTGCTCTTGGGTCTTTGGTTCTATATTCGCGATGCCCCATGCCCCAAATCACTTGCTTGTTTTTAAGGCGGCCTTCAATCCAAGATCTTGCGTTTTCTGGCGAGCCAATTTCGTCTAGCATTTTTAAAACGCTTTCATTCGCGCCGCCGTGTAACGGACCCGCTAAGGTTCCTACTCCAGCTGAAATAGAAGAGAATGGGTTTGCCAAACTAGAGGCTGTTACCATTGTTGAGAAAGTTGAGGCGTTAATAGTGTGCTCTGCGTGGAGAATCAGACACACATCAAAAAGTTTAACGAGATCGGCATCGACCTGTTCGCCAAAACACATATACATAAAATTTTCTGCGTAGCTGAGGCTAGATGCCGGTGGAATTGGGTCGTAACCACGAGAAATACGCGTCCACATTGCCACCAAAGTGCTCATGCTTGAGATAATTTTTACTAAGGCATTTTGTGTATAGGCAGAATCTGGCTGACTTGCGCCTGCATCCGGGTAAAAAGTCGCCATAGCGGCGATGGCTGTTTGCAGTACGTCCATCGGGCGGCCATTTGAAGGCAGCGTCCAAAGAAGCGCTCGAATATTACGCTTTACTTGGTATTTTTTGTGCAGCAAATCTTTAAATTCTTGCAGCTCTTTAGCGCTCGGAAGTTCGCCGTTTTGTAGCAGCAGTGCAGTTTCTTCAAAAGAAGAGTGCACACACAGATCTTGAATTGAGTAGCCTCGATATGCTAGAACGCCGTTTGGACCATCAATAGATGAAATGGATGATTCGGTTGCCGGCACATTTGCAAGTCCTGGGATATAGTCTATCATTGTTACTCCTATTAAATAGAAAAAGAAGATCCACAGCCACAAGTCGTCTTGGCATTTGGATTGCTCACAATGAAGCGCGCACCTTGCAAGTCTTCTAAATAGTTGACCGTTGAGCCAACAAGGTATTGGTAGCTCATTGGGTCAATAACCAGCTGAACACCTTGGTTGATGACACCGCTGTCGCCTTCTTTGGTATTCTCATCAAATGTAAAACCGTAAGAGAACCCTGAACAACCACCACCAGTGATATACACCCTTAGTTTTAAGCTTGGATTTTTCTCTTCTTTGATAAGCTGCGAAACGCGATTGGCAGCACTGTCGCTAAAAGTTATTTCAGCTGCATTAATAATTTCTGTAGTATTCATTTTACATTATGGTAATAAGCCAACTTGCAATAAGCCAGCGTTTTCATCAATTCCAAACATTAAATTCATATTGTGAATCGCCTGTCCAGCTGCGCCCTTTACTAAGTTGTCGATAACAGACATGATCACCAACTTGTTGCTGTGCTTCACATACTGTATGCCAATTTGGCAATAGTTTGACGACTTAACTGAGCGTGTTTCGGGATAAACCCCTTCTTCCAGTATTTTAACAAATTCTTCATTTGCATAGGCTTTTTCAAAATATGGTCTTACGTCGACACTGGAATCGAGCAGATCGACATAGATGGTTGCTTCAATACCACGAATCATTGGCAGTAAATGTGGCACAAACGTTAAACCCACTGGCTCGCCTGCCATTAATGCCAACTCTTGTTTTATTTCCGGTAGGTGACGGTGACCACTGACAGCGTAAGCTTTAAATGATTCGGTTATTTCGCAGAACAAAGTCGCTTGGTTTGCAGCACGTCCGGCGCCACTAGTGCCTGATTTGCAGTCAGCAATAATATTGGAACAATCAATAAGATTATTTTCCAATAATGGCTTCAAAGCCAATAAGACAGCGGTTGGATAGCAACCAGGATTAGCAACCAGTCTAGCGCCACTAACGGCCTCTCTACGAACCTCGGGCAGGCCATAGACAGCCTCTGCAAGCAATTTGGGCTGGGTGTGTTCCATGCCGTACCAATCTGACCAGTTCTCAGCGTCATCGATTCTAAAATCGGCGCCGAGATCAACCACCTTAATACCTTTGTTAATAAATGCACCAGCGCCTTCCATGGCAACGCCATGCGGCGTGGCAAAGAAAATAATGTCGCATTTGTTAAGAACATCATCGGTTGGTAGCGAATAGACCAGGTCTGAGACGCCAATTAAACTTGGGAACACCGATCCTACTTTTTTACCATTTAGCCCTCTAGAGCTAATAGCAATAACTTCGGCTTCAGGATGGCCGTGCAGTAATCGTATTAATTCAACACCGGTATAGCCTGAGCCACCAATAATGCCCGCTTTAATCTTCATTAATAAGACTCGCCCAGTTTTTTCTCAAGGTAGTGGATGTTCATACCACCCTTGCAGAAGACTTCATCTTCCATGATTTTTCTTTGCAGTGGAATGTTGGTTTTGATACCGTCAATCACCATCTCATCAAGCGCGTTTCGCATCTTCATAATAGCCTCGTCTCGAGAGTCGGCAAAAGTGATTAACTTACCAATCATCGAATCATAATAAGGCGGCACTCTGTAACCGTTATAAATATGAGAATCAACTCTTACACCAAGTCCGCCAGGGGTGTGATATTGAGTAATCGTACCAGGCGAAGGCATAAAGTTGTTAGGGTCTTCGGCATTAATACGACACTCTATCGAATGCCCTTTGATTTGCACGTCTTTTTGTTCAATTGAAAGTTTGTCGCCACCAGCAATCAGTATCTGCTCACGAACAATGTCTACGCCGGTAATCATCTCGGTGACTGGGTGCTCAACCTGAATACGGGTATTCATTTCAATAAAATAAAATTCGTCGTTTTCAAATAAAAACTCGAAAGTGCCAGCGCCGCGATAATTAATTACTTTGCAAGCATCGGCGCAAACACTGCCAATTTTATTTCTCAATTTTTCGGAGATGCCTGTTGCGGGCGCCTCTTCAACAACTTTTTGATGGCGACGCTGCATTGAGCAATCTCTCTCGCCCAAATGAACGGCGTTGCCGTACTGGTCTGCAAGAACCTGTATTTCAATGTGTCTTGGCGTGGTTAGGAATTTTTCCATATACACTTCGCCGTTGCCAAAGAAATTTAAAGCTTCTGTTTTAGTGAGCTCAATTGAGCCAACCAAATCTTCCTCTCGTTCAACAACACGCATACCACGACCGCCGCCGCCGCCCGAGGCTTTAATGATAATTGGAAAGCCAATTTTATGAGCCAGACGGATGTTTTCGGTGCTGTCTTTACCTAGAGCTCCATCAGAGCCAGGCACGCAAGGAACGCCGGACTTTTGCATTGCCTCAATGGCAGCAACCTTGTCGCCCATTACGCGAATATTGTCAGGTCTTGGACCGATATATATAAAGCCAGTTTCTTCAACTTGTTCAGCAAAGCCCGCACTTTCAGAAAGAAAGCCATAGCCAGGATGAATGGCATCTGCGTGGGTTACTTCGGCGGCGCTGATAATAGCCGGAATATTCAAATAACTTTGAGCCGAAGGGTGTGGGCCTATACATACAGCTTCGTCAGCGAGACGAACGTGCTTTAAATCCTTGTCTGCAGTAGAATAAACCGCAACTGTTTGAATGCCCAGCTCTTTACAGGCACGTAAAATCCTCAGCGCAATTTCGCCGCGATTGGCAATCAGTACTTTCTTTATCGAGCTCATTTGATTATGATAAGTGTTTGACCAAATTCGACGGCATCGCCGTCACTAATTAAAACTTCAGTCACGGTGCCTGATTGGTCGGCCTCAATTTGATTCATAATTTTCATCGCCTCAATGATGCAAACGGTGTCACCTTGGTTAACGTGTTGACCCACGCTGACAAACGCTTTTGCACTTGGCGACGGTGAAGAATAGAACGTGCCTACCATTGGCGAGGAAATGGGGTGACCATCAATGACTGGCTCCGATGTTTCGGCGGCAGTGCTTGGTGTCGCAGCTGACGCAGTTAAAGGCGCCGCCATCATTTGTGTTGGTGGCATCATTGCTGGTGCGTTGCCATAACGAGAAATTCGAACCGACTCTTTACCTTCTTGTATTTCGATTTCTGCCATGCCAGACTGCTCTAGCAATTCCATTAGTTTTTTTACTTTTCTTATATCCATTAGTGTATTTCTCCTTATTTTTTAACGTTCAATATTTAGTTTGAATTTATGTGTTTAATTGCAGCACTTAACGCAAATTCGTAACCTTGTGCACCCAAACCCGAAATGACGCCAACAGCAATATCTGAAAAATAGGATTTTTTGCGGAAATCCTCTCTCTTATAAACGTTAGAAAGATGGACTTCGCAAAAAGGTATATCAACTGCCAATAGCGCATCTCTCAAAGCAACCGAGGTGTGCGTGAAAGCTGCAGGATTAATAATAATATAGCGCGTTTGATCCTTGTGTGCTTGATGAATTTTTTCAATGAGACCGGCTTCGGCGTTGTCCTGATGGTGATCAAAGCTCAAACCGGTATCGGCGCATTGCTTTGCAAGTCTTCCAACGATATCGTCTAACGTATCAGCGCCGTAATGATCAGGCTCTCTTACACCTAATAAATTTAGGTTTGGACCGTTAAGCAAGAGGACGTCAGACATGAAATTATCCTTCATTCAAAAAAATGAATTTTAACATCTATTTAGCTTAAGTTAGCGTGCATTTCAAGAACTTTAAAGCAAATAGCCTCTAAATTTATATACTGTGAAGGCGTTTTAGGAAGTCTTTTGCGCTGATTTCACCAATGATTCTTTGTGATCTGACCTCTTTCCCATTTTTAAAAAAGAGGATGGCTGGCGGGCCGGTAATATCAAACCTTGCAAGCAAGGTTTGATTGGACTCGGTATTATCCGTGACGTCTGCCGTTAAGGCAAGAGTGTTGCCTAAGTTTTTAATGACTTCACGATTAGAGAAAACGTTTCTTTCTAATGTTTTGCATGAAACACACCAGTCTGCATAAAACTTAAGCATAATGAGATTGTTGCTATCTTGGGTGTTTGCAATAAGGCGATCCAATTGCTCCTCGGATTGTAACAACTCAAACTCAACGCTTTGTACGGTTTGGTTGTTGGCGTTATAGTGCCAGTCTGCAAGAGGTTGGTACATATCTCCGCCTCCTCGGGCGACAAGCAACCACAGCAGAATGCCGTAACCCAAAATAATTAGGTTTAGCGCTTTGAAGATACGCCGCCATGAACTGCTTTGCTTATCTAGCGGGGTGATCGCACCTAGTGCGATGGGCGCAATTGTTAGCAAGCCAGCCCAAAGCACTAGTGAGGCAAGAGACGGAATGATGCGGTCAAGAAGGTAAAGCGCAACGGCCAGCATTAGCACACCAAAAACATGCTTGACTGTTTCCATCCAGACGCCGGACTTAGGTAGAGAATTAATACCCCAGCCGCAAATAATAATCAGAGGTACGCCCATTCCCAGTCCCATGGCAAATAAGGCAATTGCGCCTTTTATGGGACTGCCATCAGCAATGACATAGCTTAATGCTGTTGCAAGGAACGGCGTCACACAAGGTCCGATGATGAGAGCGGATAGAAAGCCCATAATAGCAACACCAATAAAGCTACCACCATTTTGTTTGTTGCTGATTTGGGTAATTTTGCTTTGCAGTGTTTTAGGCAATTGAATGTCGTAATAGCCGAACATTGAAAAGGCCAAAAAGATAAAGATAAGGCTAAAGAGCACCAGAACCCACGGCGTTTGTAATATTGCCTGAATGTTAACGCCAGCGCCAAAATAACCTGCTGTGGCGCCAATTAGCGCGTAAGCGAGAGACATCGATAGTACGAAAACCAAAGACATAAAGACGGCTTTAAGTGTGCTTGGGGATTTTCTTTGACCGATGATGATGCCCGAAAGGATGGGGACCATTGGATAAACACACGGCGTATAAGAGAGGGCTAGACCGGCAAGAAAAGCACCAATGAATAACGCTAGACCACCTTTTTTGAACAACTCTTTAGCCGATAACTCTTCACTATTCATTAACTCAAAGGCTACAGGCTGAGATTCAGTTAGCAAGTTTTGTGTTACTCGGTTTTGTTGTTGGTCGGTATTGACGTTTGGCAGACTAATGTCGTAATGGATTTGTTGTGGAGGGTAGCAAACCCCGCCTTTCCAACAACCTTGATATTCAACGCCCAGCCTTATTTTGTTACCAGTAATATCCGCAAGCGAAACCAAAATTTCGATTGGCCGATCATAAACACTAACCCGACCAAAAAACTCATCATTCTTGAGTGTTGCAACTGGGTAGAGAGTGTTTGCAATACGAGCGCCTTCAGCGCTTATCGCTATTTTATCTTTGTATAAGTAGTAATCCTCATGAACCAACCATCTAACGTTAATTGTTTTGGCATCAACTGCTACAACATCTAGGTTGAAGGCTTTGGCGACTGGCAGGGGTCCGTCTGCCTGTAGCAACGCCGCATTGGTATGCAACGCGGCGTTGGTATGCGAAAAATACCCTAAAAACAGCAGCAGAAGAAACGGCAGAAAGCGCTTCATGTAAGTTCCTTAATTATGATTCTGATAATTATATCAACAGGTCCAAGTTGTTTCACAAAATTTTACGAAGTTTTATTGCTGGTCGTACTTCGGGATCGACAATATTATTGAACTCCGCAGTGCGTATTTTGTTATATATAATTCGCCCCATGGTCCAAAACTATCTTTATTATTTCTGTGTAAGATTGAGTTGAATTATGATATCTTCAACCTTTAGTTCGCGCCTTGTCCCTCTGTTGTTTGTTTGGATTTGGAGCACCGGATTTTTGGCTGCAAAGTATGGCTTGCCTTACGCTGAACCTTTTACTCTATTGGCTTACCGCTTTGCATTAACACTAATATTATTAGCGCCTATTATTTTTGTCCTGAGGCGGTCATGGCCGAAATCGTGGGGAGAAGTCCTGCATCTAATGGTGGTGGGTATGTTGATTCACGGAGTTTATTTAGGCGGAGTTTTCCAAGCAATAAAGTGGGGAATGCCGGCGGGTTTAAGCGCGATGATCATTGGCTTGCAGCCTTTGGTTATGGCAATGATTGCAAGCTTTATGCTTAAAGAGGCGATAGGGCAAAGGCAGTGGGCTGGCCTTGTTCTTGGTTTTATTGGTCTATACTTTGTGTTGTTTGAGCGTTTTAATTATAGTGATACAACGGTTTTAGTAGGTTTTCCGATTTGGGCTTTCGTGATAATGTTTGTGTCGCTTTTGAGTATCTCCTTGGGTGTGATTTATCAAAAACGCTATTGTAGCGACATGGATATTGTAAGCGGCACCTGGATACAATACGCCAGTGCCTTTTTGTTTACTTTGATCGTTGTTGGTATGTTTGAGGCGGGCGAAGTTGAATGGTCATTGCCTTTTGTGGCAACACTGGCTTGGCAGGTGCTGGGTTTGTCGATCGGAGCTATTTTATTATTGATGGCAATGATTCGTAAAGATGCCTCTGTGCGAGTGGGTAGTTATTTTTACTTAGTTGCTCCACTGGTTGCGTTGCAAGCTTGGTATTTGTTTGATGAAAAATTAGGCTTTACAACGGCTGTCGGCGTTGTACTAATTGCCCTTGGCGTTAACCTTGCGAGACCTTCAAAAGGCTAACAGACAGAAAATTCAAACTGCAAATCAAGCTTATATTTAGAGCTCTCCAGCCTCTTCAAGAACTTTTCGGGCAATTCTAAAACACTCGACACCCTGTGGCACACCGCAATAAATAGCAATCGTGTGAATAATGGCACGCAACTCTTCTTTGCTGACGCCATTTGTTAAGGCGCCCTTGCAATGAAGTTCCCACTCGTGCATTTTGCCTAGGGCTGCAATCATCGTGAGGTTCATCATTGATCTGGTTTTCTCATCAATGGTGTCATCGCCCCAGCCAAAACCCCAGCACCACTCAGTCATTTGCTCTTGAAAAGAGCGGTTGAATTCATCTGCAGCTGCTAAGTTTTTATTGACATAATCTTCGCCCAATGTCGCCCTTCGTTTTTCAAGCCCTAATTCAAATAGTTCTTTGTCCATCTTCTCTCCTCAATAGTTTTGTATTCATTATCGCACAATAAAAGGGTTTGCCATTGGTTCAGTAGAGGTGTTTATCCACGTTGTTTTGGTGCGCGTGTATTCGTGTATTGCATCAATGCCAGCTTCACGGCTTCCGCCACTATTTTTAAAACCACCAAAGGGGGCAATGGGTGAAATGACTCGGTAGGTGTTCACCCAGACAATTCCAGATCGAATTTTTTGTGATACGCGGTGCCCTCGTGCCAAGTTTTGTGTGAAGATGCCAGCACCCAGTCCGAATTCTGAGTCGTTTGCCATGATAATGGCTTCTTCTTCCGTTTCAAACGGAATAACGCTGATCACCGGTGCGAAAAACTCGGTGCGCGTACATTCAATGGACTGATCTGGGCAGGCGAGCAATGTAGGCTCGAAATAGTTGCCATGCTGCATATGTTCGGGTTTTTTCCCACCGAAAACCAACTTGGCACCTTGCTTAATGGATTCAGTAATTACATTGTATGCACGATCAACTTGATGTGCAGTGGCCAAAGGCCCAACCTGTGTTTTGCTATCCAGAGGGTCGCCAATCACTATCGTTTTTGTGCGCTCAGTAATCCGAGCAATCACTTCGTCGTGAATGGATTTTTGTATAAACACGCGAGAACCCGCTACGCAACTCTGACCAGAGGCACCGAAGTTGCCAGCAATAATACCGTTCACTGCGCTTTCAATATCACAGTCATCAAATATCAACATAGGCGACTTGCCGCCAAGTTCAAGGCTGACATGGGCAAAATTTTCAGCAGAGTTATGGACAATGTGTTTAGCCACCTCACAACCACCAGTGAAGGCAACCTTGGATACCATTGGGTGCGAGGTAATCACCCGCCCACAAGGCTCACCAAAGCCAGTGATGATATTAACAACGCCAGGAGGAAAGCCAGCTTTGTCAACAAGTTCAGCAAACTTAAACAATGCGGCAGGCGCTTGTTCAGATGCTTTAATAACGACCGTATTACCAGCGGCGAGCGCAGGTGCAATCTTCGTTGCCGACAAAAACAATTGCGCATTCCATGGCACAATGGCAACAACCACCCCAATAGGCTCTCTTGTTGTGAAAACACACATGTCAGGCTTATCTATCGGCAGTACCTCGCCTTGAATCTTGTCTGCAAGACCCGCGTAATAGTAATAATAATCAGCAACATAGCTTGATTGGGTTTTGGTCTCAATCGCCAATTTGCCAGAATCTTTAGTTTCCAGTTCGCCCAATGCGGGCGCATTTTGGGCGATTAAATCACCCAGCTTTTGCAGTAACTTGCCACGCTCGGTAGCGCTATAACTCGCCCAAGGACCGCTAAAGAGAGCTTCATGGGCAGATTCGATAGCATCGTTTGACTCCAGTTCAGTCGCCGCAGGAAATATTGCCCAGGGCTTGCCATCTGCCGGGTTTATGCTTTCAAAATGATCCGATCCAACTAAAAATTCACCGTTGATATAATGTTTAAAGTGTTGCATGTTTTCCCTCAATAATTGCCTAATCAAATTCAGGCATAACCTTTTCAATAAAGAGCTTCAATGAGCGTTTTTTCTTATCAAAGCTCATTGAGCTATCAATCCAATAACTGTACTCATCATAACCAAGTTCTTCGCAATCTTTTACTCGACGCACAACTTCTTCTGGTGTTCCAATAATACTATTTTTGCGCATATTCTCTGGCGAATACATCTCGATTTTTACCATCTCTTCTTCGCTTAACGGCTCTATTAAGCCTTGATCAATTGTTCGTTCATTCTTAAACCAAGCGCCAAAATAACAATAAAAGCGAGAGATGTCTTTAGCACCTTGTGCTACTTGTTCTTCTGTTTCACCAACAAAAGTATGACGAAGCAGCATAATTTTTGGCCTTGGTTTGTCGCTGTGTGTTTCGCAAGCCTGATTAAAGCGTGCCATCAATAAGGCCACTTCCTCGTCACCGAGCCATAGCGGCGTTACTTGAACATTGCAATCATTTTCCAAAGCAAAGTCATGAGAGCTTTGATCTCGCGCAGCAATCCAAATCGGCGGTCCTTTGTCTTGATATGGTTTAGGCGCGCTTGTTGTTTGTGGGAAAGACCACTTTTCGCCATTGTGAGTGTAGTTTCCCTGCCAAAGTTTTTGTACTGCTGGCACCATTTCACGCAGCGCGCCACTGGCGGCGTAGGCATCAATGCCACAACCAACCCGCTCGTATTCAAACGAGTAAGCGCCTCGGGCAATACCAAGCTGCAAGCGCCCTTTGGTAATTAAATCTGCCATAGCAGCTTCACCAGCGAGTTTAATAGGGTGCCAAAATGGCGCTACAATGGTTGCTGTGCCCAGTTTGATATTTTTTGTGCGATGCGATAAATCGACTAAATTAGTAAAAGGATTGGGCGCAATGGTAAAGTTCATACCGTGGTGTTCACCCGTCCAAATAGTGCTAAACCCTCCTTTTTCGGCAATCAGGCACAGTTCAATGTACTCTTCGTAAAGTTGTTTTTGACATTGGTTTTTGTCAATGCGCTCCATGTGAGCAAAAAAAGAAAAATCCATGATACGTTCCTATTATTGATGATCAGGCTTTATAGCCTCAACTTTGCCATCGGTTTCTTTGCCGACATAAATACCAAAAGCGTTAAGCGCTCTTTCGGCAATATAGCGCTTCAACATCGTTCGGCTCCATTTGTCGCGTATCTTTTCAAACGGCACGTCATCAAAGTCAAAAAATTGACCGCCCTTTGCTTGCGTGGTACCAGCAACCTGGGCACGGTAATAAATCAAACTGGTTTTGTCGTCCCTGCTCTCAAACACTGAAAAAAGATAGTGCTCTGGCGCATCAATGCCAATTGCATGAAGGTTGCTTAGCAAAGTATTTTCATCATCGATAGAACCAAGACTTCTGGCCACAGGAAAATCAAAGTAGCCATCCTCTTGGTCAAGCAAAAAAATTTGATTACGACATTCTATGAGTGCCCCAACCAGTACTTGGGTGTTGTCATCCTCCATTGCACGAAGCATTTTTTGCTCCAAGGCTAGGTTGACATAGTTACCACGTAAAAACACCAGAGGTGTAATGATGGTGCTGTCAAACTCAAGCACCTTTCCCAGAAGAATGTAGTGATCACCTGCGTCTACACATTTGTTTTTAGCGCAGTCAAACCACGCAACAGTGTCGTTGATGATCGGGCTGCCGGTTGTTTTTGTTTGCCAGTTAACATTGGAAAACCTGTCTTCAACGGGGCTGGCAAAGGTGGTGGAAATTTGTTGTTGCTTTTCAGAAAGGATGTTGACGGCGAAGTGAGCACTCTCAGTGAATGCCTCAAGATTAATAGAGGCTTTGTCTATGCATATAAGAATCAGTTTTGGATCAAGCGACACTGAAGAAAATGAGTTGGCAGTAAAGCCAATCGGCTCACCCCTCGTATCCGTTGTTGTCACTATGGTAACGCCCGTTGGGAAGGCGCCCAAGGCGTGTCTAAATTTTCTGGCTTCTTCGTTAATCATTTTTTTCCATGCTTATTTAGAAAATATCCAAGGATTTTATTGGTCTTTTCTGTGGCTATATAAGCCATCATATGCGCCTCTTTTGCGATTGAGTAAAATTCGCCTCTCGGCGTCAACTCGGCCATCTTTTTTGACATCTCTGGTGTGGAGTTAGAATCATCGTCACCTGTTAAGTATAAAACAGACATTTGGAGTTGAGACAATTTATTCATAAATACCTTGTCTGAGAGTGCAAATAGTCGATAGGCTCTGCCATACCCATAGGGAGAAACAACGGATAGCCATTGTTGTATTTTTGCTATTTTCATTTTCTCTTTCGGGCTATTCTTGTCGCTAAACCAGCGTTCAAGTGTCTGCTTAATGCCGCCAACCTCGCTGGATGCAATGACTTGTTCCGCCCTTTTTAAGACGCGACTTTGTGCCTTTTCAGTTCGGTTGTACACAATGTTGATTGGAATCAAAGCGTTGATTTTGCTAGGATATTTCAGCGCAAAAGCGACACCAATTAGCGCGCCCATTGAATGACCAACAAGAGAAAAAGAGGCTAATTGCAATTCATTGCAAAGGCAATATAACTGCTCAACATACTCATCAAGGATCGGGTCTTCACTGGGCATTGGGCTCTTTCCGTGCCCCAAAAAATCGTATGAAATGATTTTATATTCTTTGGCGAAGTGCTCGGTTTGACCAAGCCATACATCGGCATTCATACCAACGCCGTGGATAAAAACGAGTGTTGAAGTAGATTCGCCAGTCACGGTGTAAGCCGTGCCATCTGAGGTGAATTCTCTTGGGTTTATAATTTTATCGGCACTCAAGTCATTCATTCTAACCCTTACAACGCTTTAAAAGTCATTAAAGGCACACACCGTTTTCACTCACTGCCTGCCGACTTGAGAAGTGTTAATATAGTTAGTTAATGAGGCGTTGTCAAGAAGATAGTATTTCAAGCCCTTGTTAGGTGTGGGTCGCTTCAAACAAAAACAAAAAAAAACGCGCGATAAGAAATTCTGGTATAAATGTAAATGAATCAGAAAGACCCAATTTTAAAATAACCAGAGGAAGTAATATTATGTCAATTTTTAAAAAAATGCAAAAAGCCTCAGAAGATCGTGACGCAGAGGCTTTCATGAGCCTTTTTCACAATGATTTCGTGATGGTCAGCCACCAAGATGGCAGCACAAAAAATAAGGATGAGCTTGGCGAAATGGTCAATTATATGATGTCCAGTGATGATTTTGTTGAAAGAGATCATCGCTGTCTTTTCGAAAACGAAACAGTGGTTGTTGACCACAGTTTTATGGATTTTCCAGATGGCACCAGCGAAGCCGTTCTTGCTTTTTATCAATTAGAAGACAGCAAGATTATTCGCTTGGAAACCGGCGCAACCTTGCTAGAAAAATAGAAAAAAATCCTTTTGGAAAAATAAAGCGCTAGAAAGGCGCTTAATTTTCCTTTGAAACCACTAATAATGGCCGAAACTAGTGCTTTTAGCCCGGTTATTGTGAATAAACGGTGATTTTTAGCCTGCCAATTCAAAATTTGGTAAATTATCCCCCTGAGAAGCATCTCTTGTCTTTTGGCAATTTACCCCATTAAAGTGGCGTATTTTTTCAATAAAAACAAAAAAAGGCGCTGTAAAAGCGCCTTTTTAAATTGACTAGAAAGTCTCGGTGAGCTCTTAGTTCACTACGTGAATCTCTACGCCGTTTTGCAATACGTCAGCAACTTGATTGGCTGCCATTTCAGCAACCACAATCGATGCTTCAGCAGTTGAGGCGCCAAGGTGCGGTGTTAAAATTGCCTTAGGGTTGTTGAACAAAACGTTTTCTTTAGCTGGCTCTGTTGAGAAAACATCGATAGCCGCACCTGCGATTAAGCCTTCGTTAAGTGCATCATTAAGATCGCTCTCATCTACCATGTTGCCACGAGCCGCATTGATAATGATTGCAGAAGATTTCATTTTTGAGAAATGTTCTTTGCTTATAAGTGGCTTGCCATCGGCTGCCGCTTTGCCGTGAAAACTAATAATATCACTTTGCTCAAGTAACTCATCAAAGCTAACATTGGTAACGTGAGGAAATTCAGCCTGACGTGACTCCAGTGATTTAGAGCAAACCAATACGTTGACATCAAAGCCACTAACCAAGTGACTAAGCCTTGCACCAATATTACCAAAACCAACAATACCCAAAGTTTTCTTGGATAGCTCGACACCTTTGATGGCTTTTTTCTGCCATTCGCCTTTGTGTGTTGTTTCGTCTGCGAAAGGAATTTTTCTAAGTGCTGCCATGATTAAAGCAAAAGCATGCTCAGCGGTTGCGTTGGTGTTGCCACCCGGTGTGTTCATTACCACAACGCCATTTTCTCTTGCTGTGGCACAGTCGATGTTATCAACGCCCGCACCTGCTCTAGCAATAGCCTTAAGCTTTGTCGCTGCTGCTAAGATGTCTTTTGTGACCGTTGTTGCTGATCTAACCAAAAGACCGTCGTATTCAGAAATGATGTTGATCAACTCCTGCTCTGATAGCCCTGTAATGACGTCAACTTCAATGCCTTTGTCGTTGAAGATTTGATCCGCAACGTTGCTCATTGCGTCTGAAATTAATACTTTATACATTATTTTACCTCTTGATAAGCCCATTCAATCCACGGCAATACTGCCCTCATGTCTTCGTTCTGTACTGTTGGTCCACCCCATAGTCTTAAACTAGGCGGTGCTTTCGGGTATCCACCAATGTCATATGCGACGCCTTCGTCGTCAAGTAGAGTGACGATTTTCTTAACAAGCGCCCTTTGATCGTCTTCATTCAAACTGGTGAATGATTCGTCTTTGATTTCCACTGTGATACTTGTTGAAGATCTTGCGCTTTCGTCATCGCACAAGAACTTAAAGGAATCACTGTTATCTACCCAGTCTGAAATAATTTGAAGGTTTTGGTTTGAATGCTTAATTAGAGCGTCGGCTCCACCGACTGACTCTACCCAATTAAGTGCATCCAGCACATCTTCAACACAAATCATGGATGGTGTATTGATGGTAGCGCCTGCAAAAATACCCTTGGATACTTTTAGTTTGTTTGCTATTCTGAATACTTTAGGCATGGGCCACGCAGGTGTGTGTGTCTCAAGTCTTTCTAACGCACGAGGAGAAAGCGCAATCATGCCGTGGGCACCTTCGCCGCCCAATACTTTTTGCCAAGACCAAGTAACAACGTCAAGCTTGCTAAAATCCATATCCATTGCAAATACTGCAGAAGTGGCGTCACAAATTGTCAAGCCGGTTCTGTCATCAGGAATCCAGTTTGCATCAGGAACACGAACGCCAGCTGTTGTGCCGTTCCATGTGAAAATCACATCGTTATCAAAATTTGCTTGGCTCAAATCAGGCAGTTGGCCGTAGTCAGAAACGTATGAGTTGACGTTTTCAAGTTTTAATTGATTGAGTACATCATTAACCCAATCGTTACCAAAATTTTCCCAAGCCAAAACATCAACACCTCTCGCACCTAAAAGAGACCATAGAGCTGCTTCTAACGCGCCGGTGTTGGATCCTGCCATAATGGCTAAAGTGTAGTCGTCTGGCAAGCCAAGAAGCTTGCTTGATTTGACAATAACGTCATTCAGTTTTGCTTTACAGTGCTTGGCTCTGTGCGATCTGCCAGTATCGGCATTTTGTAGAGCAGTTATATCCCAGCCTGGTCGCTTTGCACAAGGGCCACTGGAAAAGTTTGGATTTGATGGTTTTATTGTTGGCTTAGTTATCATAGTTTTTAGTCCTCAAAGTCATATGCTACCAGGCCATCTAATGGTTTTGGATCAAACCAAGTCGATTTTGGCGGCATTGTTAAATTTTTGTCAGCAAAGTTTATTACGTGTTCCATTGGTGTTGGGAAAAAACAAAAACCAATTTTAGCATCACCTGAATCAACCTTTTTTTCAATTGATTCCAATCCAAGAGAGCCAGAAATAAAACCAATTCTAGTGTCGTGTCTTGGGTCGCCAATATCTAAAATCGGATCAAGCAGATAATGATGTAGTATATTGATATCCAGATTCATCAGTTGAACCAAATCTTCTTCAGGCCCATCTTTTAATATGAGCGAATACCATTTTTTGTCTAAGTACATTCCAAATGTTTTTAACTCACTTGGTTTGTATGAAGAGCTCTGTTCCATCACCACGAAATTCTTTTCGATTTGCTCGATAAAGTCACTAGTGGAGTAACCATATAGGTCTTGTACCAGTCGATTGTAGTCAAGGATGCGTGCTTGGCTTTTTGGGAAAAGAGCCATCATAAAATAATTGTACGGCTCGTTGCCTGTGTGATCGTGGTTTTGGTGTTTTTTATACTCTGCAAACCTTGATAAGGCTGCAATTCTATGATGCCCATCAGCAACGTATGTTCTTCTGATAGCATTAAATAAGTCGCGTATTTGGACTACAGTGTCTTGATTGCTTATTGCCCAAAGCTCGTGTTGACAACAGTCAATGGCTTCAAAAGAATAGGTGGGTTGTGCTGTGATCAGCTCTGCCAATAATTCTGTTAATTTTTCTTCATCGGGGTAAACAACATAAATAGGGCCAATTTGAGCGTTCAGATTTTTAATTTGCTCGAATCTTTTCTGGGAGTTCTCGATATAAATTTTTTCATGACCACGAATGTGTAGATCATCATAGTCCGATATTTTTGCGGTGGCAATCATGCCAACTTGAGAGTGACCTTCGGTTGATATTTTGTAAATATAAAAAGAGTTGTCAGTATCTTTCGCTAGAACTGATTTTTCTTTCATCAGATCGAAGCGATCTTTTGCACCAATCTCTATCTCGCTATCAGTTTTTGTGTCTTTATAGTCTGGGCTAAAAATATTTAGATAGCTCCAAGGATTGCCTTCCTTGTAGTCCTTAATCGCCTCTTCAGAGAGGTGGTCAGTACTAGGAAGAGACACAGACGAAGCTTCTGCTCCTTCGGGTCTTAGTCCTT
>Ga0302118_10000559_pt1 | contig 17879 bp, 10 predicted proteins | sample AG5_331_MG_FD_203126 | JGI IMG/M metagenome (GOLD analysis project Ga0302118, IMG submission 203126) | Marine microbial communities from Western Arctic Ocean, Canada - AG5_33.1 | ecosystem: Environmental > Aquatic > Marine > Oceanic | place: Canada: Western Arctic Ocean | collected 2017-10-01 | reverse complement strand
CGGTGCCAGCAGAGCAGTTGGTGATGATTTGGGAGCAGGTGATACCTACTGTACCTGTGGTATCAACCAACATATTGTAAGCGGTGTATGTACCGAGTGTCCGTCTGGATCTACCAGAGCGGCGGGGGACGATGCTTCGGGATCAAATACCGAATGTTTGATTGCACCGTGTGCTTCTGGCTACCGGGTAAAGGACAATGCATGTGTTGCATGCCCGGCCGGGATGACCAACGATGCTGGTGACGACAATGCCAATGGTGATACCTACTGTGATTCCAGTACCGTGTGCGGTGAAGATGAATACGTATCCAACCATGTGTGTACTACCTGTGCAAATGGACAAGAGGCAGCGTATGGTGCCAATCCTGCTGGAGAAGATACGGTATGTACATGGGGAATGTGTGAGCGAGATTACTATGTTGATAGTAGTAAAAATTGTCGGGGGTGTGAGCCCGGAAAACACAAAGATCCAACCAGTAGACAGTATACGAGCACATCTTGCAATGGAGCACGTACTTGCAAAGAGAATAAAAAGGTAACCTACCTTTATAATAAACAAGACAACACTCAATACACAAACACCAATGGTTACGGCGATCCCTTCGCGGACATTGGCTTGGCAGAAAAAGCATGCACTTGGGACCCATCTTGTACCGCGGTTGTCTTGGAAAAAATACGACACTCACAAGATCAGGAAATTATCACCTCAGAATTTAGTTCGGACACGTCTCAGATTAGTGGTGCGCAATTATCTCAAGGTGCGCTCAGTCAACATATGCGACCTATCCTTCACAATGGAAAGTATTATACGATAGGTGAAGGCGGTACAGGACTACAGTACGCATCTAGCAACAACATGCAATATGTATACGAAATGGACATAGTTGGTAGAACATATGAAAAACGGACGGCCACCAACTACCCAACAGACGACTATCACGATTTTGCGGTTTCTCATTACAACGAAAAGGTGTTTATGTGTGGACATGGTAGCTCCGATTTGCATGTGTTGGATTTGAATACAATGGCATGGACTACAGATGCTGCCACTAACGACGGACCAACATGCAACGAGGGGGAGATGTATTTCGAAGTGATTGGGGATGTATTGTATGCCTTGGAAAATTCGTATGGTGCCTACAAGTACTGGACAATGACTGTCAGTAGCAATACGTACACATGGAGCAGTTACACAGCAATTTACTATGGTGCATACCACACGTCTAGTGGCGGAGCCGTTATGAATTACGAAACCACCGTCGTATACAACCAAAAAATATATATTGTGGGAGGGTGTAGTTCCTCTTCCACTTGCAACGAAAATTACATGAACATATTCGACCCAGTAACAGGAACCGTTACTGCTAGAAAATTTATACCATTTCTTAGTAGTACACAGAACAGTGTACAAGACAATATGGGGATGGAACAGGGTAAGCGTCTCGCTGGAACTCTTCTTATTGGAAGTAAACTATACTTGTACGCCGGAACGGGAAGAAACTGGTATGCTCAGGCGATAAGTAGCTATTACTACGGACAAGAGTGGGTAGTACTCGATTTGGACACCAGTGAAATATATGGGGGCATTACAAATGCAGATTATAAGCTTGATTTGGGCGGGGGACAACAATGTGGTTACGGCGAAGGCAAACTGGTATACGTGGAAGAAGAAAACAAAATTTATACATGGGGCTCTAGCTACCAGTGTTCGAGTTATTCCTATGGAAAACGTGACATTATACGCATGACTCCACAATTGACCAAGTTTTATTTGGCAGATTCTTCGTCTGGAACTGCCAACCAATACATGTACGATTCTCTTGTAAAGTCTACAAGTACCGGAGTATGGGGTAAAACCTGCCGACCTTGCCGCGGTGATTCTATCCACCCAGCCTATACCGATACTATGACAAACTCCGATTATTCCAATTGTACCTTTTCGGACTGTGCGGTGAACCAAGGATCATCCGGTGGAAGTTGTTTTGATTGCCCAACCGGGAAGGTTAGAAACCCACCAATTTCACCGGCTACGGATAATATTTGTACTATCCCACCATGTGCGGCGGATGAGAGGGTTGCAAACCACTATGTGTATGAAACCACTACAGACAAATATGGTTCAAACGCATGCGCTGGAACGGCCGACTGTGAAGCTCAATGTGAAGCCTCTAGCTCATGTGAAGGATATTCAAACAACGGCAAGCAGATTTTGGGAGATTGGGGGGTATTTGGAGGCCTTTCCAACAGTAACCAATGGGTCGGAATAAAAGAAATCTATGTTGATAATGAAGTTCATGGTAACTACGGTCATTCTGGGTCTAAAAATGCAATTGCAATATTAGACGATGGGACGCTAAAAACGTGGGGTGAAGATTCATTTTTTGGTGGTACCAGTTGGAGTCAAACCGGTATCTCTGCTCCAGCTGTTACTGAATTTAAGTTTATGAAATCTGGATTTGGATATATATCGGATGGTAAAGCACACGTGTATACAAAATCCTACGGTCATGACTGGCACACATCCTCAAACAATTACTATTACGAATATACGGGTAGTAGAATCTATTCCAATACAAACAACGGCGCCTTTGCGGTCCAAAATGGAGCCTATGCGCATGTCTATGGGCCTTGTGAAAGCGGTGGAAGAACATCCGGGTGTACTTCATTTTATACTACAATCAATTCAGCTCAATGTGCCGATGGCGAGCTGAAGGTTAATACTGAAGCAATGGCTTGTAAAAGCGCGTCCGGACAATCCTCAATTCAAGCATGGGGTAGGAAATATTCCGGTGGTTGTAACGATGGCACTCACAGTGATTATACTTGTAAACCATCCCACAACGATTATGTCCTATTGGAAAATGTCTACGATGGCTTTGCTGCGGCTCGATCGGATGGAAGCCTTGTTTCATGGGGGCGTAAATCATCTGGTCATAATGGAGATGTAGCAAACAGCGCCGGTGCTTCCGTGATTCAGATAGTATCAACTAGCAATGGCGATGGTGTACTTGCCGCGCTTAGGAGCGACGGCACAGTGTTTGGATGGGGTTCTTCGTCTCCTCCTAGTGGTCTTAGCGGAGTTACAAAGCTCTTTAATAATTATTATGCAATAGCTGCTCTGAAAAGCGATGGTACCGTTGTTGCATGGGGTAACACGGATGGCGGCGATTCTACCGCTGTTCCAAGTGGTCTTAGCGGTGTTACTGACATACTTCCCACTCAAAAAAACTTCGCCGCCGTTATGGGTGGTACCGTCCAATCATGGGGCGAGTATGACACAACGGTCACAGATGTAACTCAGGTGGTTAATAACATGTGGTTCTATGGTGTATTAAAGAGTGACGGTACAGTCACATCATGGGGACGGACATGTGATAATAGTTATAGTTGTCCACCAACAATGTCAAATGTAAAAAAATTGTATGCATATGGCTCGGGAATGGCCGCATTGTCGGATACCTTGTATTCTTGGGGTGCGACTGTTTCAGGAACAGCGGTTTCCAAAGAAAAGAAGTTTACCCACATTGGGTGCAAAGCATGCGTAGCCCCATCCACCAACGAAGCCGGTGATACCGATCTAAACGGAGAAACCGTGTGCGATTGGGGACTTTGCGGGCAAGATCAACGAGCAAGTAATAAAGCATGTGTTGCATGTGACGCCGGAACCTTTAACTTTGCCGGTGATCCAGCGGCTATAGATAGCACTTGCGATGACCCAGACACATGTGTGGATAACGAGTATTCACATTTGGCAGGTATGGGAGGAGAGTCAATCAAATATATAGGTACCGTGGCAGGTCTTGGCATGAGCAGAGATGGAACAAAGGTTATAGCGATTACGTCGTCGTCAGTGAAGATATCCACAGACGGCGGTGTCACATTTAGCACGCGAAGCTTTAGCTGGTATTGTGGTAGTTGTTCTGGGTATAACTACTTTAGAGGGGCGGCCATGTCAGCGGATGGGTCGGTTGTTGCGGTGACATATAGTGGGCATGGTTTATTTGTATCTAGGAACGGTGGGCTTACGGATGCGGATTGGCAAAGTCCACATGGTAATTATGATCAAAACACGGGCATGTATTCGGTTGGAATGTCGGCGGATGGGTCGATAATTGTAGGTGGTGTACAGTCCGCCACTGAGATCGCCCTATCAACGAACACTGGTAACAGCTTTACAAATATAAACAACGCCGATTTTGGAACCGGACAAAAACATATAGCCGCTGCCAAACATAATGGTAATATCGTGATAATAATAGCTACCAGAGATGGAAAAGTGATGCGATCAACCGATGGGTCATCATGGGCCGAATCGACGGTTTCCAACCCGGCTGGTCTCGCCGCTACCAAATTAGACGATTGGAAGTCGGCCACCATATCAGACGATGGCAAATACGTTGTAATAGCAAATCGATGGTATCTTTATACATCGAGTGATTTTGGCGTCACCTTTACACAAGATACCTCTATTGGTTCGGAACAGGTTTCATTTGAGGATGTGCAGTCTAGTGCGGATGGGAAGAATGTATATGCCTCCTTGGGCGCCGATCTGCTGTTTTCCTCCGATAATTATGGTGCAACATGGAATAACCTTGGATCTGGTAGCCAAAAGGGCCGCGACACCAGATCGGGTCATATGCAATTAAAAAGTGATGGAACACTTTATATGGCGTATACTTCTTTAAAAAAGGGAATCCCATCCTACGCATGCTCCGCATGTCCTTCCTCTGGTACGAGAACGGGTGAGAGAATAGCAACGGAGCCATTTGGCTGTACCTTTGGTACCTGTAATGCCAATGAACGCGTGGTTAATTATGCATGTGTTGCATGTGATGCTGGAACCTTTAATGACGCCGGTGACGATGCTGGAGCCGGTGATACCACCTGTGACGATGCCGAAGTATGTCCGGCGAATCATTATGGGGTAGGAAACACCTGTACTCCATGTCAACACGGTGGTACCAACGCTGGTGGTAAAGTAGACTCTGGTCTAGTGTGTATCTACCCTGATTGTCAAACGGATCAATACTCTACCGGCGATGGACAGTGTTTGACTTGCCCGGTAGGTCGATTCATGGTCACTCCAATCAATCCAAGCACCTCGGCGGAATGCTCCTGTGTAGCGGATCAGTACGTATCTTCAATAGCATTTGTAGCGTCATCAAACAAGTACGAAGGAAGCAGTTGTTCTGGTAACAGCGACTGTGAGACAAAATGTACTGCTGATACAAGCTGCGAGGGGTTTACTAATAATGGTGGGGGTGTAGAAGCATGGGGTGCTACAACCGATCCCGGTCTTACGAGCGGTGTTACTAAGATCTTTTCGACCAATGATGCATATGCCGCGCTCAAAACCGATGGCTCTGTAGTAACGTGGGGTACTTCGTCTAACGGCGGTACCGATCCCGGTCTTACGAGCGGTGTTACTAAGATCTTTTCGACCGATACTGCCTTCGCCGCATTGAAATCCGATGGGAGCGTGGTAGCATGGGGTGCTACGGGTAGCGGTGGCTCAATGAGTCATCCTAGTGCTAACCCCACCACGGGCAGCGGCGTAGTCGATATTGTTGGCACTACGGGTGCATTTGCCGCCCTCAAGTCAGATGGTAGCGTATGGAGGTGGGGGGATAGCTACTCCGGCGGCGGTGACAACCAAGGGATCCCCACCGTGCTTCAAAGCGGTGTTACAAAGCTCATTTCGGGACCAAATTCTATTTGCGCCGTGAAATCAGATGGAAGTGTGATAGGATGGGGTCCGGGTGGCGGTCTTACCTCTAATCCGTCTCAGTACTTGGGTGCAGGTTCCTTGTCCAATTATAATAAGATCTTTTCGACCGCTGAAGCCTTTGCCGCGCTCATGAACGACGGAAGCGTGAAGGTGTGGGGTGATTCGGATAGGGGCGGTACCGACCCCGGGATTACGAGCGGCGTGGTAGATATCGTTTCGTCATACTATGCATTTGTCGCCTTGAAATCAGATGGAAGCGTACAGGTATGGGGCGCCACACCTACCGGTGCCACGCTCAGCGACCCCGGTCTTACAAGTGGTGTTACTAAGATCTTTTCTACGTGGTGGGGAGCCTTCGCCGCCCTCAAAACCGATGGCTCTGTAGTAGCGTGGGGTTATGCTGGTCGCGGCGGCACCGATCCCGGTATTACGAGCGGCGTAGTAGATATATTTTCGACCGGCAATGCCTTTGCTGCCCTCAAGGATGATGGAAGCGTACAGGCGTGGGGGTCTTCGACTCAAGGAGGTACGGACCCCGGGATTACGAGCGGTGTAACCGATATCTTCTCTTATTATAAGGGGTATGCCTTTGCTGCCCTCAAGGATGATGGAAGCGTACAGGCGTGGGGGTCTTCGACTCAAGGAGGTACCGACCCCGGGATTACGAGCGGTATTACAAAGATCTTTTCGTCTAAGCACGCTTTTTTTGCTATAGTAAACCCATCGTTGGTATATGGTCCCCTAGCAGCCGGAACGGGTGATTCCAAAGCCATTACACGCTCTGAGTGCAAGTCTTGTCCATCCGGTTTTACCAACGCGGCAGGTGACGATCCAAATGGAGCAGGTACCGAATGTGATTTCACTCCATGTGCTCTGAACCATTATGTGGACAACAATGTATGTACACCATGCGCTGGCGGTCAGTTTAGTGCGGGTGGTCTCGTGACCTCCTGCTCTGGTGTAGAATACTGTGCGGTGAACCAGAAGGTAGTTAGCAATTCATGTGTCAACTGTCCTGCTGGTCAACAAAACGCATTGGGAGTTGCAACCGACAAAGCAGGGGTCGATGGTACCTGTGCGGCAGCTTCATGTGTTACCAACCAATATTCCGATGGTTCCATCTGTCAGAATTGTGCACAACATACCGGAGCCAACAGTGTGGGATTGGACCCATCGGCGGGTGTTACGGCGTGTGTACCAACCACCTGTGGAAACGATCAATACGTAGAAAGCAATGTATGCAAGTTGTGCGATTCCAAAGCATATCGTCTAGCTGGTGATCAAGTCTTTGGCGGTGATACCCATTGCTTCTGTAGAGATCACCATAAGGTCATTAACAAGGCATGTGTAGCATGCGAAGTTGGTTCCAATAACCCCAACTTATGTTATTCCGGACTACAGAATCATTATTGTGTATGCGATGCAAACTATCATGTGGTAAGCAACTTATGTACCGCATGTCCGGGAGCAGCTACAAGGGCAGCCGGTGATTACGCTGGAAATGCCGATACCCACTGTACCTGTGGAGAAGACCAACATGTGGCGAGCAACGCATGTGTTGCCTGTCCAGCAGGTACAAAGAGACCAGCAGGTGATGACTCTAGTGGTGCGGATACACCGTGTTCGTGCCAAGAAAACGAAAATGTATTCATCGGGTACGCAACGAACACAAATAAATACGAAGGAACCAGCTGTAGTAACACCACAGACTGTGAGACCAAATGTTCCGCGGGTGGTGCATGTGAGGGGTATACCAATAATGGCGGGAGTGTACAGGCGTGGGGTGATTCCACCAAAGGAGGCACAGATCCCGGTATCACCAGCGGTGTTACTAAGATCTTTTCAACCCAAGAAGCCTTTGCCGCCCTCAAAGTAGACGGAAGCGTACAAGTGTGGGGTGATTCGTCTCATGGTGGTAGCGATCCCGGTATTACGAGTGGGGTTACTAAGATCTTTTCGACCAATGAAGCCTTTGCTGCCCTCAAGGACGACGGTAGCGTGAAGGTGTGGGGTAATTCAGCTTATGGCGGTGCTGACCCCGGCATTACGAGCGGTGTTACAAAGATCTTTTCGAACACGTATGCCTTTGCCGCCTTGAAATCAGATGGAAGCGTACAAGCGTGGGGTGGTTCTGATAAAGGCGGCGACGATCCCGGTATTACGAGTGGCGTGGTAGATATCGCTTCGAACGATCAAGCCTTTGCCGCCCTCAAGACCGATGGAAGTGTACAAGTGTGGGGAAATCAATGGTACGGCACCGGCGACGATCCCGGTATTACTAGTGGTGTTACTAAGATCTTTTCTACGCGGTGGGGAGCCTTTGCCGCGCTCAAGGACGATGGTAGCGTACAAGTATGGGGTGATCCGGGATACGGCGGCACCGACCCCAGTATTGGAGCAGGTTCTGGTGTTACTGAGATATTTTCGACCGAGGGTGCCTTTGCCGCACTCATGGACGACGGAAGCGTGAAGGCGTGGGGGAAATCGAATTATGGTGGCACCGATCCCAGCCTGACCAGTGGCGTGGTCACGATCTTTTCGACTCAAAGAGCATTTGCCGCGCTCAAAACGGACGGTAGCGTGAAGGCGTGGGGTGATTCGGGATACGGCGGCACCGACCCCAGTATTGGAGCAGGTTCTGGTGTTACTGAGATATTTTCGACCGAGGGTGCCTTTGCCGCACTCAAGACGGATGGAAGTGTACAAGTGTGGGGTCCGGCGTCTTACGGCGGTAGCGATCCTAGTATTGGAGCTGGATCTGGTGTTACAACGATAGTCTCGAGTTTTCAGGCATTTGCCGCGCTCAAGGACGATGGTAGCGTACAGGTATGGGGTGATCCGTCTTACGGCGGCACCGACCCCAGCATTACTAGCGGTGTTATTGATATATTTAGTACCAGTTATGCCTTTGCCGCTATAAAAAATCCATCGTTTGCATACGGTCCCCTAGTAGCCGGCACCGGTGATTCAGTGGAATACAAACAAGAATGCCAAGCCTGCCCAACCGGCTCCATAAGAGCAGCTGGTGATTTGGTAGCCAATGGGGCAACGGTATGTGCCTGTCCAGAGAACTTCCATGTGTCTGGTGGTCAGTGTTTGGCATGTGTAGCGGGTACTAGAGCAGCTGGAGACGATCCATTGGCTGGTGATACCCACTGCGCCTGTAACGAAAATCATCATGTGGCTTCGAATGTATGTACCGCCTGTCCTTCAGATTCTACAAGGCCAGCTGGTGACGATGCTTCTGGCGATGATACGAAATGTGCATGCGATGAGAACTTTAAAGTATCCACCGGTTCTTGCTCCGCCTGTCCCGCCAATACCGAATTGGCAGCAGGTGGCGATTTGGCCGGTGATGATACTGTATGTACATGCAAAGAAAACTTTTATTCCAATGGCGGTGGCTCCTGTTCTGCCTGTGGTAGTGGAGCAGTCATAGCCTCTGGAAGTGATCCGGCAGCGGCAAGTGTATGTACTTGTGATGCTGGATACGAATTGAATGGCGCATCGTGCTCAGCCTGTGGTTCTAAAGAAGAATCAATAGCTGGAGGAGCATGTCTATGCAAAGATTTACATCATGTGTCTGGTGGGGCCTGTACCGCCTGTGCGGCTGGTTCTACTCATCCGGCGGGTGATGATAAAACGGTAGATACGGTGTGTACCAATACTTTATGTGCGGAGAATGAACGAGTACAAAATAATGTTTGTGTTCCTTGTATTCCGGGTAAGCTTCGAGCTGCTGATGACGATGCTACCGGTGCAAACAGCGCGTGTGCATACCAAGGAACGCAACATGAAATAACGGCGGTTGGTGCTTATGCCTTCCGTATTGATACCCTTGCCAACAATGCGGCGCTTACCATTCGGGTTGGAGAGACACATACCTTTATTCGGGGTACTGGTGGAGATCCATTTCGAATTGTAACTGCCGAAGATTGTGCCGGGAAGGGATGTGATTTGGGACAATATTCCGAGTTGCCAAGTTCCTCTTTGGGAATGGACGATTCGGAAAAAGATACAACGGTAACAGTATTTACACCAACTCTGGCCGGGTTGCATTATTACATGAGTACCACCACTCCATACAGGAAGGGTCGTATCTATGTGAAATATGAATTATGTACTATTACCTACCCAGAAACAATATTGGCACAGGGTTGTGAATTGAGCGGTGAAATTACCCTGTCGGGTCCACTGACTATTAAATTTGCACTGGCCCGACTACGTGCGCAAGATGGCGCGGTACCACAGATTACTGCTGCCAGTGGTGCAAGGCACTTCACGGTAAGCGGTGGACATAAATTGACACTGGAAAATATCGACTTGAACGGAGGACGAGGATCAGAAGGTGGTTCTATTCTGGTAGACAATGGTGAAATCGATGCAAACAATGTGAAATTCACCGATAATGTAGCTTCTTCTAAGGGGGGAGCTATCAGAGTGAAAAACGCGGCAAGTAAATTGTCACTGAATAATATTCTATTCGCTGATAATCAAGGTTCGGAGGGTGGTGCTTTATCCATCCAAGACGATCTGACTCAAAAGGTAGAGATCCACAATTCGGACTTTAAGAACAATCGTGCCTCAAGTGGCCACGGTGGTGCTATTAGCACTGCCGGTGAAGTAAACATTACGATTACAAACTTTGAAGACAATACGGCTAATGCCGGCGAAGGCGGTGCCATTAGTGCAACCAAAGATGTTACCTTAACGGGTTCATCCTTTAAGCGCAACAAAGCCCTAAAGGGTGGAGCCATGCGAGCATCTGGAATCAAGGTAGAGATGTCCAACATGGTAATCGAAGCAAATGAAGCAGTAGAAGAAGGTGGAGCATTTAACGCGGAGAACTCTGAATTTGATGTACGAACCTCGACCATCACCGGTAATAAAGCCAAGCGAGGAGCAGCCTTTCGATCACGATCGACTGGTTGTACCACCAACTGTAAGAAATTAAGAATCCGATCTTCTTCTTTGGAAAACAACGAAGCAACTACCGCTGGTGGTGCGGTTGATTTCGACGGAGATGCCAATGCGGAACCACAATTTTGGGTACAAGATTCCACCCTGACCGGTAATACAGCCGGTGGACAATCCAGTGATTTTAAGAAACGTGGTGCAAATGTGAGAATTAAAGCGATCGATTCCGTTATTGGGAGCATCGATGGTGGAGCAGTAGATGCCACTTGTGAAGCTGGTCAGTGCGATGGTCGTGCCCATTCCACCTGTGCTTCAGGGACCGTCGGGTCAAAATGCGAATGCGATGGTACTTCAAGGCATTTGGATGGAGTAGAGTGCAAAGAACACAAGGCGTGTACTGGTTTGGACTTGGATGTAGAAATTCGAGGACCGGACAAGTCACACAATCGATTGTGTGGAACCAAAGACATTGCCGAGATCACCCATAAATTGGATGCTAAAGGTAAAGAATTGGCAAACATGATTGAAGCGAAATTGGTGAGTGAGGGGGTTGCTGCCGACCAAGCATATGCTTTGGCGGTAGAGGTGTTTGGGGAAGTTAATAAATGTGAGTAAATAATATATGATTATTTTATATACTTATTAGTGATGTAATTCCTATATCTAGACTTGTAATTGTCTTCTCTATTTCTTCGTATGGCGTATCTCCGGTGTATCATCTTTCCAATGTCTTTAATCGCCTTTTCCAAGTCGCTGGTCTTTTTATCTTCCAATACTATCCACGCTTCCTGAATCTCACCATTTATTGACACGTGATGTTGGGCGATGGAACAGTCGGTTCTGGTTTGAGCCTTTCGTATTTTTTCTAACCATTCTTGGTCGGGGGTTTTCCCGAATTTATCACACTCCCAGCTGCTAAACCATTTGATAATGCCACCGCGGTGAGCACTTCGTACAACTCGAATGGCCTTGTTACACCACGGTTTGTCTTCCAAGTTTCCGCGTATCGTAACAACATTATCCTGAACGACAATACACCCGGGCGCTATGATTTTATTAACTAGCTTTATGTTTCGACCCCTTTTACCAAGGAGTTTACCCAAATTTTCAGGAGGAACTTGTAGTGTTTTCGTATCCATTTGTATATAAAATGATAGACTTAAATATGTTAAAATTTAAAACCTAAAGTATTACTAGCCTTCTCCTCCGACATATGATGTTGTGCAAGACTATGTACTGCTTTCCATAAACATTCTGAAAAGAACATACCTACGGCAGTTGGATCTTCTATGACTACTTCTTCTGACGAGGTTAGAAACAAAACATCTCCGTCCGAATGAGCTGCGTAAGGAATAATCACCCTTCCACAGGACACATGGACTTGTCGTGCCAGTTGTCTCATAAGGTCCATCGATTTGCATTTGCCGTTGGTGTGAATAAGAATGTTTGTACTACGAAATTGATTGTCGGTTCTTTTTGTATCTGGGTTGTACATGATCTCTCCGTCTAACCCATGAATAGATCCTTTACTGTTCAGATTGCAATATACATTGCATGTGATCTCGCCAAATTTATATCCCCCTGCCACCTTTGTCCTGTATGAAATAGAATCACAATATGCACCCTGACCACCGGGTGCTCCATACGATCCTGTCGCAATAGAACCTACTTCGGCATTGCTACCGGCACCGTATTGACCCAAACGAACCGTTTTACCACACTCTAGTGCATTTTCGTATGCCATCGCGCCAAGATTCGCATCGGGTGGCATCCAATCGTCTATTTTCCCCCATGCCCCGCTAAAGGTGATAGCGCCCTTTACCGCCGGTATTTTATACATTTCCCCATCTCCGTATCGTATGTCATTGTCTATATTGTATTTTGCCATGGCCTGTGCAACTCCTGCTATTGCTACCAACCCATTAAGTGAACCACCTGCTAGACATATTGCATCTACCTTATTGCATTCGGATGGATCATTTGAAAATACATCGCGCGGATCACCGTAATAGGTACCTACCGCACCGCCTAATTTATCTACGACGCATCTCATTTGTTTTTTAAATACAAATACCGTACAACCCACCTGAGGGCAAGTCTGCGAATCTCCTAAATCGTTGTATGATGCTTCTCCTATCATGAAATCATCGGAGTGGTGATATTCATGCATTTACTCTAAAACCATTGTATAAATATACTACGCGAATACATAAATGTCTACTTTTCCCAAGCTTAACATAGACATCCGTGATTTGACCAAGACAAAGAAGTTACAATTTGTCATCCAACCAGAACCAGAGCCCCCGCCAAAACGCGTTAAATATAACCGGTTGTACTATGCAATACCTATTGTTCTGTGTTGTTTTTTCCTGTCTTACATGTTTTCCACGCCGGTCAGAAAATTGCGAAAGATTATACGCATGTCTTGTTCCATAGCCAACAACAGGCAGATATGCTCGGTCTACGGCGAAGGAGAATATGTGGTCAATGCCAACGGATGCGATAGTTTTGAATTCAATGGTATACCCTTCACCGATCTAATGAACAACGGTAATTATCGAATACCCTCTTCGCCGGATATGTCTTTGCATATTATTGAACCATGTCCTACCATAGTGGCCACCGTTGATACAAATATTATGGCACCATACAAGGAGTATGCGAGGAAGGGGATGCCATATACCAAGAGGGTGGTGTGGATAACGGATAACTGTTACGATGATTTTACGCTGGTGATAGGCCAAGAGATGGTTTTTGACAAGACCCCCGTCTCTATGATAGACCATGTTAAACTGGGTAACATCACCGCGTGTACATACGAATCTGTTGGTGTGTCGGGCCAGTTGATTATTTCTGGTAGAGGATGTGGTAAACCGATCCACATTTATAGTATATAAGCCCGTTTTTATCATACAGATATGAGTTTAACGGATATGTTACATCACAAACTGGTCGGTGAAAATGACACGGTATTTTTCACCTTTAAAGGTAATCATTTCACAGCGAAGATACTACGCGGCGGTCTGATTGGCGAATGTGATATGAGCTATTGTGGCAAGACCCGAACTATTTTACAAGGAGTTACCGCATTTGGTTCCCTAACCGCGTGGACAGAGGCATGTTTGCAAGATGTATTGGAAGAGTATTACACGCGATATTCGTCGTGGAAGAGAGTCAACCACAAGGAATCGAAGCGTAGTATGGGTGATCTGAGAGACCAGTGTAAGCTGTTGTCTAAAAAAAGGAAGCGGGACGATGAAATTCCCGAGTTGTATAAGGAAGTCTACCGTCTTCAGCAGACCATTGTAGATATGAAAAAACACATAGAGTGCTGGGAAAGTGGAAATACGCCTTCGCCAAAAGACTGGGAGGTGACTAGCATCAAACCAGATTTACCAATCTCTCATAGAAAAAATGAAGCACAGATGAGAGTACAATATATAGCTATGGGCCAACCCAGAGGGATCGATTTAGAATTATTTAATATCTTACAGTAATTTTGCCGTTTCCAGTATTCTTCTTTTCTCTGTTAATCCCACTATATCGTTGTCCCATTCTGTATCCATACTAAAAAAAATAACGCTATTCCCATACTAATCATTTTAGAGAGGGCACCCCTCAAACCAAACCACTATTTTATTTAATTAAATACCCCCCATGTTATACCCATGTTAATTACATAGGATAGTAGTGTACTTAATAGTATAGTATGAATTAATTAAATAAATAAAAAAACTTTTTTAAATAGAGGCCCTGTCTCTGAGTCGAGCTAGGCTTGCACAGCGGGTCTTAAGATTACGACTGTAATAGCGTTGGTCCAATAAACTGGCCCGACATTTTTCATGGCTTTTTGCCTTTGCCGTCAAAGACACTGCCAGTTGGTAAAATGCAAGCCAACAACGTTTTCCTTCCCTTTTCCACAATCTATTACTCAAAAAGATGGATTTATTCGGTGATAAAGTAGATATGAAATGGAACAAAGACCACGAGGGCAACTACCATGGGCATGGGTACGGAATGGGAGAAAAATACATTTTTGTTGGAGAGTACATACATGGCACAATATGGGGAGATCTTCTTCTTCATGATAATGTTACCGGTCAACTTATTCTCAAGGCAGAAATGGAGGATTCGATGGCACATGGTAGATATGAATATTATCAGAATGGAACACTGAGCGAGAAGGGCATGTACAGAAACGGTAAAAAATACTTTCATGTGCGATTCAAGGATGGAAAAATATACGAGTATGGGTTTAGCAAAGACGACAAACTGAACGGATATGGTTGTACCAAGGACAAACATGGTCAGATATATACCAGCCCAAATTGGGACATGGGTGTGATAAATGGCCTTGGTTGTATCCAAGACACAGACAAGACGGTTATTTTCTACGGTATATTCAAAAATAATCTGCCCTTGTACGAGTGCAACGAGAAACATGCCATGATGTTAAAACTGTGGAAAGAGAGAGAAGTAGACCATATATCGGTACAGTGTGCGGAAAGTGTATTATCTTAATATTTATATTGTTACATAACCAAAATATGGTACACGCAAATATATCTCCACTAAAATCCACAGGATTAAACTTACAATAAACCCGGTCCAATTAAAAATTTCTTCATAATTGTCCAGATACGGGGGAGATGCAAACAATAAAATAAGTGTGATTGTTAGAAGAACAGTATTGAATAAGAAAACCAAAATATTTCCCAACAAATTCTTCTTGAATAGTTTGTATAGGACATAGTACGCGAGTCCAACAAAGAACAGACTTTCTACTACCAGTGTGATTTCATATGTGTTAACGAAGGTGTTATAGTTTGGTTCGAAGCACGGTGTCCACCCAAAGGCTTGGTCTATTGACTCTTCGCATTTAATTCTATTTTCACCATATAAAATATGCCATAAGTGTGACATCCACGGTGTTAAAAAAGTTATAGTGACTACCAACGAAAAGAACCACGACTCATTTTTCAACGAAGTATACCAAGATACAAGGAAGTGTGCTATAAAAACAACAACAAGTATAATATTGACAAGTAGTTCAGACATTTTATATTACAATCGACCTTTATATACTATGGTATATTATCGTAATAATTTTAAGTATTGTTTATATTCTTTTTGACATACAGATAGAGATGGTATGTGAGGCATAAACCATATAAACCGGTGGTATTTCATGCAGTCTTGCCATTCATTATATGCTTGGTGTACTTCCATTTATCATAGCGCTAGTTGGTGGTTATAGTATCATTTTTGTGAAATGGTGTGGCAAATAATAGATTAATACAACACCATGCATTCCATATGGCCAAAGACATGGAAACCGGGTGTGATATTTCTATGTAAGACCATGCGAAGAGACCACAGAAAATGGCATAATACATGGCGGCGCCCAAGGTAATAGGAATATTTCCTATGGTTTTGGTGAGGTAATGGTTCGACCTGTCGTCATAGTATGTATCTAAATCGTCCAACCAAAACCTAGTATACCAATACATCCCCAAGGCCATGAAAACAGAATAGCTAACAAACAGTGCTCTATTCAAAGGGTCAATATCACCGGCAGCTACTTCTATACCCCTAAGAACAGAGTATACTTTTCCCCCGTAGTTCATCATAACCACATGTCGCAAAAAGAATTTTGCATCCGGCCAACTGATAAAGCTTTCGGACAACATTTGTTTACCTTTTAGGTATAAATATACCCCCAAAACATAGAAATGTTGAAGGTAAAGGTAGGAGATGTTGTTGAAATAAAAAGGATTATCACTGTCGAAGAAATAAACGACAAAGAGAAACAGATAAAGATAAAATGGAAGGATAAGCTAGGCAATGAAAAAATACAATGGATAACCTATAAAATGTTTTTTATGCTTTAACGGGATTTAATTAAATACCAGTATACCTCAGCGTCTATTCCTTCGTCGTTTACGTAACCATCTATAGTGCACTATTTCTGAACCACGAAACAATTTCAAGCGTCCGTCTATGATTGATCCGATTACTTGTCTGGTACCGGCTCTGGTTGATATATTTCTGTCGTGTATAATATGTTTTCGATGGTGTTTATAAGTGACAGTTGTAGTAAGTCCCACTTTGCTATAATTGCTGCTTCGAAGGTCTATAATTATATCGCCAATCTTCAGGCCACTAACATACGTTTCATAAAAATGTTCCTTTTCAAACATGTGTTTATAATAGAATTTTGAGTTAAGTCTTCTGTTTAAACATAATTCTATTTTAAGTCTATCTGAAGCTCCTAAAAAATTAAATATGTACAATATCAAATCCTTCGTCAAGTCCAAGAGTGTTTTCCCCAAGTTTACTTTTCTCCGGATTCTTTGATCCATCGAGTATACACATCTCTATGAAGAATTGCACTGTTAAAAATAAAACCAATGGAATAATAATTGGACACCGACGTACCACTCGTTCCATGTTGGAATACCATGTTAGGATTATATACCATGCGTGGGCACATGTCGGGCCACTTTAGTGACTCGGGACAGTTAATACGAGCAATGGTTGAATACAAAAATAAAGTCTAACATTTTAATAAATGTATATATAAAGTAACTATTTTACCAAATGATTGGATTTAAACACACCTTCAGTGCGTCCGAAGCAAAGGAACACTGCGCCCGCCTTCTAAACAAGGTCCCCGAAAAATATAAACCAGAGGTAGAACAATTATACGAATGGGTTACAAATGCGGACTTTATCCACGCCTTGGAAAGTAACACCAAAGAACAATGGGAGTTTTGTAATCGGTCCATGGGCGTTGCCCCTAAAATGTACATAGATAAACGAGTGTTGTCTGGCAAACACGGAGATATGATGACAATTGGTTATCCGACAGTCTCCACCAACAAACCGGTTTGTCGCCTATGTGACGAATCGTTGGCGGAAAGTATAGAATACAAAACGAAACACGTTGTTGTATCGTGTCCGTGTGGTAGAATGTATTGCCATGCAAAATGTGCCGACGATTATCTATTAAAAGACCCACAGTGTTGTGTATGCAAGAATTATTATATTTATGACGCTAAGAATTCAGCGCTGAAAGCCACGATTGTAAATCGGAGATAGATATAGGTGGTCGCTCTTGGAAAAAGCCAAGTTCCCCCCTACAGTAATAATAAATAAAAGATATGACTGTTTTCATTTTTTCCCGCAATTCGTCACTGTTTTGAATCTGTTCTACTGTGATATTCTCAAATTC
>Ga0302118_10000556_pt1 | contig 17916 bp, 16 predicted proteins | sample AG5_331_MG_FD_203126 | JGI IMG/M metagenome (GOLD analysis project Ga0302118, IMG submission 203126) | Marine microbial communities from Western Arctic Ocean, Canada - AG5_33.1 | ecosystem: Environmental > Aquatic > Marine > Oceanic | place: Canada: Western Arctic Ocean | collected 2017-10-01 | reverse complement strand
TGCATGTCACTGATGTGCAGCAGCAGGACGAAGCCGGCGATCTTGAGCTAGATACTGATGGTTACACGTTAGTTTCAGTTTACGCCGACTACCATTGGACTTACAGTAATGACAGTGAATTGAAGCTCTTCGTCCGCGGAGACAATCTGTTAGATGAAGAAGTTCGAAATCACGCTTCACTTCTTAAGAACTTTTCTCCCGAGCCTGGGCGTGGTGTGACAATGGGCCTAAGGTTTGAGTATTAGCCAGCTGGCATTGTAATTGGTTCTCTCTTTTAGCCTCCTAACGGGGGCTATTTTTAATAAGCTGCAGTGAGTTTAATTCTGGACGAAGAGATTCGTCATCACACTTCATTGCTGAAGAATTTGGCGCCAGCGCCGGGAAGGTCTATTGAGGTTGGGTTACGGTTTGAGTTCTAAAGCGTACTGGTAGATTTACACTAACTGCTAGAGTTAGTACTAAATAGTGCTGGCTTGTTCTGCTGTCTCAGCTGTCTCAGGTGTATCGCTGGTCGGTATGAAGTCGCCAGTGAAGTTGGTAAGTGCGTCCTCGACGAAGAACACTGACACGCGCTCTTGGCCGCGTATGCCGCCACCGGGCTGAAAGTTATAGACATAGTCCCAGCGATCTTGATGGAAGGGGTCGCGCACTAGCGGCGTACCCATAACAAAAATCACCTGCCTTTTCGTCATGCCAGGGCGAAGTTGATCGACCATGTCCTGAGTAATGATGTTTCCCTGTGGAATAGAAATTTTATACACGCCGGGAAAATCCATGTTGCCGATATTGCCACAAGCCAATAACAGGGACGTCAGGATAAGTAGAGCGCTGATTCTAAATGCTTGTTTCATAATTCTGTCGTTGACTCGCTCTAATTTGACCCTAATAAATGTAAGGTCAATATCGTTGTCTTCTGTCCTAAACCTTCGAAACTGCGGGCTTAATCTTTCATCGAGCCCAGCCAGCAGGCATAATACCCTACTCCTAGAGGCAGTAAAACTGCCTACGGTACGGCACCTAAGTGCAACCCCCGAATTTGAGAGTGAGATATGGCTACAGAAAATCAGGAACTTCGCAAAGCAGGTCTCAAAGTAACCCTGCCCAGGGTTAAGATTCTACAAATCATGGAGAGTTCCGAGACCAAGCATCTAAGTGCGGAAGACGTCTACAAGGCCCTAATAGAGGCCGACGAAGATGTTGGCTTGGCCACTGTTTATCGAGTGCTTACGCAGTTCGAGTCGGCGGGTTTAGTGATGCGCCATCATTTCGAGGGCGGCAGTTCGGTCTTCGAACTCACCTCGATAGACCATCACGATCATATCGTTTGTCAGACATGCGGCAGCGTTGAAGAGTTCTACGACGAGATTATCGAGAACCAGCAAGAGATGATCGCCGAGAAGTATGGTTTTAGGATAACCGACCACAGCATGTACCTATACGGTATCTGCAAAGACTGCCAAGCCAAAGAATAGAGTGAAATAGACAGGAATAACGGCTGGCTAGTTGCTAGCTACCATCTGCTCAGCGTGTGCGAGTGATTCGTCACTTAGGTCTTCACCACCCAACATGCGCGCCAATTCTCGCACAATTTCAGTCTCTGAAAGCTCAGTTATCTGCGTTAGTGTAGATCCGGCCTTCGTGAACTTACTCACAAAGAAATGATGATGGCCCTGGCCCGCGACCGGCGCCTGATGGGTAACACACAGAATCTGCGTGCGCTCGGCAAGCTGTCTGAGTAGCTGGCCGACTACCTTCGCAACCCCGCCACCGATGCCTACATCCACCTCGTCGAATACCAGACTTGGTATATGTGACGTCTTTGCGGTGATTACCTGTATCGCGAGACTGATTCTGGAGAGTTCACCGCCCGAGGCTATCTTTATAAGCGGCTTCGCTGCCTGGCCTGGGTTGGTGCTCACTAGAAATTCAACGACTTCTAAGCCATTCGCGGCGGGCTTGTCCTTTTCGCTGGCGAGTAACTGTACCTCCAAGCTCGCATGAGGCATGCCCAGCTGCTTGAGTTGTTCATTGACCTGCTTGGCGAGCTTGCTGCTGCCTTTTTTGCGTTGCTTGCTGATCTCGCCAGCAACCATAAGATAGTCGGCGCGCAGTTGCTTGTCGGCGGCCGCCAGCTTCTCGAGTTCGACATCGCTGTTTTCGATAAGGTTTAGTTGCTGCCTTAGATCGGCGATGACTTGTGCTAGCTCGTTTGGTTTAACCTTGTGCTTACGCGCGATGGCATGGAGTAAGCCAAGTCGTGTGTTGACCTGCTCTAGTCGTTCCGGGTTCGCTTCAAATTCATCGGAGAAGGCGCGAAGATCGGACACCGCTTCGTCGAGCTGGATAGAGGCGCTTTCTAGTAGCTCTATGATGCTGGTCACGCGGGCGTTCTTCTCGGGTAATTCGTTGAGTGCCTTCAGTGCCTGATGCATTGCAGCCGTGGCATTTTTCTCATCGTCGCCGCCACATAAAGTCAGTGCCGACTGCACCGAGGCTATTGTCTCATCCGCGTGATTCAATGACCTAAATTCCGCTTCGAGCTTGGGTACTTCGTCAACGGCAATGCCGAGTTCATCTAGTTCGCTCAGTTGGTAGGAGAGCAGCTGTGTCTGTGCCGAATCTTCCTGCGAGCGGTTGCTTAGCGCCTCGATCAGCTGCGCATTCTTCTGCCATTGCTTGTAAGTGGTTTGCATCGCAACGAGGTGTTTTGCTGAGACACAGAAATCGTCGAGCAGGCGCTGATGGGTGGCGCGGTGTAATAGAGATTGGTGTTCGTGTTGGCTGTGAATATCTAGCAGCATCTCGCCTAGCGACTTCAATGACGCCATGGTGACCGGCGAGCCGTTGATATAGCCCTTCGATCTGCCGTCGGCGTTGACCACGCGGCGCAGCAGGCAGGAGCCCGAATCGGATTCTTCTTGGAGGTCGTTCTCGCTCAACCACTTTTGGGCAGCAGGAATGTTGGTGATGTCGAACTCTGCGCAGATGTCGGCCTTCTTTGCGCCGGTGCGAACTATGCCCTTGTCGGCTCTGTCGCCTAATGTCAGGCCAAGACCACCTAGCATGATGGATTTGCCGGCCCCGGTTTCCCCGGATATCACCGACATGCCTGCCTTGAACTCTATCTCTAGCGTGTCGACGGTGGCGTAATTCTGAATGGATAGTTGTTGCAGCATAGGGCTAAAGTATATTGGAAGAGGGTCCAACAATGCACAAAATTTGCAAATAAATACGCGCTGCTTATTCTGGCTACAACTTAGTTAATTTGCCTGTGAACCCTCTTGTGAGAATATCCACTGAAGAAAATTTCTTGGAATTTCCTGTAATTGCTTGAAACCTCTCCTCAAGCCCCCATATACGGGTCATTGCCTGCTTGACAGGCCATGAATACTCACAGTAATCGAATCACAAAGTTTAGGCAGGGGACGTCATGAGCACGCAGACTCCAGATCAGGAATCAGAGAATGAAAAGCCCGAGGATTCTCAGGCATCAGCAGAAGAGACAATAGAAGAGACAATAGAAGAGACAATAGAAGAGACAGATGATGACCAGGGAGCGGATCTTGATACAGAGGATTCCCCCGAAGAAGGCAGTGATAGTGAGCAAGCTTTGGAGGCTGCGCTAGAACAGGCGCAGAACGCCAAGGATGACCTACTACGCGTGCAGGCGGAGATGCAGAATCTGCGTCGTCGCACCGAGCAGGATATCGAGAAGGCGCATAAATACGGCCAAGAAAAATTGAGCAACGAGCTATTGGCTGTCATGGACAATCTGGAGCGAGCTCAGGAAGCAGCCAGCAACAGCGAAGATGAGGCCATCAAAGCGATCCGCGAAGGCGTTGATCTCACGCTGAAGGGCTTTTCCGATTGCTTCACCAAGTTCAATATCGAGACGGTTGACCCTCTAGGCGAGCCGTTCGATCCACAGCTCCATCAAGCCATGTCACTGCAGGAAAACACTGAATCTGAGCCGAATACGGTAATCGCAGTCATGCAGAAGGGCTATACCCTCCATGGGCGGGTGATCCGTCCAGCTATGGTGATGGTCTCTAAGTAGAGAGCACGCTCCATCGAGGTTGATATTGAAGACCGCTGGCTACAATAGCCCTAAGGAAATTGAGGAATTACCAGTTTGATCCTTGAAATACACCGGATTGGGCCAATATTGGAGTCATTAGTAATTTATACGCCGGATCAGCGCGTACGTGAGCGCGATTCAGGACACTAGAACGATCGGAGATTTGGAAAATGGGAAAGATAATTGGTATCGACTTGGGCACCACCAATTCATGCGTAGCAGTCATGGATGGCGGCGAGGCCAAGGTACTTGAGAACGCAGAGGGTGATCGCACCACGCCGTCCGTCATTGCTTACAGCAGTGATGACGAAACGCTTGTTGGTCAGCCTGCTAAGCGTCAGGCAGTCACGAATCCAAGCAACACATTGTTTGCGATTAAACGTCTGATTGGGCGTAAGTTCAAAGACGATGTTGTTCAGAAAGACATTAAGATGGTGCCTTACAAGATTGTCGAAGCCGACAACGGCGATGCTTGGGTTGAGGTAAATGGTGAGAAGATGTCGCCTCCGCAGATCTCAGCGCAGACTCTGATGAAGATGAAGAAGACGGCGGAAGACTTCCTCGGCGAAAAGGTTACCGAAGCGGTTGTTACCGTGCCTGCTTACTTCAACGATTCTCAGCGCCAAGCAACTAAGGACGCCGGCAGGATTGCGGGTCTAGACGTTAAGCGCATTATCAATGAGCCAACAGCTGCTGCCCTTGCTTACGGCATGGACAAGAAAGTTGGTGACTCAACTATCGCGGTGTATGACCTCGGTGGTGGTACTTTCGATATTTCGATCATCGAGATCGCCGAGACAGACGGCGAGCACACTTTCGAAGTGCTTTCTACCAACGGCGATACGTTCCTAGGTGGTGAAGATTTCGACTTGCGTCTGATCGACTACTTAGCAGATGAGTTCAAGAAAGAAACAGGCATGGATCTGCACAACGATCCGCTTGCACTGCAGCGTCTTAAAGAAGCGGCAGAGAAGGCGAAGATCGAATTGTCTTCGGCGCAGTCTACCGAAGTGAACCTTCCTTATATTACTGCTGATGCATCGGGTCCTAAGCACCTTGTGCAAAAGCTAACTCGAGCAAAATTCGAGTCCTTGGTTGAAGAACTAGTTGAGCGCACTTTGGCCCCATTGAAGACAGCTCTGGCTGATGCCGATCTGAATGTTTCAGGAATCGACGATGTGATTCTTGTTGGTGGCCAGACGCGTATGCCACTGGTACAGGCGAAGGTAGCCGAGTTCTTTGGTAAGGAAGCGCGTCACGATGTGAATCCTGACGAAGCAGTTGCAGTTGGTGCTGCGATTCAGGCGGCGGTACTTTCCGGCGACGTGACTGATGTGTTGCTTCTCGATGTGACGCCTCTGTCGCTAGGCATCGAAACTATGGGCGGCGTTTCGAGTAATCTTATCGACAAGAACACCACGATTCCTACTAAGAAGACGCAGGTCTTCTCGACAGCCGATGACAATCAGACTGCCGTAACGATTCACGTCGTTCAGGGCGAGCGTAAGCAAGCTGCACAGAATAAGTCGCTGGGTCGTTTCGACCTGAGTGATATTCCTCCTTCGCCGCGCGGCATGCCGCAGATCGAAGTAGCCTTCGACCTAGATGCGAACGGTATCTTGAACGTGTCGGCCAAAGACAAGGCGACGGGTAAAGAGCAGTCAATCGTGATCAAGGCATCCAGCGGATTGTCTGACGAAGAGATCGATCAGATGATCAAGGACGCCGAGGCAAATACTGCCGAGGACAAGAAGTTCGAAGAGCTTATTGCGGCGAGAAACACAGCCGATGGCATGATTCACGCGACCAAGAAGACTTTAGATGAAGCCGGCGACAAGGCGACTGACGAAGAGAAAGACGCAATCAACAGCGCCATCACCGAGCTTGAAGAAGCGGTAAAGGGTGATGACGTAGCGGATATGGAAGCCAAGACTAAGGTGCTGACCGATGCCTCAGGTAATCTAGCGCAGAAGATGTATGCCGAGGCGCAAGCTGCTGAAGAAGGTGCGGCAAGCGCAGCAGATGCAGCCGAAGGTGGCAGTGCTGAGAATGCCGAAGCCGTCGACGCTGAGTTTGAAGAGGTTTCCGAAGAAGCTGCTACCGAAGAGAAGGAAGAAGAAAAGGAAGAGAAATAGTCATCCTTTTGTAGCGAGTTAGTGGCAACACTGACCCGTACTAAAGACGATTATTCACTTGAAAACTAAGTCATTTCGATGACTTAGTTTTTTTGCGTCTATTGAAGGAAAGAGTACGGCAAGAGATAAGAACAGACCGATGTCAAAAAAAGATTACTACGAAGTACTGGGCGTTTCCAAAGACACACAGGCAGCCGATATTAAAAAGGCCTACCGGCGCGTGGCTATGAAAAACCATCCGGATCGTAATCCTGACAACGACGAGGCTGTAGAGATATTCAAGGAGGCGAACGAGGCCTTCGAAGTACTCTCCGATAAGGAAAAGCGCGCGCGTTATGATCAATACGGTCATGCAGGTGTAGAAGGACAGACCAGTCACGGCTCCGCCGACTTCAGCGACGCTTTTGGCGATATATTTGGCGACATCTTTGGTGGTGGTCGTGGCGGTGGCGGGCAAAGTCATGTGCGCCAGGGTGCCGACTTACGTTACAACTTAGATTTAAATCTCGAGGAAGCAGTGAAGGGCACGTCGGTGAAGATTCGTATTCCGACTACCGTTTCATGTGATACCTGTGATGGAAGCGGCTCGAAGAGGGGCAGCCAGCCTGTCGACTGCACGACCTGTGGTGGCCATGGTCAGGTGCGCATGCAACAAGGCTTCTTCTCCGTACAGCAGACCTGCCCACGCTGTCAGGGTGCGGGCAAGCAGATTAAGGATCCCTGCGGAAGCTGTCATGGTCGTGGCAATGTTGAAGAAACCAAGACACTGTCGGTTAAAGTACCGGCTGGTGTCGATGTAGGCGATCGCATTCGCTTAACTGGCGAGGGTCAGGCTGGAACTCACGGCGGACCTCCTGGTGATCTCTATGTGGAAATGTCTATAAGGCCACACAAAATATTCGTGAGAGAAGGTCGTGACCTTCACTGCGAGATACCAATCAATTTCGTCGATGCGGCTTTAGGTGGTGAGTTGGAAGTGCCGACTCTCGATGGCCGTGTTAAATTGAAGATTCCTACCGAGACGCAAACAGGCAAGCTTTTTCGTCTTCGCGACAAGGGCGTTAAGCCAATTCGTGGGGGTAGCACCGGCGATTTGCTCTGTCGTGTAGTGGTGGAGACACCGGTACATCTGACGAAGCGTCAGAAAGAAATCCTTGGAGAATTCCGCGATATTCAGGGGAAAGAAGGGAAAAAGCAGTCTCCAAAGACTGCTTCCTGGTTTGACGGAGTAAAGAGCTTCGTCGACGATTTACGATCCTAGCCTAAGATTTGTGCAGCGAGGTTACTGTGTTGATTAGCTTCAAGCCTAGGTCCGAAGTTGGCTACCACGGTAGCCGATGCGAGGCTCGCCAGTTTACCCGCCGTGTCGAAATCCTTTCCCTGAGTTAGTGCGTACATAAACGCACCGGCAAACATATCGCCTGCACCGTTGGTGTCGACAGCCTTTACCGCATGAGCATCCACAGTAATGTAGTCATTGCCATCGAATAGTCGAGCGCCATTCGCGCCTCGAGTAATGGCGAACTGCTTGGCTTTACTCTTCATCTTCTCGCAGGCCTCATCGAAGTCCTCGGTTCCTGCCCAAAGCTTTACTTCTTTCTCGTTACAGAACAACAGGTCGACACCAGTGCCTAACACGTCGTTTACGTTGTCTAGAAAGTATTCCAGCATCGCCGGATCGGAGAATGTCATAGCTGTCTTGATGTTATTCGCCTCGGCGAATTCCTTCAGTTCGACTACAGCCGCTTTCGCGCTGGGAGAAGTTACTAGGTAGCCCTCTATATAGACGTACTCAGATTGTTTCACCGCTTCGAAGTCTATCTCTTTCGCAGAGACAGTTTCGGATACGCCGAGGAAGGTGTGCATCGTGCGTTCCGCGTCTGGGCTGATCATTACGATGCAGCGCCCTGTTGTGCCTTCTTCGCGTTGGCTCTCGGTATTGGTCTCGATGGTCTGGCTGCCTAGCTCTTTGATGTAGAAGTCGCCTGTCTCGTCGTTCGCAACCTTACAGCTGAGGTAGGCATTGCCGCCGAACTGGCTGAGCGCATACAGAGTGTTCGCGCAAGATCCGCCACCGGCGCGTTTCTTGATGCCGTATTTCCCGATGAGGACATCAAGCAACTGCTGCTGCTCTTCTTGGCCTACTAGAGTCATAAGCCCCTTTTCGATATCATTTTCTTGAAAGAAGCTCTCATCGACCTCAAATTCCTTGTCGACTAGCGCGTTACCTACTCCGTATACATCAAATTTCACTTATCAATCCTCATCTACTACTTAACTCAATCACTTTGGCAGAGAAGCAAAGGCTTTTTCTGCCGCGTCCAATGTCAGTTGAATTTCTTTGTCGCCGTGTGCGCTGGATACAAATCCGGCTTCGAAGGCGGAAGGTGCCAGGTAGACGCCATTGTCTAACATGCTGTGGAAATAATGCTTAAAGCGCTCGGTGTCACAGCTCATTACTTGCGAGAAGTGACTGACCGGTTTCTTTTCGGTGAAGAAACAGCCGAACATGGCGCCAACTTGATTCGTGGTAAAGGGAATGCCAGCCTGATTGGCACGTTCCTGCAGCCCGTTTAACAGCGTGGTAGTGCGTGCCGCTAGCTCATCAAAAAAGCCAGGCTTGGAGATCACATTTAACATAGCCAAGCCTGCGGCAACCGCAAGTGGGCTGCCAGCCAATGTGCCAGCCTGATAGACCCCGCCTAACGGGGCGATCAACTCCATTATTTCAGTCTTGCCGCCGAAGGCGCCTACAGGAAGTCCGCCGCCGATCACTTTGCCGATCGTCGTCAGGTCGGGCTCGATTTTATAGAGTGACTGAGCGCCGCCTAGGGCGACGCGAAAGCCCGTCATGACTTCGTCGAAGATCAGTACAGCGCCGTGCTTTGTGCAATGCTCGCGCAGTGCCTCAAGAAACCCCGGCACTGGAGGTACGCAGTTCATGTTGCCGGCAACGGGCTCAACAATCACGCAGGCGATGTCATCACCATTTACAGCGAAGAAGCTCTCCAGCGCAGCCGTATCGTTATAGGGAAGCACATGTGTGAGATCGGTATACGCTTTTGGTACGCCTAGTGAATCGGGATCACCGAGTGTCAATGCGCCGGAACCAGCTTTAACTAATAGGCCATCGACATGGCCGTGGTAGCAGCCTTCGAATTTTACGATGGCATCGCGACCGGTATATCCTCGCGCGACGCGAATAGCGCTCATGGTTGCCTCGGTGCCGGATGTAACGAGCCTTACCTTTTCGATAGAGGGCATGAGTTCGCAGATCTTCTCCGCTATCTGCACTTCCGCCTCGGTCGAAGCGCCGAACGCGAGTCCTTGTTGCAACTGGTTACGCAGCGCCGCTACAACATCTTCATGGCAGTGCCCTAGGATGAGCGGACCAAAGGCGCCAACATAGTCGACATAACGATTATCGTCGGCATCGATCAGATACGCGTCTTGACCGGCTTTGAAGAACAGCGGGTTTCCGCCAACGCCCTTAAAGGCTCTGACGGGGGAATTTACACCGCCGGGAATATGTTGTACTGCCAGGTCATACAGATGCCTGGAATTTTCGTTATTCATTTAAGGGTCCTTCAGAATTCTATAAGATAGGTTTGACGACGATGAGGATTACTATCGCTACGAGCAATAACACCGGGAGCTCATTATAAACGCGGAAGTATTTGTGGCTGCGAATATTTGAGTTTTCTCTGAGCGCCTTCATATACCACCAACAGTAGTAATGATAGCCGATCAGCAGAATCACCAGACCAAGCTTCGCCTTCATCCACCACCAGGCCATGAAGTAGCCATGGTTGGCGATCAGCAGCCAGGAGCCGAGAATGACGGCCAGTGCCGCCGATGGCGTCATGATGTACCAGAACAACTTCCTTTCCATAATCTCGAAGCGATCGTTGCTGACCTGATCCTCGCTCATGGCATGATAGACGAACAGGCGCGGCAGATAGAAAATCCCGCTAAACCAGCAAACTACCCCGATGATATGAAAGGCTTTAATCCAAAGCATGTTGCGCTCCTGCACAGTTGGGGGAGAAGCTATCACAGCTTAAGGGTTGATGTCTTGATGATAGCGAGGATCGTCGCTAAGCCGTTGATTTTACGTAATGAAATGCCCCGAGATATTGCAATCTAGGCATTGGAGTGTAAGATACTCCGTCCGGCAATTCAGAACAGCTGGCACTTACATAAGCTGCATCTGATTCGCCTCCGCTGCAAAGACTGTATTACCGATAACACCCACGGAGTCTGTTTTGATAAAAGTTGGAATTATAGGAGCCACGGGCTACACCGGCGTCGAGCTACTCAGACTGCTCGCTCCTCGCAGTGACGTAGAGATTTCAGTCGTGACTTCGAGAGAACTCGCGGGTGTGACAGTGCACAGTCGTTTTCCAAATTTGCGTGGTCATTTAGATTTGCAATTCTCTGCACCTAGCTCTGAATTGTTGCAGGCCTGTGATGTCGTCTTCTATGCGACGCCTCATGCTGTCGCGATGAATACCGTGGCAGAATTACTATCCAACGGCATCAAGGTCATCGATCTCTCGGCGGATTTTCGAATTCAAGATATTACCCTGTGGGAGCAATGGTATAAGACGAAGCACGTCTGCCCAGAGCTTGTTGCTGAGGCGGTCTATGGGCTGCCGGAGGTGAACCGAGAAAAGATTAAATCAGCACAGCTAATTGCTGTGCCGGGTTGTTACCCCACGGCGATTCAGTTGGGTTTCTTGCCACTATTGGAAAACTCGCTCATCGCAACAGACCGGCTTATCGCCGATGCCAAGTCTGGTGTGAGCGGAGCCGGCAGAAAGGCAGTCGAAGACTTCTTGCTCTGTGAGGCGACCGAATCCATCAAGCCCTATGGACTTTCTGGACATCGTCATCATCCGGAAATATGCGAGCGTTTAAGTACCTACAGCGATTCTGAGATTCGGCTGACCTTCATTCCGCATCTAGTTCCAATGATACGAGGCATTCTGGCGACACTTTATGCACCGGTTAAGTCGGGCGTAGAGGTCTCCATAGACCAGCTTCAGGCGGTGTATGAGCAGCGTTATGCCGACGAGCCGTTCGTGGATGTGCTGCCTCAGGGCGAAGTACCGGCTACCAGAAATGTGAAGGGGTCGAATAAATGTCAGATTGCCGTAGCTTATTCTGAGCACACTAATACGATCGTGGTGCTTTCGGCAGAGGACAATCTGGTGAAAGGTGCTGCAGGACAGGCCATACAGAACATGAACATCATGTTTGGCTTAGATGAGACAACGGGATTGCAAAATATCGCCTTATTGCCCTAAGCTCTGGATAGCTAGAGCTTTCGAGCACATTTGAGTGGACTGAATATCGTATTGTTTCTTGGACTGGAGAAGTCTGCGTGCCCAATGTAGTTAAAGGTAGTAAACATGAAAAGATGATTGTCGTGCCTTATAGGCCAGGCAGGCGCTTCGTGCTTGTTGCCTTGCTTGTGCTGGGCGTAGCGGTGAGTGCAGTAGGCGGCTTCATGTTTAGCTACTCAAACACGTTACGCAGCCAACAGTCCGAACAGGCAACGCAGCAGGAATTGAATGAGTTGTTGATAGGTGCCGAGACAAAAAATTCAGAACTGCGCCGACAGATCGCGATATTGGACAGGTCGAGCGTGATGGATCAGCTTGCGACCGAAGAGGTGCAAGAAACGATTATTGGCTTGCGTGATCGTGTAGCGCAGCTCGAACAAGATATCGTCTACTACCGACAGGTCGTGTCCGCGGAAACCGAAGACACCGGGCTGATTATAAGTCAGCTCGATATCGACGTAACGCGCGAGAGTAACCGTTATCGCTATAAACTGGTTCTGCGGCAGCAAGATGCAGACGGAGATACTTTCTTGACTGGCCATGTGAATATCAATTTAGTAGGTTCGCAGGGCGAAGAGAAGCAGATATTGTCGCTTCGCGATTTGTCAGCAGAACAAGATCAGCTCGATATTCGGCTGCGCTTCAAATACTTTCAGAATATCGAGGGAGAACTAGTCCTGCCGGAGAACTTTGTCCCAGACCGCCTGCAGGTTGCGGCTGTATCGGTGGGGCCGGTTGAGAAAAGCATTAACCAGAATTTTAGTTGGGTCGTTGAGCGCTGATTATTAAACGCTAAGCGAGCCCGAGAAACCATTTAGAAGTTAAGCAGTACAGAATTGATAGGAGACAATGGCCATGTTCAAAAAGTCAGTGCCAGATAAAACATCAACCGGTCCAGCTCATACCTTGGTATCGAGAGCTACCGAGATCGTCGGTGATATCCATTTCAGTGGAGAGCTGATCATCGAGGGGCGAGTGAAGGGCAATATTTACGCCGAAGACGATTCAGAGGCGCTTATTCGCATCGCGGGGAAGGGCGCTGTCGAGGGCGAGGTCTGTGTGCCGTCGGCGATCGTAAACGGGTTGGTGCAGGGTGATCTGCGCTCCACTAATCATTTAGAGCTGTCAGCGAAGGCGGTAGTAGTAGGCAATGTTTACTACAATCTGATTGAGATGGTGATGGGTTCCGAGGTAAACGGTAATCTTATGCATATCAGCACCAGCCAGAACGAGAACAAACGCCTAGCAGCAGACAAGAAGAAGCTTCCCTTCGACACCTCAGTCTTACAGAACAGCTAACGGCGGCAAAGAGTCCAATTTTGGGGTGTGGCGGCTGATTTTGCCTCTTAAAATAGAGTCGAGGGATAATTGACTAAATTAGTTGGTTATTGAGATAATCACTGCCGAAGTAAGCGATTGCCGAGTATCCAAGAGCTCGATCTACACCAGCTGAGAATTCAAATGTCCGTAGTACAAACACAAGAGCCTATCATCATGTCCTTCACCGATAACGCGGCGGACAAGGTGCAGAATTTGATATTGGAGGAAGGCAACGACAAGCTGAAGCTTCGAGTCTTCGTGACCGGCGGTGGCTGCTCAGGGTTTCAGTACGGCTTTTCCTTCGATGAAGAGATCAACGAAGACGACACTATCATCAATAATAAGGGCGCTAGCCTCTTGGTCGATCCCCTTAGCTATCAATACCTCGTAGGATCCAGGGTCGACTACGTCGAAGGTCTGGAAGGTTCGCGCTTTATTGTGAACAACCCGCTGGCCACCACGACCTGTGGTTGCGGTTCCTCGTTCTCCATCTAAGACCTACTATTGGATACTAAAAGTCATCCATGACTTTTAGTATGTCGTGCGTCAAAAGTCTGGCGTAAGGTCTCATTTTCCTCGCTTTTAGCCCACTCGCATTGCCCTTTACGGGCAATGGTTGCACATCCCTGTGCAACTAAGTCGGTCAGCTAGGCTTTGTAGATTCCACCTAGAACGGTGGCCTGCGTCGCGCCTGTGAATGGCGTCGTGTCGATAGTGCGTCCTTCACTCGTTTGCTTCGCCATCCAGGCGAAGGCGATCGCTTCAACCCAATCCGGATCGATGCCAAGCTTTGCAGTGGAGAAGACATTGCAGTCACGTAGTTGGGCCTGTAAGCCATTTATAAAAGCACTGTTATGTGCACCGCCGCCACAGACGTAGACTTCGGTAGGCTGCGAAGTCTTGCGTATTTCATTCACGATGCTATCGATCGTAAAGCGCAGCAGCGTTGCCTGCACATCGGCGATGGCTAGTTCCTGCCCAAGCTTGTGTAACTTCTCTTCCAGCCACAAATCATTGAATAGCTCTCGGCCGGTGCTTTTGGGCGTCGCCTTCGAAAAATAGGGCTCGTCCAGGAGCAGCTTAAGTAGCGGCTGAATTATGTTCCCGCTGGCTGCCCAGTCGCCATTCTTGTCGTAGTTTTCTTGTTGATGCTTCGCGATCCAATAGTCCATTAGCACATTGGCGGGGCCTGTATCAAAGGCGAGGCAGGTTCCATCTTTATTCAACACAGTAATGTTTGCGATGCCGCCGACGTTCAAGATGACACGGTCGCTGCTAGAGGATTGAAAACAATTTCTATGTAGCACAGGGGCGAGCGGGGCGCCTTCGCCACCAGCCGCCATATCTCTTCTGCGAAAATCAGCGATCGTAGTGATGCCGGAAAGTTGCGCGATGCTATTCGGATCGCCGATCTGTAATGTGAAGCGGGTATCGCCCTGTGGGTGATGAAAAACAGTTTGGCCATGGCTGCCTATCGCGCGGATAGCAGTTCTTTCGATATCTTCATTTGCGAGTAATGTTAGAGCTGCTCGAGCGAACAGCTGACCTATGGCCACGTCGGTGTTGCCGTACAGTTCGAGGTCGATATTCTTGCCGTTACATAATTGCAGGATATCCTCTCTAAGTCCTGATTCTATAGGCTCTGAGTGGGTCGCTATCAGCTTAGGTTGGTCACCAATGAACTGCACAAGAGCGGAATCGACGCCGTCGACGCTGGTGCCTGACATCAGGCCAATATAGTAATCAAGGTTGGCCAAGGGCGTGCCTATTTTAGTCAGCGCTAGGTTGATTCAGTGTAATGAAGGTTGTGCTGTTCATATCTGAAAAGCGTTTTAGAAGGTCGGCGGTCTGCATGCGAAAGCTGTCCATCTCGGTGGGATCGATAGACTCTGCCTTGGGAAGCTTGTCGATAATAGTGCGAGGGTTCTGGTGTACGCCGCCCATTAAGAATTCGTAGTGAAGATGCGGTCCGGTTGCGCTGCCAGTCGTGCCGACGTAACCGATAATATCACCCTGTCTGACTCGCTTACCTTTCTTTACGCCGTTCGCATATTTTGAGAGATGCGCATATTTTGTTTCGAAACCGCCCGCATGTTTAACGATGACGAGATTGCCGAATGAGCCGTTGCGTGATGCGCGAGTAACTTGGCCGTCGCTAGTCGCACGAATCGGCGTACCACGTGGCGCCGCATAGTCTGTACCCTTGTGCGCGCGTATCGTGTTGAGAATTGGATGACGACGGCTAGGATTGAAATTTGAACTGATGCGAAAAACATCGAGAGGACTTCGCAAGAATGCTTTGCGCATGCTCTCGCCTTCGGCGTTGTAGTAACCGGTCTCGCCTTCTTCATTACTATAGCGAACCGCGATAAAAGTTTTGCCTTGGTTCGTATACTGCGTTGCCAGTATGTCGCCGTGCCCGATGAATTCGCCATCAAGGTATTTCTCATCATATAGGATGCTGAAATCATCGCCTGCTCGCGGGTCGAGTATGAAGTCGATAACTCCGCCAAAGATATTCGCCATTTCCATAATCGTTACGGCTGGAATCTGTTCGCGCTGCCCAGCCATGAATAGACTGTCTGCGATCGAGCCTACCTTAAAGGTAGGTCTTAGCTGCGGAAAATTTAGGATCGACTCAACGTCGTAGTTATTGTTGTTGTTGTTGAGTGTGAATAGGAAGCCTTCCAGCGGAGATTTTAATAGACGCAGTTGCGCTAGTTCGCCCTCAGGTGGAATCAAGAAGTCCAATTGGTAGCCAGGGTATACCTGATTCAATACCTTGGCTTCGTCGCTACTATTAAGGACGCGAAATAGATCCTGATCTGACAGGCCTACCTTGCTGAATATTGTGGATAGATTGTCGCCGCTCTTTACTTCAATGTTTTGCCAGAGGGTTACATCCTCCAGTATTGGCTGGGTTGCGGCCTGAGGTGCGACCTCGGCAGTGATGACGAAGTCTGATAGAGTCAGCGCATCGGGCTGATCTTGTTCGGTATCAACATTTTGCTCTAGGTCGATATCTAAGATAATTTCGGTTCTGCCGTTAGCTTCTTCATCGGCGCCACCCAGGGGCAGAATCAGCAAGACCAAGACGAGACTGCATAATGCGCCAGCTATAATAAGGTGGCCTCGCGGATAGTGAGACACCACAAGACACTGCTTGCTGGAAAATTGTCTAATTAATTCAATGAGTTCCATATTTTAAATTACTGCAAAATCTCTTATGGCACCGGAAAGCGCGAGTTTATAGTAAGTTGCCGAGCATTTCCTAGGCGTTTTTGCCCGACTTGCCGCACAACTGGGCTGTTCTAGTGTAAAATCGCCGCCTTTTTAGAATAAAAAAACGTGGTTTCTCCAGCTTGGTTCGGCTTAACTGCTAAATTAATTAGTTTTGTGACACAGCGACTTACGACTACAGTGACTCCTCGAAATATGAATAGTTCCGAAAACAGTTCCGAAAACAGCTCCGAAGACATAATCTCCGACCTGCAGAGCCGCAGTATGGTGGTTCAACTCTCTAGCGGCGATGAACTCAAGTTACACCTATCGATAGGCAGCCGCGCAGTGTATTGCGGCTTCGATCCCACAGCATCTAGTCTCCATATAGGTAGCATGGTCCCTCTTCTGGCGCTGAAGCGTTTTCAGATGGCCGGCCACACGCCGATTGCTTTAGTTGGCGGGGCTACGGGCATGATCGGCGATCCGAGCTTTAAAGACAGTGAACGCAAGCTCAATTCCACCGACATCATTTCTGACTGGGTTGAGCAGCTGAAGCCACAACTGAGCCAATTCTTGGATTTCGACTGTGGTGAGAACTCAGCCGTGCTCGTGAATAACTTGGATTGGACCAAGGACTACGATGTCCTCAGTTTCCTGCGGGACGTCGGCAAGCATTTCTCCGTCAATGCCATGATCCAGAAGGAATCGGTCAAGCAGCGTATAGAGAGAGAAGGAGAGGGCATCTCCTTTACCGAGTTCAGCTACATGATTCTGCAGTCTTACGACTTTGCTGAGTTAAACAAGCGCTACGACTGCACCGTGCAGATCGGCGGTAGCGACCAGTGGGGGAACATCACCGGTGGTATCGACCTCACCAGGCGCATGAACCAGGCGCAGGTATATGGCGCAACCTTACCCTTGGTCACGAAATCAGACGGCACGAAGTTTGGTAAGAGCGAGAACGGCACTATCTGGCTGGACCCGAAGAGAACTTCTCCCTATGCCTTCTATCAGTTCTGGCTAGGCACGGCTGACACAGACGTCTATAACTTCATGAAGTATTTCACCTTCCTTTCGGCGCAGGAGATAGATGCGATCGAAGCAACAGACAAGGCATCGGGTACTAAGCCCGAGGCACAGGGCATTCTTGCGAAGCTAGTCACTGAGCTCGTGCATGGCGAGCAGGGTCTCACGGCAGCCACTCGCATCAGCGGAGCGTTATTCTCAGGAGACATAGCCGCCTTAACTGGCGATGATCTACAGCAGTTAGAGCTGGATGGGTTGCCTTGTTCTAGCATTGCAGCCGACAGCGCCGGCATCGTTGAGGTGTTGGTAGCCACCGAATTGGCGAAGTCGAACAAGATGGCGCGCGAGTTCATCGGCAACAACGCTGTGTCAGTGAATGGGCAGTTAGTTACCGAGCCCGAGTTTCAGCTTTCTGGAGAAAAAGCACTACAGGGACAGTACTTTGTGCTGAAAAGAGGCAAGAAACTCTTCCACTTAGGAAAACTAGCTTAGTAAGATTTACTGAGTTTGGTCGTTTCTACGTGCTAAATAGCGGTAGTAATGGCTGTCGTTAAGCAACTTCACAGCTAGTCTTGAATAGCCAGCAAACTAGTTATTAATTCTTTTCAAAAAATCCTCGCAATCCCTTGCCAAACCTAGCCTTCTGCGTATAATGCCGGCTCCAGCGTTGATGAGGCGCGGTGTTTCAAAGTTCTTTAAAAATTAGATTAAGTAATAGAGGTGGGTGCTTGCTGTTGATGGTTTCTGTGAATCTTCATAGAAAAGATATCAAAGTAAGCAACTGCGT
>Ga0302118_10000542_pt1 | contig 18003 bp, 5 predicted proteins | sample AG5_331_MG_FD_203126 | JGI IMG/M metagenome (GOLD analysis project Ga0302118, IMG submission 203126) | Marine microbial communities from Western Arctic Ocean, Canada - AG5_33.1 | ecosystem: Environmental > Aquatic > Marine > Oceanic | place: Canada: Western Arctic Ocean | collected 2017-10-01 | reverse complement strand
ATCCTCCACTTAAACCTGCCGAAGGTATTAACGAGCCCGGCGATGTTAGAGCTGCGGGCGAAATTACACCACTTAAACCGACGATCTCAAGAAAGCCCGGAGGAGTAGAACTAAAACCGGAAACCAAAAAGACTTGGGGAGATAACGTAAGGAGTGGGATAGAGGCTGTCAAAAACGTAATCGCCAAACAACGCGGGAAGCTCGACAGATCCCAGCAGATGACGGGAGCGAACACCGGATCATTAGCTGAGCCGATAAAAGGCTCTGGCGATATTGCAAAAAGCAGACCGGGGAAACCTCCACTTAAACCTGCCGAAGGTATTAACGAGCCCGGCGATGTTAGAGCTGCGGGCGGAGGTAAAAAATTTGAACCAACGATCCCAAAGCCAGACGGTAAGGTTCTCACTGGACGACCAAGAGCAGTAAAGGGTGAGCCGATGAAGGGGGCGAACACCGAATCATTAGCTAAGCCGATAGAAGGCTCTGTCGATAGCGCAAGAACTCCGCCGCCGAGACGCCCGGGCACATCCGCCGAAGGCACGAACGTTCCCACCGATGTTAAAGCTGCGGGCTCAAAGACGCCGTTGAAGCCAACAATCTCAGGCAGGACTGGAAAAGTAGGAACTGCTCGTAGAGCTGTGGAAGACCAAAAACGAATCGACAAGCTAAACTCTAAGACAGATCAACAAAAGTTGGACGATGCTAATCGTGTCATTGAAGCAGACCGAGCCGCAGCAGATCAAGCCGCAGCAAACAAGCCAAAAAACCTAATGACTGAAAAGGGTGGTCGACCACTGACAGCGGAAGAATTAGCTAAAGAATTTCCCGGAAGACCCGCGTCAGGCGAGAAAGGTAGCGCGCGTGACAAAGGCTTTAACCGTGAACACCCAAGCGTCAGAGCAGAAAAAGAAGCAGAAACTGCTCGTAGAGCTGAAAAGGAGAGGATAAACAAAGAAACCGAAAAAGAAAACGCCACAGACGCACAAAACCGACACGACGCCGCAGACACGCAAACAAGAAAAGATAAGATAAGAGAAGGGTTTAACACCATCAAAGAGAAAGGCAAAGAATTAATAGGAAAAGGCAAAGAAAAAATTAAAGGCGGCATCGAAAAAGGTAAAAACTTAATTAAGACAGGAATAGAAAAAGCAAAAGAAGCGGCTAGGAAAGCGAAAGAAGAAGCGGCAAGAAAGAAAGCGGAAGCAGAAGCGAAAAGAAAAGCGGAAGAATCAAGAAAAAAAGCAGAAGCAGAAGCAAAACCAAAATTACCACCGGGACGAGTACCACCCCCGAACCATCCGCCGGGCATGCCATGGCCACCGCCCGGGGGAGGAGGACAAAAAAATTGGGCAGAAACAGTACCGTCTGCCCTGATAGCACCCGGAATACCCGGAGGTGGAGGAGTACCACCAATGACGCAAATACCAAGACCACCCGGAGCAGGTGGAGGAGAACTTGGTGATCTTGCAACTTGTTGTTCTAAAATTATACAACTGCTTACAGAAATTAGGAACTGCGTTTGTAAGATGGGCGGAGGAATAGGTGGAGGAATAGGTGGAGGAATGAGTGGAGGAATCGGCGGAAGAGTCGGCGGAGGAATCCCATATACGTTACCGGGAGCAAACCCGCCACGTCCCGGGGGGCACATTCCTTCTTCAGCGCCACCATCCCACCCGGGAACGACGGGAACACCGGGAACACCGGCGGCAACTCCGGCGCTAACTCCAGAAGAGATGGAGAATTATGGCAAGGGCGCAGAGGGATTTCAAGAAGGACCCTTCACTGAAGAAGGGGCGCGGCAATTCAATGAAGAGGGCTTTGAAGGATTCGGCGGCGAAGAAGGTCTAGAAAGATTTGGTGAGGAGATGAATCTGATCCCGCCCGCTCCAGCCGCCCCCGCTCCAGCGCCAGCGCCAGTACCCGCACCAGCGCCAGTACCCGCACCAGCACCCGCAGCCGCACCGGGAAATACTAACACATCTGGATCATGGCCAGAAGGCGCGGGTCTTTCTCCTAGCGATAGAGTAGGACAGCAAATTGACTCTGCGATAAAAATCACCGACGAGCAAAAAGCTAAGGCACGAGCGAACGCAAAACCTGCTCTCACAGAAGTTCAGAAAGCACAGCAAGGCGAATCCAAGGCGGTCTTATCACATGTAAGGGCTCAGCAAGCTCGGAAAGCGGAAGAAGAAGAGTTACAACGCATGAAAGACGAAGGCCCTCATGGTCCGTCTGGAGAAAAATCAGAAGAACAAACAAGACTGGAAATCACTGCTCAAGAGCAAAAGGTTGATGACGCAATTGTAAAAGAGCAAAAAGCGGAGATGGCTACCTATGATGCGACAAGCGTTAGAGACGCTGCAGAACAAAGAGAAACGGAAAGCAGAGAGTGGGCAGGGTTCGCAGCTGAACAGCTACAAGGTATGCCAGAAGGGCAAGTCATGGTTGATCCAAATGACCCAGCCCACGCCTATCGTCGAGTAGGAGCAGATGTAGAACCCGTGCAAGGACAAGAGCTAGTTATTAGAAAAAGGATGGAAGAGAGTAGAGCTTTGCACGACGAAATGAAAGATGACGCCGCTATCACAGCTGATGTTGCAGAGTCTGTTCCGGGGTCCAATTCTGGACGAGGAAATGCTGTAAAAAACCCTGACGGTAGCATTACTGGTCCTCACGGCAATGTAACAGGCGGACCACAAATAGCAAGACAACAACAAACCCCATGGCCTTGGAAAGACCCAGATCAACATCCCGGTGGTGGAATGATGGATCCAAATGCAGACCTAGAAGCAAGGACGCGATATCTTAGCGGAGCTAGATCAATGGGCGAACAAGTTACCGAACGTCCCGGCGCGAGAAGCCAAGCGGCCGGATCCTACGATATAGCTTCCCTCTCAAGACAAATACAAGAACAAGAAGCGGGTGGTGGTCCCAAAGCATTTGATCTTAGAGTTAAGCAGCAGAAGAAGGCTATGGAACTTTATGGTCAAGACGCAAGGATGACTGGAGTTAACCAAGACGTCGTAGCTGCCGCAATGGGGCAGGCTCCCGGACAACCCGGGGGAGTTCCCGGACAACCCGGACAATTCGTAAGAGTTGCTACTGATGGCGCGATCCCCATGGAGAATCAACAGGTTCCCGGACAACCCGGTCAACCCGGGGTTCTTGTAAGGCCACAGTTATCAGATCCAAACGTTCCCGGAGGTTTTGCTCAAGGCGGTGGAGAAGGATTCCAAAATTTAGCTCAAACCATGCAAAACTGTTGCGCTATGTTAACAAACATAAATTCTGGAATAGGCACACTAGTTGGTCAGGGAGGCTTAGAACGTACGATGCCTCGCACGCAACAACCGGGCGCAGGACAACCGGGCGGAGGAATATCAGGCGCTGTAGCGGATGCTGATAAAGCCGCAAGAGAACAGAAAGAAAGAGACGTGGCAGGACTTGAAAAGAAGAGGATTGAAGCGGAAAAGGAAGAGAAAGAAGCTAAAGAGGATGTTACTTCAAAAAAAGGTTCCGTTGACGCTGCGGAAGCTATAAAAGAATCGATCGATAAGGAAGCGGAAGTAAAACAGGAAGCAGCTAATGAAGCGTTCAAGGTCTATAGAAAATCGAAAAAAGAGACTGAATGGGCGCAGCAAGATGAATCCAATTCGAAGTTCACTGGATACCTCCCGAAGAAGGATCGGGAAGCGGCAGAAAAAGAGTTACAACGCATGAAAGACGACGATACCGATGGCGACGGTGTAGTTTCTTTCGAAGAGGTTGCCGCCGCACGCGAACCCACCGAAGAGCAAAAGCAGTGGGAAGCTACCCGCCGCAACAACGAATTCGCACTCCTACCAGAAAACAAGGACGCCGAGTTACAGGTGGTTCCTCAAGGGCTCATGCCGGGTTCAGACATCGCCGCGCAAGAACAAAAGGTTAATGACGCAATTGTAAAAGAACAGGAAGCTGAGGCTGCTAGCTTCGCTGCGACAAGTGCTAGAGAAGCCGCTGAACAAAGAGAAGCTAAAGCGAAGAAAACTAGTGACGAAGCTATTGAAGATAGAAACGCAGCAAACGCTGCTCAGCCGAACGCATCGACTGATGTTGGTACTGCAAAAAAGGCTGAGGTTGACGCCCAAGAGAATCTCGCTAAAAAGCAAAAAGATGCTGACGGCGCACGAAAAGCGGAAGCTAAAGCTCGAAAAGAGCTCGGCGGAATGGGCGGCTCTAGAACAGATAGAGACCGTTACCTTCGTGGCAAAGGATACTCTGGCGGAGCAAGACAAGTTCAAGGCTCCTACGACATAGCAGGCCTCACGAAGAAAATAAAGGAACAAGAAGACAAGACGGGTAAGAAGGCGTTAGCCCTTAGAGTGCAGCGACAACAATTGGCCATGCAAAATTATGGTCCAGACGCAGTAATACAAGGAGCTGGAGCGGATGTTGTAAGTCGCGCAGGAGGACGACCAGCAGAGCGACTCGCTAGGCAACAGCAGGTAAGAAAAGATCATCTACGAAGAAGCTATGAAGCTGGAGGTAAACCGCTAACGCAAAGACGAGCGAGAGGATTGACTCCTCGACGGGGATTGGTATCTGATGAACAAGACCAAAGAGCGCAACGGGTGGCGAGATCCTTGAATATAAGAAGAGACAGCGGGTTTAGGATGCGATCGAATACCAGCGCGGGAGATGAAGGAATAGGTTTCGCCAAACCAGATTTAGTTCCTCAAGCAGATAGAAACCTTGAGGTAGCGACTAGAAGGGTCGAGGAACTGCAAGAGCTAGACACTACGCAAAGAAACTTAGGTTCACAAACTCGAGATCCAGAATTGCGAGATCGGTACAGAGCGGCAAACAAAGTCACTATAGCAAACCTAGCCAAGGCTCGTGAAGAGGAATCAAGTGCGGCGGCAGAGTCCTTTGCGTACCATGGAGGAGCTGCGCAATCAGAATTCGCCGAAACAAGATACGGTACCTCTATACCTCGCGGTAGAACGACCAGCGCAACTCCACCGGGCGCTATTCAAAACCCCCAAGAGGTACCCAGCTTTAGTATGATCCCCGGCCATGGTGGGATGGCGGGTGATCCTTACGCGCTTAGCCCGCAACTCTGGAACCAGCGCTCGGGCGGAGGGCAAATTACTAATCTTACTGATAAGCCTTTCGTGGGTGGAAGTTTTGACACGGGCGACGGGCCTCAAAATGGTCAATACTTACCACGACCAATGGGCAGCGGAGGCGCAGGCGGTGGAGGAATGGGAAGCGGCATTGGGGGAGATGGCGGTTGCTGTAAAAGACTTACCGATATTCTTTCTCAAATTAGAGCATGCGTTTGCGGTAATGAAAAACCAGATGATGCGGCAACGGGAGACGGAGGCAAGCCCGAAAACCCACACACAGATATGTTAGAAAAACTCAAGACATCTTTTGATGCTCTCTTATCAAAACTTCAGGAAGTGGTAGATTCCATAAATCCAGAAGAAGGAGAAAAACCGGAGGGTGCAAATGTCCCAATGTTGGCTATAAATCCAGATTCAATAACCGGTTTATCAGACGCAATTAAAGAAGCTGTAAAAGAAAAATTTGATGAATTAATAAAGGCTCTAAACGATAATAATCAAGGAGGTGGAGATGCAAGTACTGTTGATGGAAATATAAATCTCAATCACAGTTCGCTACAAGTATCTGGCATGGTCGATGTAAAAATGCCTGAAGACCTTAGAAATATAGATCAAGTAATCCAAGACGCTATTAACAAAAAATTATTACAAATTGGAATAGACCCGGGTGTAGTTTCAGAAAACACATCACCCACCAGTGGTGGACGGATTGGTTTCAACGAGCCAATGAAATAAAAATACAAAAGGAAAATAAAAAATGCATTTATTAAGTAAAGAAATATCAGATATAATCCATGTCAATAAAACAAAAGACAGGACATTTGATGTAGTAGAAAAATTAAAACAATGTTGTACTGGCGATCATCATGTGTGTGGGTGTACCCCGACAAGCTTAAAACATTTTGAAGATAACCCAGAGCTTGCTGTAAAATTTAATGAAGTTTCAAAAAGCTCTTTAGAAAATAGTTATGTCGTAGGAGAAATTCAAGGGGATACGACTTACTATTCGCCCAGCCCCCCAAACCCATCTGGAACATTACCATATACAATGAAAGTAATATTTCATTGTCTAGGCTCTGTAGTATGGACCCAGAGTCAGTGTGAGGCGTTAATTGACGCATTTAACGTAAAGTATTCCGGTAGTGGAACTATACCATCAAGATGGACTTCGGTTGCTGGGGATCTAGGAATTCGCCTTGAGTTTGAAAAATTAAATATTGTGTCATATACGGGTGCAGATTTTGATAATGTTAACACTAGTCCAGAACAGGTGCACGCGATCGAAGACCCAGAGCACTTTATGAATGTTTGGATCGCTCCACTAGTCTCGGGTTACGGTGGTTGGGCATCTCTTGGTGGTATAATGGGTACAAGCTATGTGTGTACTATAGCCAACGGCCTCAGCGGTGAGTTTGGGCAAAATACTTTTGAACACGAAGTTGGCCACTTACTCGGTCTAGATCACAATTGGGGCCCAACAAATGCTGCTGTTTTTGGGGGACAAGGACATTCCTGTGAAGATGACGATGGGGTAAGTGATACCCCAATTCAATTTGGTCCAACTAATGAAGGGGCCACTGGAGCCTGCGATACTAGCATAGACTCCTGCCCAAATAACCCCGGACAAGACATGTGGGAAAATATCATGGATTATTCTCACACAAATTGTTCAAACTGGAATTATTCAGAATCTTTTCTTACATCGGGTCAAGGAGACAAGATGAGGGCTACCATTGAAGCGGCCCCTCATGCAGACGATCTTCTTGGGGAGTCAACATCTGGAACCACTCCCCCTCCAGTCATCCAAATCCTTGACCAAAGCATTTTTGAATGCGTCAGGGCAAAGGGGGTTGATATACAGAGGGTATACATATCAGAGGGTGCGCTTCTCAAAACAGTAATTAGCACTAACTTAGAGATATTTTTTACAGAGGAAACAAATACGGATGTCATCGAACGCTGGATAAGCAATGTAAACGCCTTCTCGCAAATAGGCGAGCCTATTCCTTCGTTAGTTATCGGACCAATTACTTTTACGAACTGTAGAATTACTAAGCTCATGTTTCCAACTTCCCATTCAGCCATGGAAAGCGCTGTGCAAAGAGGTAAGTATAGCATGCTCATTGAAGAGGTCGATGAAGGGGATATATTTCCAACTGGAATGGCTCTTTCCAGTTCTATGTTCGACAACGTATCAGAAGAAATTTCTTATTCTGTTACTGCGAATAATCAATATTCTGTAACTCATACCGCAAGCGTGACTCCGAACGAACGAATGGGAACATCAACCCTTACCCCTTCGTTAATAGCAAAAACCCTGATTGACTATGAAACGCCCATTAATAAAGGACTCATGCATCATTATAGTTTCCATGATGTTTTGCGAAGCGCAGGAGTGGTTGGAGACTTATCTTCCTCGATCAACAAGATCACTGGGCAAGCTTCTTGGACGAGAAGCATAGAGACTTTAGATAACGTATTTCTTTCGGGTGCGGGAGCCACGTCATATCCTTCTACTTTTGAATTTGTGCATAATTTAGTTTTCGACAAAGACGGTATTATTACTATCACAGAAAATGGAAAATTGAGATTATTAAAGACCGCAGATAGTTATTCCGGCTCCGCTCCTGACGAAGATATTTCGTATTTGGGCGCTGAATTACCAGATTTAATAACTAACTCGTTTACGAGAGCTAATCTAATATTTACTAATTACGTAGATCAACCTCTCGTGTCCGAGCGAGTCCTTGACGTCAGCATTCCTGAGCAGTGTTTTATAAACGGTTTACCGGTGGCTCCTTCGCTTTGCGCGATCAAAGCTCTTCGCGCTTCCCCTGTAGAGATCGTTAGAACGGTTAACAGCGTTACCCAAGAATTAGCTTGGTCAGTAACTTACTCAAATGACCCGCAATTAGAAGACGACGGTAAAGCGATTGACAGAAATATTGATATATCTCAAGCCTCAACAGGAATAGTAACTATAAACGAAAAAAATTCTGTGATTTTCCCCGGAGCAAAACGCTCCCTTGACGGTGGCGCTACGCCTGAGGGGGTTAATTGGTATCTAGCAGACTCTGCTTTAGCAAATGGAAGGGTTAATGGACATTGGACAAACACTTGGGATTCACACCTTAATCCTCTAGCTATAAATACTTTCGTTTTCACCGAAATTAGAAGGAGCATCGGCTACAATCCGGAGGGCAAGAATTTTAGTTATAACGTAATACACGTTTCTGACAAAAATCTTGTTTTGCCGCAGGCCGCATACGATGTCGGAATCAAAAAGATTGAAATAAAAAACTCAGACAAGCTCCCGCAAAAAATGATGAGAGAATTTCCTATTCCCGGAGTGACAATGTTAGTGCATAATCCTCAACAATCAAATCTTGGGTCAAGGACGGTTTCTTTTACCGCCTATTTAGACAGAAATACATTTGAGCAATTGGGACCGCCACCATCTGAGACGCAAACTTTACCATTAGCTCTGGGGGTTAGAAATTATTTGGCGCTTTTAGCTAGAGCAGAACTATTAAACGTTTTTATAGAATACCCGGGATTGATATTCGACAATATATTCGTAACGGACTGCACTTGGTCGATCAGCTCACAAAGAACGATAACTTTTAACGCATCAGTGCAATACGTACAAGCAGTATAATTATGGCAGCAACAGTAACATATGACGGACAGCAACCTTGGGGAATATATCCTCCTTATGTATCTATAAACAGGGAGTCTTCCTCTTTTGGTCAAAACTGGTACGAAACTCGCACTATACAGCTAGAAGGAAGACTTACGGAAAGTATGATTTCAGCACTAGGCATAGGTGGTCTCGAAGCGATGAGGACAGCAATTGAAAACGCCTTCGCTACCAACGATAAGGTATTCAAAGTCCTTTCATCTGGTGGCTCATTTACGGAATATGACAACACATATGTTAACTCTATAAGTTTTCCGATCCAGAGATGGAGTAAAATATTAACGTATTCTATCGAATTAACTTCTTATAATTTTCATTATTGCGATGATCCTACCCAAGTGGGAAGCGGGTGTGAAGGGGGTAAGCCAGCCATTTTAAATCCAGTAGATCAATTTGAGGTACAAATGAACGCTAATCAAACGGTGACATTAAGTCACTCAGTATCCGCAAAGGGTATGGATGGTTTTGCGAATACGGACGTAATAAGCTGGGTTCAATCAAGAATCGCGGTAGGAAACAATAGGGAAGTACCCGGCTGGTCACTGGAAAAATATCAATATATTACAACATCAGAAAGCGAACAGGTTAATCGATTTGAAGGCTCTTACTCTCATGTTAAAAAATATTTAATCCATAAACTCGACGGCGAAGATCAGAATTCACCAAAGCCATTTGTTAGATATTCTGCCGTAGTTAACGAAGGAACTAATCAGGATTATCCAGTGGTGTCTGTAAATGGATTCGTAAAAGGCGGTAGGGATACGTCCATGAATGACGTAAGAACTGAAGCTTTAGCTAAACTTAGGGAATCGGATTTACATGCCGTTGCCACAAGTATGTTAATCGGCGCGGGCTTCTCAGACGCCTTGTCGACGATGTGTAATAATTATAGTTTAGATGAAGATGAGTCTATTAAAACAGTAAAAGCAAAAGCGACATTTGAAGCTACGGGTACAGATGATCTGTGCCCTTTTAACCATGACGTTTCAGTAGAAATTGATTGGATAACGGGTGTTTCTCGTGTGGAGGTTGACGGCGAATTACGATGTAAAGGTGGAACTACGTCAAGAAATTCATCTATCAACAGCTTCCTAGCTGCAAACCCACAGATTAAAACTTATTTATACGGTTTCGCGAACGCCGCCTATAACGACGTAGCTTCTAACGTTGGTTTGGGTACGCAATCTCTAAATCCAGAGGCTACTGATCTGCAAATTACAAGAAACGAAAAAAAAGGCACCCTGAGGCTAAGCGCATCATATAATGATGAAAGATTTTTATCAGAATATACAAGTCTGCGGTGGGATATAACCGCTAAAACTTCAGTACCTTACGTTAAAACTAGTGCGTCTGGACAACCCGGGACCAATGGGTATTGGAGTGTCCAAAGCTTTAATTTTTCTACAAGATGGAGACTTGCCGTAAACCTTAGCGCGACTCATAGGGAAGACGGAAGCGTTTCTGAGGCTCTTAAAGAAAATTTCATGAGAACTGGTTTATACGGTCTGAAAGCCTCCCTCTTCACTCAATATGGAATCGGGGCACCTTTATGCGTAGGTGGTCCGCCGTGTTATATAACTTCACAGAACGATAATATAGACGTTACATCCGTCACGTCTGGCAGTATTTCAGAAGAAAGAAGTTTTCCCGCTACGCTTCCACTAATTGATATCAACATAGCTTCTATGTTAACGCCGCCACAACCAAGGTAAATACATAATGAAACTTACTAAAGACATATTTGACAAAGTTATTGAAAACGCAAGCGTTTATACCGCTGACGTAAAAGTAATGTTTAATTGGAGAGCGCCAAGCTCTCTAAGCTCAGTCGAGTATGACGCCGCTGTGTCAAGTTATCAAATGTTATTCAATAATCATGCAGGCGGGTTAAAGCATTTCTTTGAAGAAGATCAAACAAAATTAACAAGTTCTTCCTTAGCGGGAATATCGATCGGAACAACTAATAACGCTCTAAGTAATTCGAGCTCAAACGCGGCAAGTTATGGGACTTTTTTGGGAACAGATTTAATATCTATACCAGAAGAAATGTGCTACGAAGATTGGACCGTAATAATAAATTTCGAAGAAGAAAATTGCCCATCAGACTCAAGTAAAAACAGAATACTCCTTTCAACAAAGCAGGCTTGCAGTAATGAAGCCTCAGGCTCAACAACCACAACATCTGCACCATTAAACGCGGGATTCTCTATAGGTATAAATGGAGCTAAAAATTTATTTTATGAATATTATGATGTTGATGGGAATTTGAGAAAACACACGGTTCTTAGCCCTCTTAATGATAAAAATATTATTTCAATTTCTAAAGCTCAAGAGACGCAATCAGTGAGTATTATTATATTTGATTTGGTTGAATCAACGATAAAAGAAGCCGCAATAGATACAAAAAAACAAAGGCTAAGTGGGAAATGGTACTTGGGTGGGACTTACCCAATCGCGACTTCAGGAGACGACAATCAAATGTTTGTTGGTAAGATTTATGAATTTTTACTTTTTTCTACTCCTTTATCTAGAGATCAAGTTATTCATTTCTGCAAAGGTTTATCGGTAGATAGCATGACTAATGCAGGGTATGAAATTGTTACGGAAACTTATTACCCAAGCGAAGGATATACGGAACAGTCTGTTCAGGTCGGGACAGAGATAACGGGATACACTCCCCAAGCGTATACTGTGCAGGACGAAAATGGCAGCACTATAACTTTATATGATTTAATCCCGATAACCCAACCAATTTACGAAACCCAAGTGACTTATACTCCGTCGTCCTCTTCCGAGGTTAGGGAAGTTTCTCAATATCAATCAGCTTCAATAACGTATGATTATACATATATTAAAGATTACGCTCCCTCTTGCTTTTCTTTATCCACAACAGACCCATCTTCAAAAAGCTACGAACTTTATACCTATAACCAGCATGCAGAAGGCATAGGGAAGATTGCTTCTTTCTCTGCGGGTTTCTTTTTACTAAAAGAAGACCACGATTCCACAAAATCTGTAGTTATTTACATTAATGGTCTATTGCAGGAAAACGGTGTGGATTATACTAGAGATGGAATAATAATTAATAAATATACAGGTGCGTATGTAGGAAATGATACTTTTATTTATGACTTAATTGATAACGGTATTCAAGATTTTATTGATTTTACTGCCAGCAACACCTCCGTGACGCATGCTGGCCGAGCGGGGCAAGACGTTTACCTTGACGGCTTTAAACTGGTCTACGGAGAGGATTATGAAAATGATGGTGCTGATTTGACTGTCTTTGCCAATGGTTTGGCGAGTGGAAGAATGGCTTTTATAACAAGGCATACCGATACAAATCAACTTTTAAATGGGACAATTATTTCTTTCTTAAACGCGGGATACCCTTTGATAAGTGAGCAATTATGGACGAATAAGCTAAGAAAAATAAGGAATTCTGACTACTCTTTAAGAAGTTCGTGTGATTTAAGTGATATTAATAACCCAAAAACAACGAAAAGAACAACACTTATTTATGAAAATAATGAATCTTACTTTAATATATAATAGATAGTTAGACTAATTTTATAGAAAATTAAAAAAGTGTAATTTCTAAAGGAAAAAGGCAAAATGTTTAAAATTTTAAAAGGAGTGCAGCTGCAGGGGAACGCGCCGGGGCAGGCTTACGGAGGGGGGATATATAGCATGTCTTGCTCGTTGGGTCAGTCAGGCGAAGCAACGAAAGTTACCCTGAGTATAGTAAGTGCGACTGGGATCTATAATCCCCCTGCTCCTAATGTTACTTCTACTGGTCGAACTTCCATATTAATAGGAGACAGCACTGGGTCCACGACGATTCATAGACTATACCCTTATAAATATACTGAAAATTCCACGGCAGGCTCTAAAACCATAACCGTTTCTTTCGTAGACCAAGGTGCTGCGCTTAACAAAATATGGGTAGGCTTAGCGGCCAGACATTCTGCCTTTCATACAGTATCAAAGATGGAAAGTTTTGATTTCTCAGTAAGATGTTTGGAGTGCAACACGTTATGGCCTCACATGGTTGAATCACCACCCGGCAACGTCGATAGAACTTCGTTGACGGCTGGCGGTTCCGTTGGCACCCACGGCGCAGGCGCGGCTTTTCCGGTAGGTTTTGGAAACGGAACAATTGACGGCGGATACGTTATTGTAGGGAGTGAAAAATTTACTGACGGAAATTGTGAGGTGCCACAAGTGGAATATACTTTTGGCGAATTGTGTAGTCTACTTTCCGGCTTAGGGTTTGATCATAACTTGAATCAATTTCAGCGAAGCACTTTTTACACGGCAGCTTATTCGGGGACATTAAAAGAAGTTTTAACCTCTTGGGCGGCTGATTTCTCCTTTTCTTTTATAATCGACCCTTTTAGTAGTAACTTGACTATAGTAGGTCATGATTTAACAAGGCAGCTGAGCCTCGCTCCGGTGAATGCCGCTCTAAATGCGGGGTTTCGTAAAGGTAGCCCCGGTGGGGGATTAATAAGGACAAGGTCTCAAACACACAGCGCGGAGGGAACTTATGCGCAGGCGCCAATTATAAGAAATCTAAAACCCGCGAGAGGGTTTTCAAGGCAACAAACTTCTTATCAAGAAGTGACCGGAAAGCCTGTTACTATTCAAGACGCGATAGGCAATGAGGCTCATTTAGGGCGAACGGACGCGCAACTTATGGTTTCTATAGCTTTAGCGAAATACCAAGCGCAAGCCAGATTAATTTGGTTAAGTGATCAAGCCGCGAAAGCGTGGATATTAAATCAGCCCCTTCCCAGAGGTCCATTCCCGTCGTTAGGATTTATTCCTCATAAAGATGGATACATAACAGATGCCCAAACCAAAACCCACCTTCTTGAACTTTTCGGTGGAGCCTCCGTGGGTGGGTCAGCATTCAAACATCCAGTATGGGGTGACCCACGCAACTATATGGTTTTTGTAGGCGTATACAACCCAGAAGATCAAGCGAAAACAGAAGCGTTTGATAAGGAGCTTGCCGATTTCTATGGCAAATATTGGTATTTTCACGGACAAGGTTTCAATGCGGCCCCCCTCGCCGCGCCCAACGTAGATTATCCAGCCGGTATCGGTAGGCTTAACGGCGCACCGGCCGGTATGGTAAATCCTCCTCCGAACGACAGACAATGCCCTGAAACGGGATGGGCAGGAGCACAGCAACATAAGTATTACGATTTCGCCTCGAATATTACTACTTTACCAAATGGTGATTTTTACAAAGGCCGATCTTATCCTTTTAAAAATATCTTAAGAGCCAACAATGGGGCTTTCGCTGGTGCCCATGCAAGCCCACGTGGTGATTATATTTTTCCTGTGGAGGATAACGCTTGGGGAACTCATCCTGAGCAAGTGGAAGAAGCGTTTGAAAATCAATGGGTACTGACCGACCCCGACGGGCCCCAATGGGGCAGGGGAGACGCATCAGCTATAACAGATTTGGCGCATTTCCTGCCTATATACTCCAGATTTAATAGCGATCGTGTCATGGGTTCGTATTTAAGAGACATTTTACCAAACTTTGACTTAAATTTTATGGCTGGCAGTAACCAAACAAAAGGTTATTTCCCCGGAATAGCAATCATTCCAAACATACTAATGATGAAGGCGACAAATTTTGGAGGGGCTCCGGTCAATGGCGTGCTCCCTAAGGAACGGGTACTGGAAGTTGGCGTCGGAGGTCCCAATTTTGGGCTACCCCCCGGCATGCAAAACGACCAAGCGTACGACAATCAAAGGCGACGAATTTTAAAATATCACGCAGGAGCAAGAGCGAAGAAAACATGTATAACTTATTGCGAAGAAGATATTGTAAGCGACATTTGCAAATGCCCAGACATTCAAGACCCCATACATAGGTGGAAAAATGTACCGATGCTTGCAGATTTCGTAAAGTTAACACATCTTAAAAACGAAGTAAATCTCATATTCCCCGCAATGAAGGATTACAAAGCTTTCTGGAAAGCGGAAGTGGTCTGGAGGGGAACATACCCAAAGGCAGTAGACATTCATGGGTCTCCTCCGTCGGCCCCCATTGGTAACGTTATGGAAAGTCGCGTGGTGGATTATGACGTTTCGAGCCTGATAGACCCACAGCCAGAAACAAACAGTTTCAAACAGAAATTCGTATTAAACGGCTGGCTCCACGACGTTGTCGATTTGGCTCAATACTCCAACAACGTTCAAGACATGAGTGTGAGTAGCTACGATCTGACAGAGACAATAAGCGTAAAACTTGACGGCATATCTTACGATACTTTATGGCCATATATTAATCCGTCATCAGGATTAGTCTCGTTTAGCGTTACTGTTGATGGAGAAGGCATGTCTACAGATCTAACTTTTAGTAGCCATCCACCGAAACCTCCTAAGCGAGACATATGGATGCAAAAATTTAACGCCATGAGTAACTCTCAAAGGGCATTGAGCGTAACGCCGGATATGGATAATCAAGGGGGCATGCCAATGAATCCCTAATAGATAACATAGTCATGACATTTACTGGACAAAATATTAGAAAATTGACCGGGCAAAAAGATATGTCTTTTTTGCTAGAGAATTGCTCTGTCAATAATTTAACAGGGTCTGGTGAGTTTGGATTTTCTGATCAAGGAAGCAACACAATAAAATTTAGATTTGAACAAGGAAACATCTTTGACTTTGATGATGTAAATGTTTTTTCATATACAGAAGACGTTGGCTTTACAATTTCTGGAGATATATCGGAATCAACCTATTCATACAAAATTAACAACATTCCCGTTGCGGAAGGAGTGGGCAAAAGCGATTTTGAATTAAAGGAGTTCTTCGTAAACACTACTAATTGTAATATAAGTACACAATTAAAAATTTATGCTGATGAAACTGCATATTCCATTAGTATCCCAGCAAGCATTATTGAGGAAGAAGCGTTCGATGTAACGATTAATAATTCTTCTTCAAACTCTACTATACAAATTTTTTCTGCGTCGTTAGGCGCGTCTTCAGTGAGCCATTTTTCCGTAGATAGTTTTACCGCCCCAATGACGATTGCCCCTAGCGGGAGCGGCTCTATAAGTTTGACGAATTTAGACACAACAATATCTTCAGCGGTTTCGTATGACGTGAAGCTGATCCTTTCTACGAACATAGGAAAAATTGAAGAAACGTTGAGTCTAATGGTCTTTCAAGGGCCAGAGTATACAGCTGCAAATTATTTAACCTTGCTAAGCGAAACAGAAATGGAAGGTGGAAAAGAATTTTTATATAGATTTCAGTCTTCCGTATTTAAACAGGATTTCCAAGATGAAACTAACACGGGATTTATACCGCAACAAGCAACCGTTAGCTTAGAATACGTTTCTGGAAATATAGGAGTATTTCATGAGACATTTGGAGTAAATATAACTAATGGTGGGCAAGGTTATGTAAACCCAGAAGTAACTTTCGAAGCGGTAACTTTTCCGGATATACAAGCCGAAGGAACTGCCGCAGTTGATTCTGGCGTTATAGATTCTGTTGAGATTACCGCATTTGGAAATAAATATGCAGCTGCACCAACCGTTGCCTTTTCCGACTCTGACCCAAGCGCAAGTGGGGCAACGGGTGAAACTGTAACCTTACCCTATGACAAAACTTTTACTAATTGTTTTGATATAGGGACAAGCCATGACTCATATGTAACAGTTGACTTTTTGAGTCAGGGATTAACCCAGAACGAAGGAGACGCATCGTATCCATATAGCTCGTTTGGGCCGGGAATGTACAAACAAAGCACTCCTGTTTCCGTCAGCGCAAGTAATTACAATTATTATATAAAAATAATATACACAGACAAAAGAGACTACCATCCGATATCGGCAAAATTAAAGGTCGAAAGCTTATATTCGGATGCAGATTCAAATCAAGCCGTAGAAGAAGCGGCAATAGATATAACAGAAACAATTTAAAATGCCTACTTGGAGAAATATAAGTATAGGGGCGGAACCTTACAGAAGGATGAAGATCACGGGTCTGCATCCAGACTTTGGGTATCTTGGCGTAATATGCCCCCTTTACTTTAGTAGGATACTAGCAGCGGAAGATATTATAACCAAGAAAAAGCATATAGTCCTGAGACCACACGACTTATGGGCTTGGAACGTGACGGATGATACCACGGGAGGAGATGGCACTGATGCTGGTGGTGGATACGTTTGTCCACCTTGCGAAGTCATAGAAGCAGGAAACTTTGTTTGCCATAATTCCCCAGTTTCTGCACCCGAAGGGCCGTATTTTGAATTTCGGGCATCAAAACTTGAGTCGATGGAAATTAATACAGTCACCGGCGAGCCAATGTCGCGCAACTGTTGGGCCGACGGAGAACATATAAAAATCACATACCTTCCCGCCACTTTCGGCGACCACATTACTCAAGCGGGTGTTTTGACTTCTCATTGGGTTGGTGGGGAACGCTTTATACGAGTAACTGCTACGGGAGATGACCATGTCTGGGGGACGACTGATGATGGCCCGGATGCTGCTGACTGCGCCTCCGGCCCCCACGCCCTGCCACCCAACTATAATATAATTATATGCCACAATTGCACGCCAACTTCTGCCTGCGGTTGCTCGCCTTGCCCCACGACGACGCCTGATCCGGCGATTGCTGCGGCGATTGCCGATGCTAACCGGGATCGAGATGCTTGGACTTATACCCTGCCCTTATCACCATCGGGGGATACAGCAGCCAGAATTTATAAAAATCCCCTCACGGGCGAGCCAACTATTTATGGACCTTGTACCGCATGGACCTCACCGGGAGGTTCGGGCACTTGCGCACCGTATCTCTCTGAAGATTTCGATACAGGTTTTTCTGTTTACGATCTGTCACATGCAGTCGCTGATGGCGGGTGTTGTAGGGGTTGGAACCACAATGATTCGTGGGATGTTAAGGATTGGAACGCCGTCGGGCTGCACGTGGGTCCCGTGGACGTGGCTTTGATAGGTGGGCAAGGTTTTAAGGATCCCACAAAGAAACATTATATCAAAAGCGGAACACGAGTAACAGTTGATGTAAAACACAGAGGCGGAACTTCTAAAGTTGGTGGCGATGATGAAATAGAGTTGTGGGGAATGGGAGAAGCTAAATGTGTGAATAACGCTGTTCTCCCCGACGAGGCGGACTGCTCGTTCCCTGAC
>Ga0302118_10000541_pt1 | contig 18019 bp, 18 predicted proteins | sample AG5_331_MG_FD_203126 | JGI IMG/M metagenome (GOLD analysis project Ga0302118, IMG submission 203126) | Marine microbial communities from Western Arctic Ocean, Canada - AG5_33.1 | ecosystem: Environmental > Aquatic > Marine > Oceanic | place: Canada: Western Arctic Ocean | collected 2017-10-01 | reverse complement strand
AGGCCCAAAGAGATATCTGTTTGCATGATAGCCAGCTTCTTCTGTATCAGCTGATTCGCCGCAAGCGGTCGACCGAACTGTTTTCTATCCATCGTGTATTGCAGCGCCGTATGCCAGCAAGTTTCTGCTGCACCTAGAGCTCCCCAGGCAATCCCAAGCCGGGCAGAATTCAGACAGCTAAACGGACCCGCTAAACCCTTCGCATGAGGTAACTTGTTCTCCTCTGGCACGAATACTTCGTCCATCACGATCTCGCCTGTTATCGACGCACGCAAGGCTAGTTTTCCTTCAATCTTAGGAGCACTTAGCCCCTTCATCCCTTTATCGAGAATGAATCCGCAGATCGTACCAGTATCGTCTTTCGCCCAAACGATAAAGACATCGGCGATCGGCGAGTTACTGATCCAGTTCTTCGCGCCAGTCAGGGAGTACCCGCCTGCAACGGACTTCGCTCTCGTGATCATGCCGCCCGGGTCAGAACCGTGATCAGGCTCGGTAAGACCAAAACAGCCGATATATTCACCGGTTGCCAGCTTCGGCAAGTACCTCTGCTTCTGCTCCTCGGTGCCGAATTTATTGATAGGGTGCATAACCAGGCTAGATTGCACGCTCATCATCGATCGATAGCCAGAATCCACTGCCTCAATCTCGCGCGCCATCAATCCATAACAGACATAGTTCACGCCAGCGCAGCCGTAGCCTTCGATGGTAGAACCAAGCAGGCCTAGCGCGCCCATTTCACGAAATATCTCCGGGTCGGTTTCCTCTTTTTGATAGGCTTCGCGAACGCGGGGCTGCAACTTCTCCTGAGAATATTGCTTCGCCGTGTCTCGAACCAAACGCTCTTCTTCCGATAACTGTCCTTCCATCCCAAATGGATCTGCCCAATTGAATGGCACGTTGTCCGATCTGACAGACATAGTTTTCTCCTAGTTAGCTCAAGCCACCCTACTAAAGGCTAGCTCTTAAATTCACGTGCGCTCGGTTTGCTCAATAAAGACAATAATCAGAGAGGTCGGGGCCGCTCTAAGCCGGACGCAGGCGCATTATTCTATCAAACTTCACGACTTTTCTCTAAGAGAGCTACAACTCGCCTAGATAGCGATAATACTCAGATAAAGGAGAGAATCTCGACAACATTTTGATAGAATAATGCGCCATGGATGTATCCCACATATTAGGTTCGCTCAACGATGAGCAAAGAAACGCAGTTGCGAATCCCTCGCAGCACCTGTTAGTACTTGCCGGTGCCGGCAGCGGCAAGACGCGCGTGCTTGTGCACAGGATCGCCTGGCTGTTGGAAGCCGAGCAGGCATCCCCCTATTCTATTCTCGCCGTGACCTTTACCAATAAATCCGCACGAGAAATGCGTGGCCGCATAGAAACGCTGATGGCGAATTCCTTCGCAGGCATGTGGGTTGGCACCTTTCACGGCCTTGCCCATCGGCTGTTACGCACCCATTGGAAGGAGACCGGCCTAGTCCAAGACTTCCAGATCCTCGATGGCGACGATCAGCTACGTTTGGTCAAGCGTATCAATCGCTCATTGAAGATAGATGAGGACAAATGGCCTGCGAAACAGTGCCAGTGGTATATCAATTCACAGAAGGATGAGGGGCTGCGCTCCGAGCATATCGATCATTTTGAGGATAACTACACGAAGACCATGCTTCAGGTATATAAGGCCTACGAGGAAGCATGCGATCGCGGCGGCATGATCGATTTCGGGGAGATCTTGCTCCGAGCTCACGAGTTATGGCTGAAGAATCCCCAGGTGCTAGAACACTACCAGCGACGCTTTAAACATATTCTGGTCGATGAGTTTCAAGACACCAACTCTATTCAATATGCCTGGCTACGAGTGCTGGCTGGAACGCAGAACCAACTGATGGTAGTTGGAGATGATGATCAATCGATCTACGGTTGGCGTGGCGCAAAGATCGAGAATATTCAGCAGTTCAGTGTAGATTTCAGCGATGCCGAAACCGTGCGCCTGGAACAGAACTATCGCTCTACCTCCACGATTCTCAAGGCTGCCAATGAGCTGATCTCAAATAACCAAAGCCGCCTTGGCAAGAACCTCTGGACTGAGGATGGAGATGGCGAGCAGATCAGCTTGTACGAAGCATTCAATGAACAGGATGAGGCACGCTTCATCGTGGATCGTATGCAAGACTGGTTTAATAATGGAAATCGCCGCTCCGACGCCGCTATCCTCTATCGCTCCAACGCGCAGTCGCGCGAACTAGAAGACGCTCTCCTACGCATGGGCATGCCCTACCGTATCTACGGCGGCCACCGTTTCTATGAACGTCTCGAAATTAAAAACGCACTGGCCTATTTACGCCTCGTAATAAACAGAGACGACGACACCGCCGTGGAGCGAGTGATCAATATTCCAACGAGAGGCATTGGCGGCCGAACCATCGAACAAGTTAGAAGCGTAGCGAGAGAAGAAAACTTCTCCCTATGGCAAGCCTGTGCCAAGTGTGTGAACGAATCCCTCATGACATCGAGGGCTTCCAATGCCGTGCTCGGTTTTCTGGAACTAATAGATGAGCTAAGCCTCGCCTGTAGTGAATTGGAATTGGCAGAAAAGGCTGAGCATATTGTCAATCACACCGGTCTGATTCAACATCATGAAAAGGAAGGTGGTGAGAAAGCTCGCGCGCGAATTGAGAACCTTGAAGAACTAGTAACAGCCGCAAACAATTTCGACGACCCAGATATCGATGATGACTTTGACCTGAAATCTAACGCCTTCCTGGCTGCGTTTCTCGATAAAGCAGCCTTAGATGCCGGAGAGACGCAGGCCGATGAATCCGAAGACGCTGTGCAATTAATGACGCTGCACTCGGCAAAGGGCTTAGAATTTCACCTCGTGTTCCTTGCGGGCATGGAAGAAGGGCTATTTCCTCACAAAATGTCTATGGATAATATCGCTGGCCTCGAAGAAGAGAGAAGACTCTGCTACGTCGGAATAACACGCGCCAGAACCAAGTTGTATATGAGTCATGCAGAATCCAGAAGGATGCACGGTGAGGTGAATCTCTGTCGGCCCTCGCGCTTCATCAATGAGATACCGAACGAGCTGCTTGATGAGATTCGAATGAAATCTAGCGTCAGCAGGCCCTCGTTCGGCAAAACACGAATCGGCGGCAGAGTCAGTAGCAAACTCAGTGGTGACATAGAGGTGCCAGAAACCGATTTGTCATTGGGACAGCGCGTCGTTCATGGAAAATTCGGCGAAGGTGTTATCCTAAACTATGAAGGGCAAGGACCTAATGCTCGAGTTCAGGTAAACTTCGATGCCGTGGGGAGCAAGTGGTTGGTGCTGTCCTATGCCAAACTGGAAGTATTGGCATGACTCGCGAGTGATGCGAGATAAGCAGGGAAATAATTATGTTACTTACGAATTCATTTAGCTCGACTGTTAAAGCGCTGTGCACAGCAGCGTTTCTTCCGTTTTTAACTGCCTGCGGTGGAGAATCTCAGTCAACAGACTCTGGGGCACCCAGCAGTGCGCAAGAACAAACGGTCTATGAATGGAAGTTGATTACATCCTGGCCCAAGAACCTACCTGCACTGGGAACATCCCCCGAGCACTTCGCCGATATCGTCGATAAGATGAGCAATGGTCGCATGCGCATCCGTGTATATGGCGCGAATGAGCTAGTCGGTGGTCTCGAAGTATTCGATGCCGTATCCCTAGGCGTGGCCGAGATTGGCCACACAGGAGCCTATTATTGGCAGGGCAAGATCCCCAGCACGCCTTTCTTTTCTACTATCCCCTTCGGCCTAACAGGCACGGAAATGGACGCCTGGCTTAGCTATGGTGGCGGTAATGAGCTATGGAAAGAGATCTACGCCCCCTTCAACCTGATTCCGATGCGCGGCGGTAACTCCGGCACGCAGATGTTTGGCTGGTTCAACAAAGAGATTAACTCCCTAGCCGATTTGCAGGGACTTAAGATGAGAATCCCCGGCCTTGGTGGCGAAGTATTTCGTCGCGCTGGCGGCACTCCGATCACCATGCAGGTGAGCGAAGTGTTCACAGCTATGCAGACCGGCGCGCTCGACGCGACAGAATTCGTAAGTCCGTATAATGACATGGCGGCTGGATACCACGACGTTGCTGACTACTATTACTACCCCGGCTGGCACGAGCCCGGCTCAACTCTAGAAACCATCTTCAACAAGTCGGCGTTCGAGGCCCTCCCCGAAGATCTTCAAGAGATTCTCAAGGCAGGCACCGAAGTGATGAACCAACTCTTGATGGACGAACTCACTGCTAAAAATAACGAAGCGCTACGTGTTCTGGTTGAAGAGCATGGCGTAGAATTAAGAAAGCTTCCTGATAAGGTGCTCGTCAAGCTACGAGATATTTCCAACCAGGTCGTTGCCGAACTCGCGGATACTGATGAGGTCACGCGCCGCATCTATGATTCGTATAAGAGTTTTCAAGCAGGCGTAGAGAATTATCACAGCATTGCCGAAGACGCCTATGTCGAAGCACGCAAACTACCAAGCAATTAGATTTAGATACTCATAGAAGGTTGAGGCCTATCTTGGAATAGGTCTTGGTTTATCTTGCTCATCAATCGCAACAAACACGAACAACCCGTCCGCCATCTTAGTAGGCTTATCAATAATACTAATGTTAGAAGTCCAATCCTCTACAATATCTGCACAGAAGCCTTGCCTGTTTTAATAACTTCTGTGTAACAGCTGACAGCAGCGCCCACTTTGACCGGACTGATGAAGTGCGCGTTCTTAATGGCAACCGTCACCGAACGACCTCGTGTAGCCATTTTGCTCGCGATACCGCCGCCAAATCCATCTGCGATACCAGCCAGCGACCGAAGATGTCACCATCCGCATTCGTACCCTTCGGCGTGGCGAGCGTTTGTAATGCCAGTTCGCCATTGGGACCGGCTTCGTTGCTGCTCATAATAATTTCCTAATTAAAATGATTACAGGAGTGTGACCGTCTCGATCAAGGCGCCTATCAAAGTATCGAAGGCAACCAGGTTGCCAATCCCGGTTGCAGCGCGAGCAACAATAACACCGCAAGCTGCATAATAACAAAAGGTATAACGCCTCGATAAATCTCACTGGTCTTGATTTCAGCTGGAGCCACGCTTCGCAAGTAAAAAAGAGAAAAACCAAACGGCGGGGTTAGAAACGAAGTCTGTAGATTCACCGCGATCATCACTCCCAGCCAAATCGGATCGACGCCCATTGCTAAAAGTATAGGCCCCACAAGCGGCACGACCATGAACGTGACCTCTATAAAGTCTAGAATAAAGCCTAAAAAGAAGATCAGCAGCATAACGACGAGAGTCGCCGAAACAACACCGCCGGGCAGGCTCATTAGCAGCTCTTCAATCAGTACATCTCCACCAAAGCCTCTAAATACCGACGAAAAAATCGTCGCGCCGACTAAAATTAGATATACCATCGAGGTAACACGCATGGTCTCTATGCTCACCGATTGCAACACTGACAGGTTTAAAGCTCTCTTTATTAGGGCCAGAATCATCGCGCCAACCGCCCCAACGCTAGCTGCCTCAGTTGGCGTCGCTATTCCCAGAAGTATCGAGCCCAGCACAGCTACCATGAGCAGCACCGGAGGAAGCAGGCCCTTAAATAACGCCGTGAAGACATTCGCTCCCTCATCCAATTTATCGATTACCATCGGTGGGGCGTATGAGGGTTTCAACATGGCGATGACGAACATATAGGTCGCGTAGGCAATGACTAGCAGCAGACCCGGAATTATCGCGCCAGCGAACAGGTCACCGATCGAAACAAAGTCGGGTGCGAAGACACCTGCATTCAATTGAGACTGTTGGTACGCGTTCGAGATAACTTCTCCTAGCAGCACCAAGCAGATAGACGGCGGAATGATCTGCCCAAGCGTTCCTGTCGCACAAAGCGTGCCGCAAGCCAGTGAGGGTTTATATCCTGCCTTCATCATCGTCGGCAAAGAGAGTATGCCCATAGTGACGACCGTTGCGCCGACAATGCCGGTGCTCGCAGCCAGCAACATGCCAACAATGATGACTGAAATTCCGAGACCACCAGGAAATTTTCCAAACACGATAGCCATATTCTTAAGTAAGTCTTCTGCGATGCGGCTTCGCTCCAACATCGTTCCCATGAATACGAACAGCGGCACAGCAAACAAGTTTTGGTTAATCAATAAACCGTAGAAACGATTTGGAATAAGTGAAATATAGGCCGTATCGAAAACACCGCTCATCGTTCCTAATGCAGCGAACCCCAATGACACGCCAGTAAGCGATAGAGCAACCGGATAGCCTGCCACCAGCACGAGACACACGATAAAGAAAAAGAGAATGGGAATGAATTCGATCACTAGGGGTCTCGCCGCTTGATGATAGAAATTGATTTAGCTATCTCTGAAATTCCCTGCAGTAATAGTAAGGCAGGTAAGGCGAGGATCACTACCTTCAATAAATAGACGAAAGGTAGGCCACTGGCCTCTGCCGATGCTTCCCGTATTCGCCAGGAAACGGCAACATAGTCCCAACTAATCCAGATAATAAAACAGGTAGAAGGAACGAGGAAAAGTAGTGAGCCGAATAGGTCCACCCAAGCACGCTTCTTTTCGTTGAGTCGACTATAGAAAATATCGACCCGAACATGACCCTGTTCCTTAAGCGTATAGGCGACACCGAAAGTAAATATAAGCGCGTTGATATATATAACCGATTCCTGCAGCGCGATCGAGCCAATTTGAAACACGTAGCGCAGCACAACGATGGCAGCCATAACAATCACCATAGTCAGAGTGAGCCAGGAGAAAATTCGGCCTAGACAACTCGACAACCCATCGATGAGAAGAGAAAGCTTTTCCATGGTGTTTGTGTGCGCTAAAGCGCCATTGTTCTTATTCATTTGTTTGCGCTGCCCGGTCTAGTTACTACTTAAACTCTACCTAACAGGGCCGCCCATTATTGCATACATAGCAGGGCTCTATGAGGATGCCAGTGCTAAGACTCATAGCCACACACGCATCAGTTGATAGCTAAGAATAAGGAGGCCCGCCGCACTCGCTACCGTCAGAATGCTCAAAACCCACAATATTCCCCTTCTCACGCGCACGCCCATTCGCCTGCGGAAAGTCGCTTCACTGCCGGCCTTGTCCGGTATCTCCTGAAAGAGCTTACCAATGCTATACAGCATCACCGCCCAACAGAACCCAAGGATAGCGGGCATCAAGAGCCTGTCATTATCGAGCAGTGGGTTATCCAGCACACTGAGAACGAGCACCAACAGAGAAAATCCAGCTAAGACGAATAATGGCAGCCGAAACCTAGCTAAAATAGTGGCAATTCGCTGTAGTCGCTCTATCATTGTCGTCCATAGCCGCTTATGTGAGCCTTCTCTTCAGCAAGCTTACCTACTAAACATGCATTCATCCACAGGGCTAACCAAGGTACAAGCATTGAGTTCTCCAACTGATCCCGTAGCAGCCGACATTTTCGAGCTCCCATTTCTAGCAGGCATCAATCCCGATGGCGACCCAGTCTTTGAGAGCCTCGAAGTCGAATTGGTCGAGGATACCGAAGACGAGGTGCGGCTCGTGCGCTCCCCTTTACTGACTCGCAACCTGGCTGCTGGAGATAAACTCAAGGTCATCAACGTTTCTTCGGCAGAATATAAGTTGCTGCGTCGCAGCGGCAATCTATCCATTCGCGTCTTCCGCGTGCATCAACTAGATGTGTTGGCAGAAAACCTTTCGGCGAAGATTGAAAAGCTTGGAGGCAGCTTAGACAAGCAAACCGATCGCGCATTGGTTTACAGCATACATTTTTCCATCGGCTTCCAAGTCATCGAGGAGCTATTAAGCGCTGTGATCAAAGATTATCCTGACACAGTTTGGTATTATGGAAACGTTTACGATCCCGAAGACGGCACGACACCGCTAGAGTGGTGGTTGGAATTCGAAGATCAGGAATAGCCCTTATCCGTTTAACTAATATTCAACTAAATAGACGAGTAATCAGACCATGCTAATTGTAGTATCGCCCGCCAAGTCTCTCGATTTCGAAACCAAGGCTCCCACTCAAAAGTTTACTGATCCGCAATATCTCGCAGAGTCCACACAGCTTGTGGGTCAATTGCAGAAGCTAAGCCCTGAAGATTTCTCCGAGCTTATGCATATCAGCAGCGCCTTGGGGGAACTCAATCATATGCGCTTCGCAAACTGGCATACACCTTTCGATTTAGAGAACTCCAAGCAAGCCATTTTCGCCTTCAAGGGCGACGTCTACATCGGTCTAGAAGCAGAGAAATTCTCTACTGCAGATCTAAATTTCGCACAAAATCATTTGCGAATTTTGTCTGGGCTTTACGGCCTGCTTCGACCTCTGGATTTGATGCAGCCCTATAGGCTTGAGATGGGTTCCAAGTTCAAGAACAAGAAGGGCAAGAACCTCTACGAATTTTGGGATGGCCAAATTACTGAGAGCCTCAACGAATTGTTCGAGAAAGACAAAAATCCAGTGTTGGTTAATCTCGCTTCAATAGAATACTTCAGTGCAATCAAACCAAAATCGCTTAACGCTGAAATTATTTCTCCTGTGTTCAAAGATTTCTCGAATGGGAAATACAAGATCGTCAGTTTCTTTGCAAAGAAAGCCCGCGGCTACATGACAGCCTACATTATTCAGAACAGAATCAAGAACCCAGAGAAGCTTAAGGAGTTCAACGTAGAAGGCTACCGCTATAGCGAAGAGGACTCAACACCAATGCAGCCAATCTTTCTGCGCGACCCGCAATAATTACTATGCATGAACTCCCCTTTAGCCAAGCCTGCGAGAATAATAAGCATATCATCCTAGAAATACTTGAACGGCACCTTAAAGATGGCGACCAAGTACTTGAGCTGGCCGGCGGCACCGGTCAGCACTGCGTTCATTTCGCCGCGAACCTACCAAATCTTCATTGGCAATCCTCTGATATTCCTAGCAATGTAGATAATCTCAACCTCCGCCTTGCTGATGCAAAACTCGCAAACCTTCCTGCGGCCATAACCATCGATGTAAATCACCCTGTTTGGAGCAGCGACAGGCCTACTGCAATTTTCAGCGCTAACAGCTTACACATTATGTCTGCCGATTCGGTTGAGAATTTCTTCAAGGGAATAGGCGAAGCTCTGCAAGCCGACGGAACACTGATCGTGTACGGCCCCTTTAAATATGCGGGTGAGTTTACATCTGAGAGTAATGAAGGCTTCGACCGCTGGCTAAAAGATAGAGATCCAGCGAGTGGTGTTCGAGATTTCGAACGGGTAAGTAAATTGGCGACTAAAGCCAACTTAACCCTCATCGAAGACAATGCTATGCCGGCCAACAATCAGCTTCTGGTCTGGAAGAAATCTAAGTAGGGTTAGAGCTTGCTCAACTTACCCCAACTTTATGGATGGGTGGCGAGGTAGATTGGAATGTACCAATTAATAATTCCGAGCAAATGTATATCGCAATAAAACGCCTAGGCCAGAAAACTCAGTTAGTCGTTTATCCAGATGAACACCATGGCATTCGTCGTCCAAGCTTTCAAAAAGATAGATTTGAACGCTGGATTCGTTGGTACGATCAATATTTAAAGCCGGCTGCTGAAATTAGCGAATTAAATGATTAGAGTGAAAGGTGAGGAAGAGTAATAAAATCAGTGCATGAATGCATGGGGTAGACCTTAGCAGCAAGTAGAAAAAAGTAAGTTTTAGTAAGTTCACAAAAAACAATCGGTGAGGTTTCTTCCTTCCTCCTCCGCTTTTCTTTTTCCGACACGCTAAAATCTAGTGAATGTCCTCTAGCGCAACATAATCTATGTCAAAACCAAATGTCCTAGGTGAGGTTACCTTAAGAGCTGCTTCGGTTCGATAGTGATGATAGCTCGGTCAGCACTCCTATCGTTTTACCAACACTGAAGGTACACGGTTTTAATCTTTCGAGTCTTAGTGGCGCCATCTAGCCTCATCAGTCCTTTGTGTGTCGCCGAACCCTCTCCAGCTTTAATATGAATCTATTGAGCAATGGCAAAACAGCCTGTTTATGCCGTAATTTGCTGCTAATTCCATTATAATGAGGCCACAGAGATGAATTCGAGCGTTGCCAAGACTATTGGCGAAGAAACTGGGAGAACAACCATGTCAAAATTAGCAAAAATTATCCTCAGCTCAGTGATTGCGGGCGCCCCAATGTCTTTGCTTTCGCCCTTGAGCGCGGCTCAGGATCAGGAGATACCACAACTAGATGGTATTTGGACCAATGCCTCTAGAACTAGCCTCACGCGTCCGCGCGGGCTTGAGACTCTCGTCGTGCCCGGTGATGAGGCAGAACAAATTGTGGCGGGCATGAGCATCGCCGGCATCTCAGCAGAAAATGTTGAAGCTGGCCCGGCCATCGACCCGGAAACCGGCGCACCACCTGTTGGCGGCCAGGATTTCGGGTTACGTGGTTACAACCTGTTTTGGACCGACCCAGGCTCCACTCTGGCATTGGTGAAGGGCGAATTTAGAACTTCTCTAATCGTAAATCCGGAGAATGGTCAAATCCCCCGACTAGAAAATCCAACTTATAATTTAAACCGAACGAATTTCGGCGCACGCTATCTCACCGGCGTGGGTGATACTTCTGGGCCAGAAGCAATACCTATTGCCGAGCGCTGCCTCATCGGATTTGGAAACACCGCAGGCCCCGGTATGATGGGCACACTGTACAACAGCACTTATCAATTCGTGCAGACCGATGACTATCTGATGATTAGCGTTGAAATGGCGCACGATGCTCGCATCGTACCGCTTTTCGATTCAGCTGAAGAGGCCAGGGCAAACACACGTCCTGAAATACACTCCCCTTGGTTCGGTGATTCTCGCGGCTGGTATGAAGGCGATACCCTAATCGTAGAAACGGTCAACATCAATCCGCTACAGATGTCGCAGAGTTCTATTCCGATCTCTCCAGAAGGACGAATCACTGAACGATTTAGCCGTTATTCTGATACCGAGATTGTCTATCAGTTTACAGTAGACGACTCCAATCTTTACAGCCAGCCATGGACTGTAGAGATGAGCTATCACGAAACAAAAGGCCCACTTTACGAATATGCTTGTCATGAGGGCAATTACGCGATGCCGGGTATCTTGGCCGGCGCTAGGCGTCAAGAAGCGGAAGAGGCAGCGAAGCAGCAATAGGTTCGCGCCAGCTCGATACTAAAAAGGCTTCTCACCCTTAAAGAGTAAGAAGCCTTTTTATTAGCTCGCGATTAGTAAGCGCTACGCTTTACGAATTTCGTAAATAATATGTGGATAGTTGATTCCGCCTAGAACTCTGCCAATCACCTGCTCTCGCTTCACACCGCCAATCTTCTCCATCGCACGCATTGAAACAATATTCGTATCGCCAACCCAAAATACAACCGTTTCTACGAACTTAAAGGCATGATCCAACATGAGCTTCTTAATCTCGGCATTGTAGCTACCACCCCAAAAATCATGGTCCAGAAACGTCCAGCCTATTTCAATCTCAGCTAACCCTTCATCAAGGCCGTTGAAGCGGCTAGACCCTATTATTCTGCCGGTCTCACCATCAACAAATGTGAACGCGCTGCCGCTAGCGATCGCCCCGTCGAAGAAAGCACGAAACACCGGCTCTTTATAGCGATCAGTCACGGGGTGAAGTTCCCAAACTTTTGGATTTGCTGCCGCCGCAAACATTCCTTCCCAATCACCTTCTTCAATGGGACGAACAATTACGCGGGCGCCTTCTAAGATGGGTGTGAAATCGAATGTATCTGTCATATTGGGTCGCTTCTTACTTTGTTGTTAGAGCGTTAACTGCCGTTTGTTTCGCCTCTAGATTGACGACTTGACTATTTTTAATTGGTACATAAATATCAATTATCGAATTAGGTTTATTCCATAAAAACCGATGGTCATACTGTTCAAGATGGGTTGTGGCTCTTGATATTCCTGCTGCCATGAATCCGGCACTGCAGAGGAGGTATCCTAATCCCTATACCCTACCACCATGGACGTTTCTATTTCCTTCCCTTAAATACTCCATCCACCCTCTTACTGGTGAGATCTGAAGATACCATTTGCATCCGACTGACGTTCGAAAGTTTTTACGAGTCGCGACCTTAGCTGCGGGTATTACTACTAAACGCGTGACCTGCCATACTTGTCGACATTCTTTCGCTACACATATGTTGGCCGCGGGCTCCGACATTCTGACCGTTCAAGAACTACTGGACACAATGATGTATCTACGACTCAGATATATACTCACGTATTGGGAAAACACTACTCAGGCGCCTCGAGCCCTCTCGACGGACTGAGCTAGCTGGCGGTTGGTCAGCTTTGCTTTTTAAATGGTAGTAGCGTGGCCGCTTCTGTCTGGTATTGTTCGATGTGAGGTCGCTCTTCATCGAGAAATTTATTTATTGCTTGAGCAAATCCCTCGTTAGCAACCCAATGATTTGAATAGGTCGTTATCGGCTCGAAGCCTCTTTGAATCTTATGCTCCCCTTGAGCGCCCGAATCGAAACTCTGCAGTTTGTGCTTAATGCAGTATATCTGACCTTGGTAATAACACGTTTCGAAATGCAGGAATTGATAGTCTTGTGCACTACCCCAGTACCTGCCAAACACCTTCTCGTTATTTCTGAAGAAGAGAGCTGCAGCGATCATCTTGTCTCCATCTAGCGCAACTATCATGAACAATTGTTCCGGCATTAGCTGTGCAAGCTCGGCAAAGAAATCCTGACTCAGATATCCCTGCATACCACGCATCATGTAAGTGCTTTGATAGAATTGGTAAAACGTATTCCAATGCTCGGGAGAAATGTCCGCTGCATTGAACGTTTCGAATCTCGTGCCCCGCTCTGCGACCTTCTGTCGTTCTCTTCTAATGTTTTTCCTCTTACGCGAATTGAGCGTCGCTAGAAAATCATCGAAGCTTGAATAGCCTCGATTGAACCAGTGAAACTGACAGGCAGTTCTCGCCGGAATACCTATTGTCTCGAACAGTTTATTTTCTTCCTCGGTTGGAAAAAGAATATGCCAAGAAGACGCTTCTATAGATTCCGCCTTGCTCTTCAGCTCATCGAAGATCAGCTTGGCAATGTCATCTCTATTTACCGAATTGCCTGTAAATAGTCGCGTGCCATGGCTAGGGGTGAACGGGACTGCGCTAACAAACTTTGGGTAATAGTTAAGACCATAGTTCTGGTAAGCGCTCGCCCAGGACCAGTCGAAAACGTATTCGCCGTAGGAGTTTGTTTTTTTATAGAGAGGCATAACAGCGACTAGCTGCCGGGACTCGTCATCTGCCTGGCCACTGAAGACTGCTACATGATGTGGCTCCCAGCCAGTTACCTGGGTCGTACAGCCCGTCTTCTCCAGAGCCCATAGAAACTCATAGCGAGTAAATGGATTCTCTGTTCCAGCTAGATTATTCCAATGGGTTGCACCGATGGTGGCGATGGAATCCACAAATTTTAGTTCAAGCGCTTTCATGTGCTACATGTTACCTCGAAACGTCGCTGTACGGAGATTTGAGAGTGGCTTGGTGCTTATTGAGACTGAGTTTTTGCAATACAAACAAATGCGGCCGCTTGGCAAATTGAGTAGCATGGAAAACCTATTTCAAGACTAGTGGTAGTGTTAGAAAACTAGGCGGACAGCAAGTGCATTCACCCAATCTTATACGACGTATAGCCGACAGCAGTTCTGTAATCCGCAAACCTGAAGCTAAAGTAGCAAGCTACGTACTGCAACACGGCAATGACGTGATCAAGACGCACATCGCCGATCTCGCGGGCAATTCCAATGTTAGCGAGCCATTGGCTTGGACGGTTTCCTCTCCTTCAAGCCGCAGCTTGCTCAAAAACTAGGCCTAGGGGGGCTCTATACTCAGTTCGTGGTGGACGATAAAGGCCCGGACGAAGACCTGAGCGATAAGGTCTTCGATACAAACGTAGGCTCTCTTTTGACGGTTAGGGACCAGTTAGACCCTGAAGTGTTGGAAATTGCTATAAATACCATTAACAATGCGAATCGCGTTGAATTCTATGGCTTTAGTGCTTCATGCTCTGTCGCAGCCGACGCGCAACACAAGTTCTTCCGCTTGCAGCTATCATCTCCTGCCTATACGGTCCGCAGATGTCTGCGATATTACTAGGTGCTAACGACAGTGTAGTGGCCATAACTCAATCGGGGCAGACCCGCGCCCTATTGGAAAGTCTGAGCCTGGCCCGAGAAGCAGGTGCCACGGTTATTGGTGTAGCGCCCGAGAACACTCCATTGAGTAAGCAATGCAGCCTGCCTATTTATGTGAATATGAAAGAGGAACACCAAGCATTCGCGCGAGTATCTTCGCGTATCGTACACGTGATGGTAATCGATGTACTCGCAACTGGTGTCGCTAGGCATCGCAAGCCTCTCGTGAAAGACCATCTGAAGGAATTACAGAAGAGCCAGCGGGCTCTTCTTGATATCAATTATAATTAAGACTAGGCTACTTCTACTTTTTGGTAGGCCGCTTCCAACCTGTAATATTTCTTTGTTTTCCTCGTGCGATGGCTAGGCTGTCGGCAGGTACATCGCTACTTATCGAAGAGCCTGCCGCGACAAATGTATTATCGGCGAGAGTGACCGGCGCAACCAAAACGCTATTCGATCCCACGAACACATTATCGCCAATGGTCGTCTTGTGTTTATTAACTCCGTCGTAGTTACAGAAAATTGTGCCTGCCCCAATGTTTACGTTCTCGCCAAGCACGGCGTCGCCGATGTAGGCTAGATGGCCGGCCTTTGACCCTTTGCCAATAATCGCGTTCTTTGTTTCGACGAAGTTTCCAATCTTGGTGTTCTCGTTCAAAATAGTGCCAGGTCTAATTCTAGCGTAAGGACCAACGCTGGCGCCCTCTCCAATTTCTGCCCCATCGATGTTCGTGCCCTGAAGTATATTGGCGTTGTCGGCTATTTTACTGTCTTTGATAACAACGTTGGGGCCAATCTTAACGCCATTTCCCAGCGTCACGCGGCCTTCAAATATGGCGTTAATATCAATCTCTACATCACTACCTGTTTCGATTTCACCGCGAATATCGATCCGTGATGGATCGCGCAATAGAACTCCGGCTTTTAGAAGTTGTTCGGCTTTGTTCATTTGGTATTGTCTCTCTAGGCCGGCTAATTGTGCCTTATCGTTTACACCCTGTACTTCATTCTCATCATCGATAACCATTGCGGAAATGGCGGATTCGTCATCAGCTGCCGCCATCGCCACTAGATCAGTCAGATAGTACTCTCCCTGTGCATTGTCGTTTCCCAGAGAGTTCAGCCATGTATTCAACTTCGTCGCTGGAATAACCATAATGCCAGTATTGACCTCGTTGATCTTTTTCTGTTCGTCGTTGGCATCCTTTTCTTCGACGATTGCCGTTATTTCACCCGAGTCGTCACGGACAATACGGCCAAGACCTTTTGGATTTTCAGTGACAAGGGTAAGTATGCAAAGTGTGTTTGCGTTCGCTTGCTGCACCAACTTGATTAGAGTCGAAAAGTTAGTAAGTGGTACATCGCCATATAATACCAGTACGCGCATTTCAGGCTTTGTTGTATCAATACTCGGCATAGCCTGCATAACAGCATGGCCAGTACCAAGCTGCTGTTCTTGTAGGGCCCACTGCAATTCCTTGTCTGTGCTAAATTCCTGTTTAATCTGCTCCGCCCCATATCCCACTACAATATGGATCTGCTGGGATTCTAGCTTTCGCGCAGCATTGAGCACGTGACCAAGCATCGAATCGCCACCGATCTGATGTAATACTTTGGGAATATTTGAGTTCATTCTTGTACCACGACCCGCTGCAAGAATGACGATATCTAAATTCATATTTAATCCACTTATAGGAACCAGTTAGGATGAAACCCTGTTTGGATAAGGTTCTAATCGACCGAGACAATGAGTCCAAGCCAAAAGAATAGCAAAAAAAAAGGTAGCTCATGCCACCTTTTTAGGTTTTCGTCTGTCTAGTTTGGCTAGCTGCTACTTCTTAATCTTCCGCAGAGCCCGTAACTGGGCCGCTGCCTCGGCTAGTTGAGCGGCGGCAATCGAGTAATCGAATTCCGCGCCCTGATTCGCTATAGCCTTCTCGGCATCTTCCACTGCTTGCTGCGCTGCGGCCTCATCTAGATCATCGGCTCTAAGTGCCGTATCGCTCAACAGAGTAACAATGCCGCCCTGCACTTCCAGAAACCCACCAGACACGTAGAAAACTTCTTCTTCGCCATTTTGAAGTATTAATTTAACCGGTCCTGGGATTAATGCCGTCAACAAGGGCGCGTGCCCAGGAGCAATACCTAAATCCCCAAGAGATCCTGCAGCAACAACCATTTCAACGAGACCAGAGAAGATACTCTTCTCGGCGCTTACGATGTCACAGTGCATTGTCATAGCCATATCAAATTACTCGTTATTGTCTCTAGTGATTAAGGACAAAGGGGCAATTACTTTAACGCTTCCGCTTTAGCGATCGCTTCTTCAATAGAGCCTACCATGCTAAATGCTTGCTCAGGAAGGTAGTCATACTCACCCGCCAAGATTCCTTTAAAGCCAGCAATCGTGTCTTTAAGAGAAACGTACTTACCAGGAGCGTTGGTGAAAACTTCCGCCACAGTAAATGGCTGAGATAGAAACTGCGAAATACGTCTCGCACGACCAACTGTTTGCTTATCTTCGTCGGACAATTCGTCCATACCCAATATCGCGATAATGTCTTTCAATTCTTTATAACGCTGCAGAACCGTTTGCACACCGTTCGCCGTGTCGTAATGCTCGTTACCAATTACCAGTGGATCTAACTGACGCGAAGTAGAATCCAAAGGATCCACCGCCGGGTAAATGCCCAGTGACGCGATGTCTCGAGACAGAACAACTTTCGCATCCAAGTGAGCAAAGGTTGTTGCTGGCGATGGGTCAGTCAAGTCATCCGCAGGTACGTATACCGCTTGGATTGACGTAATAGAGCCATCTTTTGTTGATGTAATTCTTTCTTGGAGGGCGCCCATTTCCTCAGCAAGTGTAGGCTGATAGCCCACCGCTGAAGGCATACGACCAAGTAGTGCTGATACTTCTGTGCCCGCGAGTGTGTAACGATAAATATTGTCGATAAACAACAATACGTCACGGCCTTCATCACGGAAGTCTTCCGCCATGGTGAGTCCACTTAGAGCAACACGCAGTCTATTGCCAGGAGGCTCATTCATCTGACCGTAGACCATCGCTACTTTAGATTCGCCTTCTAGATCGATTACTTTTGATTCCTGCATTTCGTGATAGAAGTCATTTCCTTCACGAGTACGCTCACCAACACCTGCGAACACTGACAAACCACTGTGCTCTGTTGCGATGTTGTTAATGAGCTCCAACATATTTACTGTCTTGCCTACACCGGCACCCCCAAATAGGCCAACCTTACTGCCCTTTGCGAAAGGACAGATCAAGTCGATTACCTTGATGCCTGTTTCCAACAATTCGTTAGAGCTAGCCAGCTCTTCATAGGTAGGCGCCTTGCGGTGAATCGGCATACGCTTCTTCTCGCCGATTGGCCCACGCTCGTCGATTGGCCGGCCTAGTACATTCATGATGCGGCCAAGGGTTTCAACACCGACTGGGACAGAAACAGGAGCGCCGGTATCTGTGACTTCAAGTCCACGACTCAGACCCTCAGTACTACCAAGCGCAATTGTTCTTACTACGCCATCGCCTAGTTGCTGCTGCACTTCTAACACGATATCTGTGCTGCTGACTTCTAGTGCGTCATATATAGAAGGCACTCCATCGCGTCCAAATTCTACGTCGATTACAGCGCCAATGATTTGTACGATTCGGCCGCTACTCATGTCCGGTTCCTCAATCTCTTAATTTTTTATCTAAACTTCTTGTTAATGACGCTAGCTGAATATGAAACACCAGCG
>Ga0302118_10000538_pt1 | contig 18036 bp, 15 predicted proteins | sample AG5_331_MG_FD_203126 | JGI IMG/M metagenome (GOLD analysis project Ga0302118, IMG submission 203126) | Marine microbial communities from Western Arctic Ocean, Canada - AG5_33.1 | ecosystem: Environmental > Aquatic > Marine > Oceanic | place: Canada: Western Arctic Ocean | collected 2017-10-01 | reverse complement strand
CGACCGTTTCATTAAGCAGATGAGGCCAGTCGTCGATGCCGTCAACGCTCTTGAGCCCAAGCTCGAGCAACTGGATGACGACGCTCTTCGTGCGCGCACGGGTTGGCTAAAGTCTCGCCTCAAGGGCGGGGAAACGCTCGATGACATCCTTGTTGATGCATACGCGACCGTTCGTGAAGCCGCTAAGCGCACCTTAGGTCAGCGCCATTTTGATGTTCAGATTATGGGTGGCGTCGTTCTTCATAATGGCAAGATCTCGGAAATGGGAACTGGAGAAGGCAAGACCCTCGTCGGGACTTTGCCCGTCTACTTAAATGCTCTAGAAGAGAAGGGCGTGCATGTCGTTACTGTAAACGATTATCTCGCCAGTCGTGATGCTGAGTGGATGGGACAAATATACCGTTTCCTTGGCCTGACGGTCGGATGCGTTCAAAGCTTAATGGAAGATGACGCGCGCCGGGCTGCATACGCCTGTGACGTAACGTATGGCACCAATAACGAATACGGCTTTGACTACCTGCGCGATAATATGAAATTCACGATTGCCGATATGGTGCAGCGCGCATTTTCTTACGCGATTGTTGATGAGGTAGACTCAATACTCATCGATGAATCCCGAACGCCTTTGATTATCTCTGGGCCGTCAGAAGATAAAACAGACCTTTACGGAAAAGTTGACGTAATTATTCCCCTTCTGGTCGAAGATGATTACGAAAAAGAGGAAAAGACGCGTTCTGTTTCCCTAACTGAAGAAGGTGGGGAACACGCCGAGAACCTTCTACGCGAGCATGGCATTCTAGGCGAGGGTAACATGTATGACATTCAGAACATCTCGCTCATTCATCATGTCAACCAAGGCCTGCGCGCCCACCACCTCTTTCAGAAAGATGTCCATTATCTCGTGCGTGATGATCGCGTGCATCTGATCGACGAATTTACGGGCCGTGCGCTGGAGGGGCGGAGGTTGTCGGACGGTTTGCATCAAGCGATAGAAGCGAGAGAAGGTGTTACGGTTCAAAACGAAAACCAAACCCTGGCATCTATTACCTATCAGAACTATTTCCGCATGTACCCCAAACTCTCTGGCATGACCGGCACGGCTATGACCGAGGCGGAGGAATTCGGATCGATTTATGGGCTCGAAGTCGTAGAAATCCCGCCGAATGTTCCGCAAGCCCGCATTGATGCGGATGATGAGGTGTATCGGACGGAAGAAGAGAAGAACGAGGCGATCATTGAATTGATTGAAGACTGTCATGCGCGCCAACAACCCGTGCTGGTCGGCACGGTCTCAATCGAGAAGTCTGAACAGCTTGCCGGGCTTCTGAAGAAAAAGAAGAAGGTAAAAGCGGAAGTTCTCAACGCCAAACAACATGAGCGTGAGGCTTACATTATTGCCCAAGCTGGCGTGCCTGGTGCGGTAACCATCGCGACTAATATGGCCGGCCGCGGCACTGATATTCAGCTGGGTGGAAACCCTGACTTCATGATTGAAGAGAAGGAGCGTGAGCAAGGCAAGCCGCTGACTGATGAGCAGCGCCAAACACTTCTCGATGAAATTGAAGTCAAGAAGAAGATTGCGTTGGAGGCCGGAGGCCTTTGTGTTCTTGGGACTGAGCGACATGAGAGTCGCCGCATCGATAATCAGTTGCGTGGCCGTTCAGGCCGTCAAGGTGACCCGGGTTCGTCCAGTTTCTTCTTGTCGTTGCAAGACGACCTTATGCGTATTTTTGGTTCGGAGCGCATGGATAGCATGCTGCAGCGCCTCGGTCTTGAGCGCGGAGAAGCCATCATCCATCCTTGGATCAATAAGGCGATTGAGAAAGCGCAGCAAAAAGTTGAAGCGCGCAACTTCGATATCCGCAAAAACTTGTTGCAATACGATGATGTAATGAATGACCAGCGCAAGGCGATTTTTGATCAGCGCAAAGAAGTTATGTCAGCAGAAGACGTTTCAGACTTTGTGACTGACATGCGCCATGAAGTCATCGAAGACCTTGTCGCTCGCGCAATGCCAGATCGCGTAATGGCAGGGCAGTGGGACATTGCCCTCCTGCATGAAGAAAGCTTACGCCTCCTAGCCCTCGACCTACCGTATAAAGAATGGGCAGCGGAAGAAGGTATTGCCGAAGAAGAAGTTCGCGACAGAATGATCGAGGCCTCTAATCGTAAAATGGCAGAGAAAAGCGTCAATGTCGGAATAGACGTGATGCGTCGCGTCGAGAAAAGTTTGATGCTCCAGATGATAGATGCGGGGTGGCGGGACCACCTTCAACAATTAGATTATTTACGGGCTTCAATTAATCTTCGCGCTTACGCTCAGAAACAGCCGCTTTTGGAGTACCAGAAAGAATCGTTCTCGATGTTTCAGCAGATGCTTGAAGGTCTGCGGGAACGTGTCACGGAGATTCTTTCCCGGGTCGATATTCAGGTCGAACCGACACGAGAACAGCTTGGCCCACTGGGACGCCAGAAAGGAGTTTCTCCAGAACAGGCAAAGGCTCGAAGGGCCCGTATCGAAGAGATTGGTCAGCAGCGAGCCATGCCCCGTGTAAGCGCCGGTTCCCGGGATACAAATGACCCATCAAGCTGGGGTAAGGTTTCGCGAAACGAGTCGTGCCCGTGTGGTTCAGGCAAAAAGTACAAGCATTGTCACGGGGTTGTTGGATCTCGGGGCGAAACCGAGAAAGTTTAAAACCGAATTCGGGATTGAGGCGGTTTTGACCGGAATGGAGAGGCCCTTTAGCTTAACGTAACGATCGAGCGCTGATTTGTGCGTTTATAGCGTTTACGGGAGTTAACGGATGGCGATTAGAAAGGGGCCGGAAGAAACCAGTGTCGGGCTGAATCTAAAATGGTTGCTGGCGTCGTGCTACATCACACCGCAAAACCAGACTCGGCCTTACCTTACGGGAACCCCAGCAGACCCTTTGCAAAGTCCCCAGCTGTAAACGGTCGAAGGTCGTCTACTCCTTCACCAACGCCTAGGTAATGAACGGGTAAGCCGAATCTTTCGGCTAGAGCGACGACAACGCCGCCTTTTGCGGTGCCGTCGACTTTAGTCAGCACCAATCCCGTGACCCCAGCGATGCCACTAAATGCTTCGACTTGTGAATGTGCATTCTGACCAACTGTCGCGTCTAGAACCAAAAGCACAGAATGGGGCGCCGTTTCATCTTTTTTCTTAATAACGCGGACAATTTTTGCCAGCTCAGCCATCAGGTTACCTTTGTTTTGTAAACGCCCTGCAGTATCAATCAGTAGAACATCGTCTGACCGTGCCGCAGACTCATTCAGCGCATCAAAAGCCAAGCTTGCAGCATCGGCCCCGGTCTCGCGGAAAATAACGGGCGCGCCTGTGCGCTGCCCCCAAACTTGCAGTTGTTCAACTGCTGCGGCGCGGAAGGTGTCTCCAGCCGCCAGCGTCACGGCCCTTCCATCGTCACAAAATTGTTTTGTCAGCTTACCAATGGTTGTTGTTTTTCCAGACCCGTTTACCCCAACGACAAGAATAACAAATGGTTTTTTGGTCGGGTCGATCACGAGGGGTAGGGCGACGGGGGCCAGCGACGTTGCAATATCTTCCGCAAAAGCGGCGCGCACCTCGTCGCCAGTCACGTCTTTACCAAACCGGGTCTTTGCTAGGTTAGTTGTCAGGCGTGCCGCCACGGCAGCGCCAAGGTCGGCCGTGATTAGGAGCTCTTCCAGACCTTCTAGTGCAGCTTCATCGAGCTTGCGTTTTGTGAACAAGTCGCCGATGCCGCCGGCTATCTTGGCAGACGACTTACGCAGGCCTGCCGTGAGGCGGCCTAGCCATCCCTTTTTTTCCGATGGGTCATAAATCGATGGGTTAGTCACGCGTCACGCTGCGACCAATTGGCCGTCCTGAACGGCCTCGATTGTCACGTCAATGAGCGCGCCTGGCTGAAGGTCTGCCCCGACTTTGACGGGAACAAAATGCTCGCTGTTGCCGAGGCCATTATCTTCCATCAATACCGATGCTCTGCTGCCTACGCGGCTTTCCAGAAATACACCCATTGCACTCTTGCCGGCGGCTCGCAGCTCTGCGGCACGCTGTTTGATAACAGCTTTCTCCACTTGGGGCATGAGAGCGGCAGGCGTTCCGACTCGAATAGAGTATGGAAAGATGTGCAGGTGGGTCAGCCCAGCATCTGCCAAGAGGTTCAGGGTGTTCTTAAATTGTGCATCTGTCTCGGTTGGGAACCCGGCAATAATATCTGCACCAAACACGGTGTCTGGTCGTGCTGATCGGATACGGTCGCAAAAGGATATAATATCCTGGCGTAGGTGCCGTCTTTTCATGCGTTTGAGAATGAGGTCATCCCCCGCCTGCGCGGAAATATGGAAATGGGGCAATAGGCGCGGTTCATTGGCAATAACATGGAACAAGTCTTCGTCTGCCTCAGCTGGGTCTAGTGAAGAGAGCCGCAGCCTGGGCAGGTCGGGGACGGCCGCTAACAGGCGCCGTGCCAATTGCCCAAGTGTCGGCGTGCCCGGAAGGTCTGATCCATAACCAGTGATATCTACGCCGGTCAAAACGATTTCTTTGTGGCCGTTGGCGACGAGTTCGCGGACCTCTTTAAACAACCGTCCCATTGGAACGCTCCGATTGTTGCCGCGCGCAAACGGAATGATGCAGAACGTGCATCGATGGTCGCAGCCCTGTTGTATTTGAACAAAAGCGCGGGTTCTTCCGTTAAACCCTTCGACCATATGTGAGGCTGTTTCCCGCACGGTCATAATATCGCTGATCAGAATGGGCTGATTGTTGTCTGCCGCAAAGCTCTCAGCTTTCATCTTGTCTTCGTTGCCGATCACACGGTCAATTTCGGGCATGTCTGCGTAGGCCTGTGGGTTCAGCTGAACAGCACACCCTGTCGCAATAATTTCTGCGTCTGGATTATTTCGCCGCAAACGACGGAGTGACTGTCGTCCTTGCCGCTCAGCTTCCTGGGTCACGGCGCAGGTGTTGACGATGATTGTGTTGTTTCGACCTGCCGCTATCGCATGTTCCTGTATCACTGCCGATTCGTAGGTGTTTAGCCTACAACCGAAGCTAACGACTTTTGGCCGGGCAGTTTTATCCACGGCGTTATTTCTTAAGCTGGTCATCCGAGAAGGTCTCGGTCGAGTAAGCCCGAGAATGTTTCTGCAACGGGGCCCGTCATAATCACATGCCCGTCATCGCGCCATAAAACGTGAAGGTCGCCGCCATCCAGTGTGACGCGTACCGCGCGATCTGTCAGGTCGCGGCGGGCTGCTGCAACACCAACAGCACAAGCGCCGGTGCCGCAAGCTTGCGTAACGCCAACGCCGCGCTCCCATACCCGCATGCGGACATGACTGCGGTCGATGACCTCCACAATCTCTACGTTTGTGCGCTTGGGAAACAATGCGTGTGTTTCAACTATTGGGCCGAGATCCGTTAGGTCGACACTATCGACACTATCGACGAAGAACACCACATGTGGATTTCCCATGCTGATCGCGACGGGATTCGAAAGCGCGCCAACAACAAGGTTGATGTGATTGGTGTCTTCTTCCATAGCGAGAGGAATGTCCTGCCAATCCAATTGGGCTGGCCCCATGTCGACTGAGACTAAGTCCCCATCGGCGCGTCGTGCAGTTATTGGGCCTGACAGTGTTTCAATGATGACCGACGCCTTATTGAGGTCATCCATTACGACGGCGGAAACGCACCGCGCACCGTTTCCACAGGAAGAGACAATACCACCGTCGGCATTGCGCACAGTCATGAAGGCATCGCCACCAGATTGTGCCGGTTCAATGATGAGTAGTTGGTCAAACCCGATGCCCGTATGCCTATCTGAGATGGCGCGAACCTGGGACTCACTTAATTCCAGTGGCCGGACGCGTGCGTCCAGCACGACAAAGTCGTTGCCGAGGCCATGCATTTTGCGGAAGGGTAAGCCCTCTATGTTCGATCCGGTTGTCATGAGCGGGTTATATGGCTCACCTGGGGCCAAAGTCCAGCAAACCGCATTTAATCCCTATTTTGTCGTTAAATCGGAGCTTTTTATAGCTCAATGGAGAAAATTGCCGAAATTCTAGTTGGTGTTTCTTTCCATCGTGCATCCTAGGCCCCCTACTTTTTTTGACTATAACCAAAAAAACGTTGGTTTTCTGGTCTTTTATGGGCACTAGGACCAACAAGAACCCCCAAATGTGCAAAGGGTCACATATGAGCGCCTTTAACTAGAATTGGCACTTTTCCTTGACTCAGAGGGCCTAAGTCCGTAAATCCCGCCCGTCTAGTCACGATAGGCTAGGCATCGAATTCATTATTCTTCGGGCATCCTACTCTTGAGGGGGTCCGCCAGTCCGCGAGGGTTCGCGCACTGGCGCATTACTCGTTTGGGCAAAGGGATCCCGCTAAAGGGACGCTTCGTACGGCATGTTTGACGGTCTGTCACAACGCCTTGGCTCGGTCTTCGATGCCCTCACCAAACGAGGGTCGTTGAAAGAAGATGACGTGCGCGCTGCTATGCGCGAAGTCCGCATTGCGCTGCTTGAAGCTGACGTCGCACTCTCGGTTGTTAAAGACTTTATTGAAAAGGCTACGGAGAAAGCGATTGGTGAACAAGTTACCCGATCGGTTACGCCTGGGCAGATGGTTATCAAGATCGTGCATGATTGCATGGTCGATATGCTCACGGGTGACGATGAAGCTGACGCTCAACTTAATCTAAGGTCTACGCCACCGGTTCCGTTCCTCATGGTTGGTCTTCAAGGTTCCGGCAAGACCACAACCACCGCTAAGATCGCCCGCCACTTACAGACCAAAGAAAAGAAGCGCGTGTTGATGGCGTCATTGGACGTGTACCGTCCCGCTGCTATGGAACAGCTCGCAGCCCTAGGGCAGCAAGCTAACGTAATCACGCTACCTATTGTTGTTGGTCAGAAGCCAGTAGATATCGCTAAGCGCGCCATGGACGAAGGCCGCAAGGGCGGGTTCGATGTCGTTGTTCTTGATACTGCCGGCCGGACCACCATCGATCAGGTGTTGATGGATGAAGTTACGCAAATCCGTGATGCAGTCTCTCCGGTTGAGACTTTACTTGTTGCAGACGCAATGACCGGCCAAGACGCTGTCGCCACGGCAACTGCGTTCCAAGAGAAAGTCGGCATCACAGGGATTGCCCTAACGCGCGTTGATGGTGATTCTCGCGGTGGTGCTGCGCTCTCTATGCGTGCGGTGACTGGCGTACCTATTAAAGTCATGGGTGTTGGTGAAAAAACTGATGCCATGGAAGGCTTCCACGCGGATCGTATTGCCGGCCGTATTCTTGGCATGGGCGACGTTGTTAGCCTAGTTGAGAAGGCGGCTGAAACTGTTGATGAGGAAGAGGCGGAGCGTCTTGCCAAGCGCATGATGCAAGGTCAATTCGATCTCAACGATCTTTTGTCGCAGCTGCGCCAGCTTCAGAAGATGGGTGATATGAAAGGCCTACTCGGCATGCTTCCTGGCATGGGAAAGATGGCCAAGCAGATCAAAGACGCTGAAGTTAACCCTAAGGCGATCAAGCGCCAAGAAGGCATATTGTTGTCGATGACGCCGGGTGAACGCCGTCAGCCTGCGCTGATTAAAGCATCCCGCAAAAAGCGCATTGCCGCTGGGTCGGGCATGTCGGTGCAAGACGTCAACCGTTTGCTGAAACAACACCAGCAAATGGGGACGGTTATGAAACAAATGAAGAAGAAGGGTCTCGCAGGAATGTTCTCTGGCGGTATGCCAGGGGCAGGTCTTGGCGGGGGCCTCCCTGGGGGAATGCCGCAAGGCATTCCGTTCCGGGGGAGATAACAGAACCTGAAACAGAAACACTTTAAATAAACGTCGAACAATTAAGGAGTAAGACGCATGAGTCTTCGTATTCGTTTATCCCGCGGTGGCGCAAAGAAGCGCCCGTATTACCGGATCGTTGTGGCCGATAGCCGATCTCCCCGTGATGGCCGTTTCATCGAAAAGCTCGGAGCTTACAATCCGGTGCTTCCCAGTGATCACGCTGACCGCGTTATCTTGAAAGAAGAGCGCATTCGTCATTGGTTGGGTCTTGGCGCGCTTCCGAGTGACCGTGTTCATCGCTTCCTAGCGAAGGCCGGTATTCTTGAAGCGGCTGCGATTCCTGAGCAGACCAAGCAAGATAAGCCACGGGCAAAAGCGCAAGAGCGCCTTCGCGAAGCTGAAGAAGCAGCTAAGGCTGCTGCAGAATCTGCCGCTGCTGAAGTCGCTGCGCCAGCACTAGCTGAAGAAGCCCCTGCTGAGGTAGCCGCGGAAGAGGAAAAAGCCGAGGCCTAGTGGCCGGGCTGCACGCAATGTCTTCTGGCGACTCACAAATTTGTCTTGGGGTTATTGTCGGCGCGCGTGGGCTTAAAGGTGACGCTCGCATTAAGAGTTTCACCGCTGACCCTGCGGACGTTGCAGCGTACGGACCACTAGAAACCGATGACGGTGCGCAGTTAGAGCTAAAAGTTATAGGCGAGGCCAAAGGCGTGGTTATCGCAAGGATTAATGGCGCTGAAGACCGAACAGCTATCGAGGCTTTAAAGGGGAAGCGGCTCTACGTGGCGCGCGATGTGCTGCCCGAGACCGAAGACGAAGAAGAGTTTTACCACGCTGACCTGGTCGGGATAACAGTGGTGGACGAGCAAGGTAAAGAATGCGGAACAGTGACGGCCATATACGATTTCGGGGCGGGCGACATGGTCGATATGTGTCTTCTCGACGGACGTGCCGTGCTGATCCCGTTTACGGCCGCAGCGGTGCCGACCGTGGACGTCTCAGCCAGACGGCTAGTGGTTGCGGCCGAGGCGTTAGCCGCAACCGATGTGGAGCAGGAGGACGACCCGTGACCGGACCCGCTTCATTCAGCGCCTCTGTATTGACCCTTTTTCCGGAAATGTTCCCTGGCCCATTGGGTGCTTCGTTGGCTGGAAAGGCCGTCTTAGAAGGGCTGTGGAGCCTGGAAACGGTAGACATTCGAGGTTTTGCGAGCGATAAACACCGTTCCGTTGACGATACTCCCTTTGGGGGTGGCGCAGGAATGGTGATGCGACCCGATGTAATTGACGCAGCGCTTCATCAAGCCCATTCCGACGGCCGGCCGTTGATTTATTTAACACCGCGCGGACGCCTGTTCGATCAGTCCGTTGCGCGGTCCCTGGCCAAGGCCGATGGGGTGACGTTGTTGTGTGGACGCTATGAGGGTGTCGATCAGCGCGTAATTGAGGCTTGGGACATGGACGAAATCAGCGTTGGCGATTTTGTTCTGTCTGGGGGTGAAGCAGCAGCTATCACTGTGCTCGATGCAGTGATTCGTTTGTTGCCCGGTGTTATGGGTAGCCCGGATTCGCTGTCGGAAGAAAGTTTTGAACAGGGGATACTGGAGTATCCCCACTACACGCGGCCAGAAAAATGGAATGGTCGCACGGTGCCTGAGGTCCTGAGATCTGGTCACCATAAAAATATAGAAACCTGGCGTCAGGACCAGGCTGAAACAATTACCCGCTCTCGGCGGCCCGATCTTTGGGATCGGTTTGTCGCAGCGGAGACGAACAAGAAAGGTTGAGGACAATGAACACAATCCAACAACTTGAGCAGGAACAGATTGCTCAGTTAACCGAAGGCAAGGTCATTCCCGACTTCACCCCCGGCGATACAGTTCGGGTCAATGTTAAGGTGAAAGAGGGTCAACGTGAACGTATTCAGGCCTACGAGGGCGTTTGCATCGCCCGTAAAAATTCAGGTTTGAATTCTGCCTTCACGGTGCGAAAAATTTCGTTTGGCGAGGGTGTCGAACGTGTCTTTCCACTTTATGCGCCTATCATCGACAGCATCGAGTTGGTTCGCCACGGCCGTGTGCGCCGCGCCAAGCTTTATTACTTGCGTAGCCGTCGCGGTAAATCTGCTCGTATCGCAGAAGATACAGCGGCAGTGCTAAAAGAGCGCGAAGTGAACAAAGCCGCCAAAGCCGCCAAGGCCAAAGCTGCAAAGAGCTAACGCTTAAAAGCGTTCGATTTTTTTCTAACTGGGTGCTTCGTTATGGCTCAGCCACGTACGCTGTATGACAAGCTATGGGATAGTCACGTCGTCCATAAGGACGAGGGTGGCGCCGCGCTGATTTATATTGATTTGCATCTGACTCATGAGGTCACGACACCTCAGGCCTATGAAGGCCTGCGTTTGTCGCAACGCAAATTGCATCGCACAGACAAGACAATTGCTGTGCCAGATCATAATGTTCCTAGCACGCCTGACCGGCTCGAAAAAATCGATGACCCTGAAAGCCGACTGCAACTCGATACCCTGAAGCAGAACAGCGATGACTTTGGTGTCGAGTACATTCCGATGGACGATATCCGTCAGGGTATTGTGCATATCATTGGACCCGAGCAAGGGCTGACGCAACCAGGCAAAACCATCGTTTGTGGTGATAGCCATACCGCAACCCATGGCGCGTTTGGCGCGCTTGCCTTCGGTATCGGCACGTCTGATGTGGAGCATACTTTAGCGACTCAAACGCTGAGTATGCAGAAATCGAAAAACATGCTGGTCCGTGTGGATGGTAAGTTGTCGGTGGGCACGACGTCTAAAGATCTAATTATGGCGATTATTGGCCGTATCGGAACAGCCGGGGGCACCGGCCACGTCATTGAATACCAGGGCGAGGCGTTCTCCGACTTGTCCATGGAAGGTCGTATGACGGTCTGCAATATGACCATTGAAGGCGGTGCGCGCGCAGGCCTGATCGCGCCAGACGAAAAAACATTCGAGTACGTCAAGGGCAAGCCGCGGGCGCCAAAGAGTGAGGCGTGGGAAGCGGCAGTTAAATATTGGCAAACGCTAAAAACTGAAGACGGAGCTATCTTTGATAAAGAAGTTGTCATTAATGCCGAAGATATCATCCCCCATGTGACCTGGGGGACGTCGCCTGAAGACGTGTTGCCGATCACATCTGTGGTTCCGAACCCAGACGATTTTGATGATCCTAATAAAAAATCTAGTATTAGTAGGTCGCTTAAATATATGGGCCTTGAGGCAGGCGAAGCCCTGGAGGGCGTTGCCGTCGACAAGGTATTTATCGGATCCTGCACCAACGGCCGGATCGAAGACCTGCGCGCGGCGGCCGAAGTGATTAAAGGCCGCAAGGTGGCTGATTCAGTTGAGATGCTGGTTGTTCCAGGGTCAGGGTTGGTTAAGTACCAGGCTGAAGAAGAGGGCCTTGATCTAATTTTCTTGGCGGCGGGCGCCCAATGGCGCGAGCCCAGTTGCTCTATGTGCCTTGGTATGAACCCAGATATTCTACAGCCAGGTGAGCGCTGCGCATCTACGTCCAACCGTAATTTTGAAGGCCGCCAAGGCCGTGGTGGGCGCACGCATTTGGTGAGTCCGGAAATGGCTGCAGCTGCTGCGGTAACCGGACACCTTACGGACGTGCGCAAAGTGGTGAACCCATGACCCGTATCGATGTCAATGCCTTGTGGACAAAAGCTAAACGCGAAGGACGTGGTGTCGGAGTGGCTATTAACAATTCTCTGAAATCAGATTATGGGAATGCCATGGAAGACATGGGTAAATTTTCAATCATTTCTACTTGGGCAAACGGCAAAAGGGGCTAAGACATGGAAAAATTTTCTGTATTCAAGGGTGTTGCTGCACCGATGCCGATGGTCAATATCGACACCGACATGATGATGCCGAAGCAGTTTTTGAAAACAATCAAGCGCACAGGACTTGGCATCTCCGTTTTCTATGACATGCGTTACGATGAAAATGAAGCCGAGCGCCCTGAGTTTATTCTGAATAAAACTGAATTTCGCCACTCTAAAATTCTACTCGCGGGCAAAAACTTCGGGTGCGGTTCTTCGCGTGAGCACGCCCCCTGGGGATTGTTGGATTTTGGATTCCGCTGCGTCATAGCGCCAAGCTTCGCTGATATTTTCTACTCTAACTGCTTCAAGAACGGCATTTTGTGTATTACGTTGCCTGAAGCGCAGGTCGAAGCCCTCACAACTCAGGCTGATGGCAGTGATTTTAGCATTGATCTTGAAAACATGAAAATTACAGCGCCCGATGGTACGGTTACCCAGTTCGAACTGGATGAAACCCGCCGTCACAACTTGCTGAATGGTCTCGATGACATTGCGCTTACTCTAGAACATATCGACAAGATTAAGGCCTTCGAGTCTAAGCAACAGACAGGTCAACCCTGGCTCTACACGTAAGCCCAAGGGCAGCGCTATGACCACGAAGAAGATTCTCGTTCTCGCCGGAGATTACCTCGGCCTTGAAGTTATGGTGCAGGCGCGCCGCGTGCTCGATTGGTTGCACCAGACTGGCGCCGCGGCTTTTGAGTTTGAAGAAGGCTTGGTCGGCGGCGCATCCTATGATGCCCACGGCACACCACTCACAGATGACACCATCAAGCTTGCGCATGCGGCTGATGCCGTTTTGTTTGGTTCAATCGGCGGGCCGAAGTGGGATGGCGTAGACTACGACCTTCGGCCAGAAAACGGCCTTTTGCGTTTACGTAAAGCCATGGGCCTTTTTGCAAATTTACGCCCGGCCATTGTTTTCGATGCGCTTGCCGGGGCCTCTTCATTGAAGAGCGAACTTGTCAAAGGCCTGGACATCATGATTGTCCGCGAGCTCATTGGCGGCGTTTATTTTGGCGAGCCGCGAGGCATTGAAGAACTGCCAGGTGGCGGTCAACGTGGCTACAACACGCAGGCGTATGCAACTGACGAAATTCTACGTATTGCGCATGTTGCATTTGATTTGGCGCGTAAAAGAGATGGCCGTGTGTGTTCTGTCGACAAAGCCAACGTCATGGAAAGTAGTGTGGTTTGGCGCGATGTGACAACGGCCCTGCGTGAAGAATCGTATACGGATGTCGAACTAAGCCATATGTTTGTTGATAATTGCGCCATGCAGCTGGTGCGAACACCAAAGCAATTCGACGTCATCCTGACTGACAACCTCTTCGGCGACATTTTATCTGACTTGGCGGCAATGCTTACAGGTTCGCTCGGCATGTTGCCGTCGGCCAGTTTTGGTGCAGTGGGAGACGACGGCCGCCAGCCTAGCTTGTATGAGCCGGTTCATGGCTCGGCCCCTGACATCGCTGGTAAGAACTTGGGTAACCCACTTGCGCAGATTCTCTCAACTTCGATGATGTTGCGTTACTCCTTTGATATGGGGAAAGAAGCGGATCTTGTCGAGAACGCGGTCGAGGGAGTTTTGAGTAAGCATATCCGAACTGGTGATATTGCCGCTGACGGTGTTGCCACCGTCGGGACCATGCAAATGGGCGACGCGGTCCTGGAAGAAATGATTACTCTCGCAGGATAAGGTGCAGTCGAGCACGCCCGCTCTTTTTAGGTTTGGTTTGAGATGGCCCCGTGATGGCGACCCATAAGCCAGACACCCGGAAGTCGCTGCAGATCGACTACAGGGGACAGTTGACCGCCGCCGGTTTATTTTTTTCGACTAAAGCTAAACTCAAAGCGCTTAGTTTTGGTTGGAGAAAAGCTAAACCGCTTAGTCCCAGCGCTAAGGTTAATTAGCCTGCGCTATGCCGCCCTTAAACTGCTCTACCTTTACTTTTCCTGCAGAATTGGCTGGCATTGCATCCCGCTCTTACAATTTTTTGTTGGGAAAGTGATGCGCCAGAACTTGCTTTAGACGCAACACCAGCGGCACCCAAAATGGTCAAAAGCTTGGTCGCAAAACCTCTTCTTTTCATTGTTAAATCCCCACTGTATTTGGTGGCGTTACTCGCTCGAAACCTATGGGGTGGACTGTGATGCAGGTAGTCTGTGCACATTACCAAAGTCCGCGTACGATTGCACAGCGTACAATTATTGTATGGTGTATTCTCAACCGGTTTTAATTTTTGGAACAAAAGTGAACTAGCCAAGAAAACTGCAGACCCAGCGGTCGGGATAAAAAACATTAGATCCGGTTTAATAGCGGCGCCTATGGCAAAGAACTCAAGGCCAAGGCTGAGCTAAGTTGGTGCAAGCCACGGGCACTAGCTCTACGATGTTCTAGCAGGCAACCGGACTAAAAATATGGGTATGTTTTAGAGGTCTTCTCTATGCTCCTGTCTGGGTCCGTATTAGACTCTATACCGGGTCCAATTCGGCCGTTCGCCGAGGGTTTCCTTGTGTTTCTAGGGCGTTGGCGCTATTGAGACGCCCCAAACTCGAGCCCTTCTGTTGCAACATAAAACCGCCGGGCGATAACAGTGAGCAAGACTATGTTAGACGATCCAAACAGACGTGAAAACAGCGCGGGCTATACGGTTGCTGTGGTTGGTGCCACGGGCAATGTCGGGCGCGAGGTTCTAAATACGTTGTGGGAACGCCAGTTTCCTGCGGATAAAGTTATTGCTCTGGCGTCTAAGCGATCTGTTGGTGCTGATGTGTCTTATGGCGAAGACGAGGTCATTCCAGTCCAGAACCTTGAGGGGTTTGATTTTTCAGGCGTCGATATCGTGCTGTCTTCACCAGGCGCGAAAGTGTCGGCTGAGCACAGTCCACGGGCAGCTGCCGCTGGTGCTGTTGTGATCGATAATACGTCCCATTTCCGCATGGATCCTGATGTTCCGTTGATCGTTCCGGAAGTGAACCCGAAAGCGATTATTGGCTATAAGAAGAAGGGCATCATCGCCAACCCAAATTGCTCAACGATTCAAATGGTAGTGGCTCTTAAGCCCTTGCATAAAGCCTTTGGTATTAAACGGGTCATTGTGTCCACCTATCAGTCGACTTCTGGCGCTGGAAAAGACGCGATGGATGAACTATTCAATCAGACCAAGGGCATCTACGTCAATCAGGCGACGGCTGAGAGCCAGGAGATTTTCCCGAAACAGATCGCTTTCAACGTGATTCCTCAAATTGACGTGTTCATGGATGATGGTGCGACTAAAGAGGAATGGAAAATGATGGCCGAGACCAAGAAGATTCTCGACCCTAAGATTAAAGTTCACGCCAACTGTGCGCGGGTTCCGACGTTCATTGGTCACGCTGAATACGTCAATATTGAAACTGAAAAGCCCATCGACGACAAAGAGGCCCGCAAGATTCTGCAAAAAGCGGCTGGCGTCTCGGTCGTCGACCACCGCATCAAAGAAGGTTATGTGACGCCTGCAGAAGTTCCCGGAGAAGATGCCGTGTACGTGTCTCGGATTCGTTCTGACGCAACAATCGATAATGGCCTATCGTTCTGGTGTGTGTCTGATAACTTGCGCAAGGGCGCTGCTTTGAACGCTGTTCAGATTGCCGAGCTTCTCGTTCGCGATCATCTCAGCGTTAAGGGGTAGAAGTAACCTTTCGGTAGGGTCTGCCGGAATCTACCGGTTACAGTCAGCGCCACAAGAAGTGCGCCGAACGCGATAAACAATCCACCTACGTTTGGAAAAACCCTCTATGAGAACGGGTTAGCCTGGGTGTTGTATGGCGGGACACGCTACACCACTCGTCTGCCCTTGTTTGCATCCTGGCCCAGCCCTATACCCAGTGTGATGAATACGTTTGTTTATAAGGATCCGCTGCGCGATGACCGCCATTGACAGACCCCGCCGCAGTGCACTGTATATGCCGGCATCGAATCTTCGGGCGCTAGAGAAGGCCAAAGCACTCCAGGCCGATATGCTGATCTTCGACCTTGAGGACGCTGTTGCACCCGACGCAAAGAGTGCGGCCCGAGATGCCGCCGTAGCCGCAGTCAACTCAGGTTCCTACGGTCAACGGGAGTTGATGATTCGGGTCAATGGACTCGACACCCCTTGGGGCACGGACGATTTGAAAGTGGTTGCGCAGACCAAGGCCCATGGGGTCGTTGTACCCAAAGTATCCAGCGTTCAAGATTTGGCGGATGTGGACGCGATTTTGACTAGAGCGGGTGCTGCAGAAGACTTCCCGGTTTGGGCCATGATGGAAACGCCGCGGGGTGTTCTCTCTGCTGACGCAATTATGAAATCGTCAACGCGTCTTGCGGGTGTGTGTGTGGGTACGGCGGATCTATCCAAAGATTTGCAATGCGCTCATCCGGTGGATAGATCACCTATGCTCGTAGCGATGCAGATGGTCATTCTTGCCGCACGAGCCAACGGGCTTATTGTGCTTGATGGTGTGCATGTGGAACTCAACGATGACCCTGGGTTTGAAGCAGCCTGTCGACAGGGAAGGGACCTCGGATTCGATGGCAAAACCTTAATCCATCCGAAACAGATAGGCGGCGCCAATAGGGCCTACGCACCAAGTCAAGACGACATTGAGTATGCGCGACGGCTGATCGCGGCACATGAAGCAGCGGATGCCCAGGGTGCTGGCGTCACGACCCTTGATGGGCGGCTAGTTGAGGTTCTTCATGTGGTGGAAGCAAAGCTCCTACTTGCTAAGGCCGATATGATCGCGGCACTTTCACAAGACGGGGCGGATTAACAACATGCTTACCCTGAGTGTTCTCGACCAAACCCCAATCCGGTCTGGCGGCACCGCCGCCCAAGCCATTGAAGAAACCATGGAGCTAGCGCGGGCTGCCGAAGACCTTGGCTATCACCGGTATTGGTTGGCAGAGCACCACGGAACGCAAGGTCTGGCTGGCTGTTCGCCCGAGATTTTAATTGCCCGGGTAGCCGCCGTTACGTCCCACATGCGGGTCGGGTCTGGTGGCGTGATGCTGAGCCATTATAGCCCGCTCAAGGTTGCTGAGAACTTTTCACTTCTGGCGACCATGTACCCTGATCGCATTGATGTTGGCCTTGGCCGCGCGCCAGGCGGGGATCAGTTAACCACTCTGGGTATGGCCTACGGCTCCCAAATAGGCGTTGAGTACTATCCAACGAAAATTATCGACTTAAAGGCATTCTTGCATGGCGGTGAGTTGGCAAACCCCGCGTTATCCAATGTAAAAATCACACCCAAGCCCGAGGTCCCTCCGCAGATGTGGTTGCTCGGGTCTTCTGATGAAAGCGCGAAGATGGCAGCTAAGTTTGGCTTGCCATACTCATTTGCACATTTTATTTATCCAGAGGGCGCTGAAGAAATTGTCAGCCTCTACCGCGACACCTTTGAGCCGTCTGATGTGCTATCGGAGCCCAAAGCGACGATGTGTGTGGGCGTTGTGTGCGCCGAAAGTCAGGAAGAAGCGGATCATCTTGCATTGAGCCGTAAGCTTTGGCGTCTTCAGCTCACTAAGGGTGAGTTAGGCCCGTATCCAACTCCAGAAGAGGCGCTGGCCTACCCCTATACAGATCGAGAGCGGCACATTGCTAACTCTGCTGAACGCACGGGTCTGGTCGGCCCGCCCGCCAAAGTAAAACATGAGCTGGAAGGTCTTTCGAAGCGCTGTGGCGTAGATGAAATGATGATTGTTACTATCACGCACGATTTCCAAGCCCGTATAAAGTCTTATGAGCTGGTGTCGGAGGCATTTAGCCTTAAAAAACAGCCTACCGCCGCATAACTGTTGGAGAAGACTGGTGCCCAATTTTAGCCCTATGATTCGCGCGGCCCTGATGGTCTCTGATTTGGATGTCAGTCGCGCATTTTACGAGGACGTTCTTGGGCTAGGTGATGTCTTCGTTGAGGGGGAAATGAGCGAGGGCAATATCTCAGAAGTTCTGGCCGTGCCAAACTCTACGCATACTCGCGCTTGCATCTTGAAGCGGCCTAATCAGCCCGAATACGGCATGGTGGGTTTGTTCGAGCTGACTAACCCCCAGCCCGAGCCGATCACACGGGCCAGTACAGGCATGAACCGCGGGGAAGTGTGCATCGTCTTCTACTGCGATGATCTCGATGTCGTGACTGCTAAACTAGAGGCCGGGGGCCACACGATTGTTAGTCCCGCAGCTCCGCTTCGGATTCGTGGCTTTGTTAAACAGCGCGAGATGATTTTTAGAGACCCGGATGGTGTTTTGGTCAATTTGATCGAATGGGACCTTAGTCGTGAAGATAAGCCAGAGAAATGGCCTGGTGTTCCTGAGG
>Ga0302118_10000537_pt1 | contig 18045 bp, 20 predicted proteins | sample AG5_331_MG_FD_203126 | JGI IMG/M metagenome (GOLD analysis project Ga0302118, IMG submission 203126) | Marine microbial communities from Western Arctic Ocean, Canada - AG5_33.1 | ecosystem: Environmental > Aquatic > Marine > Oceanic | place: Canada: Western Arctic Ocean | collected 2017-10-01 | reverse complement strand
GTGATCTTCTGAACTGGGCAACCCATGTTCAGATCGATGATGTCGGCACCCTGATCCTGCAGCCATTGTGCACCAGGCACTAGTGTCTCGGCATTGGATCCGAGAATCTGCAATGCAATTGGCTTCTCTTCAGGAAGGTACTTTGCAATGTCGTAACGGGTCTTCGTATTCTTGCGAGTCAGACCTGTCGCATCTATCTCTTCGCTCGTTGTAAGCGCACTCCCGCATTCGCGGGCGACCATGCGGTACGCAGCGTTAGAAATTCCAGCCATTGGGGCCAGTCGCGCCAGCCCTTTTACTTCAACATTGCCAATAAACATCTAACGATTATACGAAGTGGCGATACCAAATGGCGTCCTGTTTGCGGATGCGTGGGCTCAACACACCTGCTCCTATGACTATCGTTGCCACGGCGCCTATAATCCCAATAGTTACAAATATGTCTTCAAAGTGATCTCCGTCTTCAAGCACCATAGCTATTCCGGAAATCAATACCAGTAAAGACGCTGGCATGATGGTTCTATTGACGACCCACTCGAAGGTTTTGAGCATCGGACGCAATATTTCAGGATTTGCCCGAATCACTCAGCTGTTGCAAGAAAACGCCGCACTAATATGCAATCAGTCGTCAATGAAGCGCAGACGTATACGTCATTCCAACCAGCTAACTTGCCGCTTCGGCGGGTTCTACTGGAACTGAAGTTTTCTCTGGATTTCCTGTGTGAATGAGTTTTTCTTCTCGCTCCGACATCAGATGAGCCGTTATAGCCTGCATCGACTCCACGTGAACGTGCGCATTCGCCCCAAGCACCACCGATAGCCGTGACATTGTTTGGGCACTGTCGGCTTCCACCAAAACTACGAAATCGTACTGACCTAACGTGGCGTATCTCGAAAGCAAACGTGCACCAGGCACATTGATGCTGTCGCACGCCTCGGCGAACGCATCAGGGTTTTCAACGCAAGCCTGTAGGCCATCATCGGTCAGGTTTGCGAGCAGGAAGAACAGCATTGATAAGACTCCAAACGGCTCCAAGAACCGTCCTATTCAACGAGACGATATAACAAGACCATATCTCAGTTGCCACTTCCGATTCCAATCGGTTGCCCGAAAAATGACTTCACTATCACTGTTCTAGCCTTGTTTTTACGTGCACACTGTCCCAAGTTTTCTGGGCAACAGTGAAATATAAACGGGAGCCAAATGGCACAGCCAAATATCGTACTAATCAATTGCGACGATCTTGGATACGGAGATCTAGGCTCTTACGGATCCAAGATAAACAAAACCCCTGCACTCGACAACATGGCAGCCGAGGGTGTGAGATTTACTGATTTCTACGTTGCCTCAGGCGTCTGCTCTCCTTCCCGTGGAGCACTCCTCACAGGTTGTTACGCGCAGCGAATTGGCTTTGGAGAATTCGACGGTTTCCATGTTCTGTTCCCTGGTGATGCCATCGGACTCAACCCAGATGAGACTACGATTGCTGGTGCACTAAAAGACGTTGGATACTCAACAAAAATCATTGGTAAGTGGCACGTAGGCGATCAAGAAGAATTCCTGCCGACGAATCATGGATTCGACAGCTACTTTGGACTGCCCTACAGCAACGACATGGGACGCCAAGTCGACGATCCTACTATCGACGATCACGATCGCCTCGAAAAACTCCGTAGTCGCCCCCCACTACCGTTGATTCGCGATGCTGAAGTTATCCAAGAGCAACCCGATCTTCGTGCGCTCACCGAACGATACGCAGAAGAAGCCGTGAAGTTCATTCGTGGCAACAAAGAGAACCCGTTCTTCCTGTACTTCGCACACATGTACGTGCACCTTCCGCTCTACGCACCAGAAAATCTCGTAAATGCCTCAGAAAACGGTGACTACGGAGCGTGTGTTGCGGGCGTCGACTGGGTTGCCGAAGTTATTTTCGACGAACTCAAACGTCAGGGGCTCGACGAGAACACGCTCGTGATTTTCACCAGTGATAACGGATCTCGTATGCAGGATCAGGGCGGCAGCAACGGAGCACTTCGTGGACGAAAAGGACAGACATGGGATGGCGGTCAACGCGTTCCGTGCATCATGCGTTGGCCAGGAAAAATTCCAGCTGGCGAAGTACGAAACGAGCTTACTTCTTCGATCGACTTCTTCGGAACTATTGCTGGCCTGACAGGAGCTGAACTGCCACAGGATCGAACTACCGACACCATCGATGTATCGCCTCTGATGTTCGCGACTGAACCAACCGAGTCGCCGCGCAGCGAATTTTTCTACTACGCCGGAAACACACTCGAAGCGGTACGTGACGACAGATGGAAGCTTCATGTTCGTAAACTCAATGAAGAGATAAACGAGCTGTACGATCTCGGATCCGACAAGGGCGAGACAACTAACGTGTTCGATAGTCACCCCGACGTGGTCGCCCGACTTACAGGGCTCATAGAAGCATGCCGCGTTGATCTAGGCGACAAAGTGAACGGCATCGAAGGAAACGACGTTCGCCCCGCGGGTCGAGTCGACAACCCCGACACTCTCACGCACTACGATCCTGAGCACCCGTACATCTACGCCGAATACGACAAAGCCGAACGCGGGTAGCTGCTACCCATCTGCGTTCACTCGTACGATGAGTCTCGGCGGGCCGCTGAGTCGCGGATCAAGATACGTCTTCATCTCTTCGGAAGTTGTCTGCACTTTGCCGTGCGTCATAACGAGCGAGATGTTGTCTTGAACCTGCAGCACGTCTATATCATCGAGCGGGTTCTTAGAGACAATCAGCAAATCAGCGTCTTTGCCCGCCTCTACCGTTCCGACCCGATCAAGAATCGACAGTGCGTCCGCCGTGTTCCGAGTCCCAGCCACAATCGCATCCATCGGTGACATGCCACAATCAACAAATTCGGATAATTCGATCATTGCGTCGCCAGGTCCACCGTCAGTCCCCAACGCAATTTTTGTTCCCATCTTGTGTGCTTTCGCAACACCTTCTCTGTGAATTGGGTAAGCAGCTTCCATGCGCTCTTTGGTCCACGGGGATTCAACTTTCGCAACGCGTCCAATACTAGTTGTAAAAAGCGTTGGAACGAAATAGAGGTCAGCCTTGGTAATCGCCTCAAGACCTTGATCATCGATCAGTGCACCGTGATGAACCATGTGCACCTTGGCGTTAACTGCGTACTTCAAACCTTCATGACCGTGCGCATGAGCTGCTACTGGCATATCTCGCATTCGACATTCGTCGACAAGAGCTATTAGCTCTTCCTCTGTGTAGTCGGGCCAGTGAACGCGTTCGTGCTCCCACTGAAAGCCTCCGGTTGCAGCGGTTTTGATCATTGTGCATCCTGCAGATGCAAGCTCCCGCACCGCTTTTCGAATCTCCCACGGTCCATCGGCATGACGACCACGAACATGTCCCCCTGAAGCGTTCACAACCCCTGAAGTAATTTGATTAGCGCACTTGTCGACATAGCCTTCATTAATGGCATTCGTTAATTCAACCGCTGCCGGGCCACCCCCAATACTTACAACCGTCGTGACACCGGCTCCCAACGATTGCCTTAGCGTATTTATTGCGCTGAACCCGATTCGTAGATTTATCCGCACATCGTTTGGTACATCTTGATTAGGAGTCACGTGAACGTGTGCATCAATAATTCCCGGCATTGTAAATTTGCCGGTCGCATCGATCGTGCTTGCGTCTAGCGGCACGTTTATTTTGTCTGAAGAACCAACGTCGACAATTTTCCCATCACGTATGAGGATCGTCCCGTTAACGACAGGTTCAGAACCTGTCCCATCAATAATCGTTGATCCCATAATAACTTGCGTGTTCACTGTTCAAGCCTCCAATAATAAGCAATGTACGGAGCACCAATAACGACCCGAATGACAGAATGAGCGATCATACTACTGCGCCAACTCCAGTCGTATACGCAATCACAGCCTCGGTGAGAAGAGATCAATCAACCGAATGTCGAAATCCATCGCACAAGTCGTCGACCTAATCGACGATCCCGAAATCATTGCAAAGTATGAGGAATACCATCGCAACGCGTGGCCTGAAGTCGACACAAAACGCAAAGCGATCGGCATCGAACGAATGGAGATTTTCCGAAGTGGAAATCACCTGTTCATGTACCTGACAGTTCCTGATGATTTCGATTTCGAACGAGATCCTAAAAAATTCAAAGGCTCGCGTCGCAACAAAGAGTGGAACGACATCATGTCGTCGTACATGCAGAAAGTCCCACAGGCGGACGATGGCGATCTATGGCACGTGACGTCGCTAGCGTTCGATTCCGAGTGGTTTGAAAAATGATCCTAAACTTGGACCATCAACTTACGAGAAATAAGGTTTCGAATCTGGAGTTGGAACATCGCTTCCTGCGAACGATTGTTGTCGCCACATTTCGTACACCACCAACGAAACAGCATTTGAAAGATTGATGCTTCTGTTGGATGTCATCATCGGGATTTTTATTCGGCTATCAGGGGCGAATTTGGCGATAACGTGGTCGGACAAACCCTTGCTCTCTGAGCCGAAAATTACGGTGTCTCCATCTAAATATTCAACTTGATCGTAAGTTGTCACTCCGCCAGCTGTCGCAGCAAACGCTCTGGTCATGTCTGTAGATTCAGCGAACGATTCGAACGATTCGTGAACTACCATATTTGCAAGATCACGATAGTCCAAATAAGCTCTTCGTAATGCCTTCTCGCTTAGGCCGAACCCCAATGGTTCAACCAAGTGCAGCCGTGCACCAGTGTTCGCACACAACCGAATGATGTTGCCGGTGTTCTGAGGTATTTCGGGTGCGACTAACACCACGTTGAATGGCATCTACGTTTCCTTACGATCGACTGAATACAAAATCTCAAACTGAAGCACTTTGCTAGAAAGCTCACGTACTTAAATACTGGAACCCGACTATAAGCCGGGCTCCAGTGTAGTTCTATTATCTTGCCAAGTGAGAGAATGACAATCTTCCGTCTAAAATCCAAATAATGACACGTTACCCGTTGGTCTTCTTCCATTCTTCGTACTCAACCTTACCCTCGTCAGAAAGTGGGTAATACTTTCGAAGATCTCCACCCTCGGAAAGCTTAATTTTCGTGAAATCTTCCCACTCAGCATGCTTACCGCCAGCCTCGGCAAGCTGTTCAGCGAGTTCTTTTGGAACAACCACACAGCCATCATCGTCAGCGATCATAATGTCGCCTGGCATAACGAGCGTTCCAGCGCAGTCGATCGGCACGTTGTAGGCGTACGGGAACTGCACGGTCTGAGTGTGCGAATATGGAGTTACGCCGGTGAGCCAAATACCAAGGCCGGTTTCTTTGGCACCGCGGATATCGCGTATCGCACCATCGATAATGATGCCCAATCCACCCCGACCCTTGAGATACGTCAGCATCATGTCGCCAAAAACACCACTCGTGTTTTCGCCTCGACCATCGACAACGATGATGTCGCCAGCCTGAGCGTGGTATAACGCGTGGCGATGAACCTGTGATTCTGGATCTCGATATTCTCCTTCAGGGAATTGATCTTCACGCTTTGGAAGGTATTGAAGCGTTATGGCAGGTCCCACGACCGTCGTACCAGGAGTAAACGTCTTGATCCCGTCGAGAACCGATGCATTGATTCCAAGCTTCCGAAGTTCACCCGAAGCCATTGCGCTTCCAATTCCCTGCAGACGTTTTATCAAATCCGGCGAAGGACGTTCAATTTCAATTTTAGGAATAGGAGTTTTAATGATCATGAATTGGGTCTCTAAACTTGGGTAGATGTATGAAATGATGAGTCGAACGCAATTTACGCTCTTCCCACGGGTTTAGTTGCGTTTATTCGATCTGCCCCACAGCATCATCTCGATGCTCGGCCAGATGACCACGCATCGTATCTAGTAGCGCCACTGTGGCTCGTACATAGCTCACGCGATCTGAAAGCAGGTGCTTACCAGCCGCCCTTGCACGCTTTTCGAGATCGGCATGAGCGTTTTTCACCTTCTCATGACTGGGCTCACCCGGAACGCCTAGAGACGACGCCATATCGTTCTGACCAAACGTTATGCAATGAATTCCAGGCACCGAAACAATCGCTTCCAAGTTGTCGATGCTCTTCTGGCTTTCGAGCTGCGCGATAACGAACATATTATCGTTCGCATCGGAGATATAGCCCTTGTTGCCGCCAAACTTGTCATTCATCGCCGGCAGGTAGTCGTAGTAGTGACCTCTACCAGGCCCCCACGATCGTTTTCCTACCGGAGTGTAGTAGCACGAATCCGACAGAACCTGCGCTTGCTCGCCGCTTTCAACGCCAGGCCCCTGAATACCTTGCACGCCACGCGCCAGATACTGCTTGATTGGAACCACATCGACCGATGGTACACGAGCCGTAACCGTCATTCCGGCAGCATTGGCTACACGACATATCTCGTCGATTTCCGAGAGATTGAAGTGCCCTTGTTCGCCGTCAAGATCGACACCATCCATACCAGCGAGCAGAGCAAGCTCAACAAGTTCGGTTGAAGGAAAGTGCATCTGCAAGAAATGCGCTTTTCGACCTTCATTGTTCGCCGTGAAAATACGATTAGTTGGCAAGCCGGTTCTCCTGATATTCCTATGGATCGTGCGAACCCGGAGTATAGCGTCGCCGCAGGCGGGTTAACAACACAAAGACAGCGAGATCGATCAGAAACCGAAGCTATAGAAACCAACCTCAAGAATATAACTGTTCCGCAAGCACATAGACCATTCCTCCCCTAGAATCGACCAATGCCTAAAAATACGAATCTAGTCTGGCTTGATCTTGAAATGACTGGTCTCGGCGACGAACAGGTGATCGTTGAGATCGCATCGCTCGTAACCGACGCCGACCTCAACATCCTCGCCGAAGGTCCTGAACTCGCCATTCACCGCACGCCTGAAGAAATGGCGCGTATGGAAGATTGGCCAGCTAATCAGCACAAAAAATCGGGACTGCTCGACCGCATCGAGGCGTCAGAAATCGATGTCGCAGAGGCCGAACGGCAGACTCTCGAATTTGTAAAGAAGTGGACTCAAAAAGGCAAGGCGCCTTTATGTGGAAATTCGATCTGGGTCGACCGACGTTTCCTCCACAAGGAAATGCCGACTTTCGAGGACTACCTGCACTACCGAATGATCGATGTTTCGTCGTTCAAAGAAGTGATCGAACGGTGGTACCCGAAAGGTGAGCGTCCACCTTCCAAAAAAGGCACGCATCTGGCGATGAACGACGTGAAAGAAAGTGTCGAAGAGCTGAAGTGGTACCGCGAGAATATGTTCAAGAGCGCTGACGCAGAGTAGCGAAGTGCTTATTCCCTATTGCACCGAATACCCACCGTCGATCGGGATCGATACGCCCGATACGAACTGTGATGCATCCGAAGCGAGGAATATCGCCGTTCCAGCCAAATCTTGAGGCTCGCCCCAGCGTCCAGCCGGAGTTCTGCCCTCAATCGCTGCATAGCGATCTGGGAATAACCGACCGAACTCGTCAGTCATTTCGGTCACAATCCAACCAGGCAAAATTGCGTTCACCTGAACGTTGTACTTAGCATACGCAATCGCACAACTCTTCGTGTACTGAACCACTCCGCCCTTGCTCGCTGCGTAAGCAGGTGAATAAGCTGAGCCAAATATCGACATCATCGATCCAATGTTGATGATCTTGCCACCGCCACGTGATTTCATGAGCGGGAACGTAAGCGACGTCACGCTGTGCATGCTCGTTAGGTTCGTGTCGATAACGTCCTGCCAGTCTTCTTCAGAAAGAAGATGTGGCTCGTCGGCTCGTTTGTTCGTGCCGGCATTGTTGACAACGACATCCAATCCACCGAACTTCTCAACCGTAGCGTCAAGAGCCGCCTGAATCGATGGCCTGTCAGTGACATCACACTGCACCGCCAGCGCTCGATCTCCAGCACCACTCGCCGCTATCTCTGCAACAGCCGAATCCAGCTTGGATACTGTTCGAGCAGCCAACACTACCGATGCGCCCTGATCGACAAAGCCCTTCGCCATACCCAGTCCAATACCGCCGTTACCGCCGGTTACAAATACGACTTTATTTTCCAAACTGAACATGTTGTATATCTCCTATGATCTGAATATGCACGGCATTTTACGTGAAGCGTTATGAAAAACGAGGCAGTAAAACCCGAAAGTTCCCACAGTTCATTGTTCATCTGCTTGCCATGCATAAGACCGCAGCACTGGAAAATTCGGAATAGAATTTCCACGGTCAGATTCGATCCGCTTAGAAACGTTCAAATTACAGCTCCACTACAAAGAAAACCATGCAGACTCTCCCGAACCCTAACGGCATGCCCGAAGCACTCCAAGGCGTAAAAGTGCTCGATTGCTCACAGATCCTCGCTGGCCCGTTCTGCAGCATGCTCCTCGCTGACATGGGCGCCGATGTGATCAAGATCGAAAAGCCAAACGGCGGCGATGACACCCGGCGTATGGGACCTCCGTTTATCGACACTGAATCAGCTGCGTTTCTGGCGATGAACCGAAACAAGCGCAGCATAGTGCTCAACTTTAAAGAGTCAGCTGGTGTCAAAGCGATGAAAAAACTCGTCAAAGATGCCGACATCATCATCGAAAACTATCGTACTGGCGTGATGGAACGACTGGGACTCGGCTACGAAGATCTAAAAGCGATCAACCCTGGAATCATCTACTGCTCGGTATCTGGATTCGGTCGCACAGGTCCATACGCGAAGCGTGGTGGATACGATCTGATTGCGCAGGGCATGAGTGGAATCATGAGTTTCACTGGCGTACCGGGAACTGCTCCCGTGAAAGCAGGTGTGCCCATTGCCGATATGAATGCTGGAATGTTCTCGGTTTACGGCATTCTTACCGCCTACATAAACAAACTGAAAACTGGCAACGGACAATATTTGGAAATTTCGCTTCTTGAAGCAGCGCTTGCGTACACGGTATGGGAATCCGCCGGCTACTTCGCTACCGGCGAAGTAGCTGGTCCGCTCGGGTCTTCTCACCGTAACTCTGCGCCCTACCAGGCTCTAGAAACGTCCGACGGGCACATCATTGTTGGTGCGCCTAATCAGCCGAACTGGGAACGACTCGCCATTGCATTCGGTTGCGAAGAACTCATCGCACGCGAAGAGTTCAAAGACAATGCTGGCCGATTGGTAAATCGCGCCAAGCTCGAAGAAGAGCTACAGGTCAATACCACCAATAAGACCACCGATGAATGGCTGGTAATCCTTGAAGAAGCAGGCGTGCCAGCAGGTCCAATCCTAAATATGGAGCAAATCTGGGCAGATCCTCAAGTTCAAGATCGAGGCATGGAAGCTGTTCTGGAACACCCTACGGCTGGCACGACCAAAAACATAGGGCTTGCCGCTAAGTTATACGGAACGCCAGGAAGAATCACCAAGCCTGCACCGTTGCTCGGACAGCACACCAGCGAGGTCTTGCTGGATGCTGGCTATAGCGAATCAGATATCTCAGCAATGGTCGAAGCGGGCGCAGCAGTTACCAACGACATCGAATAGATCTACGAGCCGAGGAACACGGCTCTAACGGGCGTCGAACTCGGCTCGTAGATAGTTCACCAGATTCCACATTTCGTATTCAGTAAGTGTACCGTCTTGACTGGGCATACCGGATTGAGCTATTCCGTCTCGAATGAACTCAAACAGAATCGTATCGGTGTGCAGCGGCACATGAACAATCAAGTCAGATGGTGGCTTCGGAAGTCCAGCACCTGCCGGTCCGTCACCTAGCCCTGCAACACCGTGACAACCCGCACACGCCGTTGCGTATACCGGTTCACCCATTGCCACCGATTCTGCAGTTGGTGGGAACGGATTACGAATATCTTCGATCAGACCAATCCGCAAAACCTGTACGTTCAGCACGAACAGCAATCCAAGAACTGCGATCACCACGCCCGGAGCCATAAGCCCCTTATGTGCACCAGAATTCGTGAATATCGCAGGGATGATCTTGCCTCTCACACCGATCACAACAATAAGCATACCGATCAGCAAAAGCTGAACTCCAAACAACAAGTTCGCCCTATCGATGTCAGGCTTGATCGAATCGGCAGCTGTGGCGGTTGATCTAGCATCGAATCTGAACGCGGTTCGAGAGTCAAACGCGTCAGGACGCTGAACCACGACCTCTGCCTGATACTCGCCAGCGATGTTCAACCGAGCGTCGTTCAGTCGCCAGATGCCGGCACCTGTATCTTCCAACGAAAGCATAGACTCACCCAAATCATCGTCAACGAATTTGAGACGTACGCGAACATCGACTGCGTTTTCGATCGGTTCACCGGTGGGTTTCGTTATCCTAACGATCACATCGTTGGCACCAACTTCAGCCGGGTTAATCTTAATATCGAACTCGGTGCCATCAGCAACATCGTGATAACCAGCTTTTTCACCAGCACCAATTCCTGTTCGCCCTGCGTATTGCCTAGCAGGCTCTAAACTCGCTAGCCACCCGACCACAGCGAATATCAAAACGGCTATCACCGATTCGATCACTAGTGATCGTCCAAGCGACTTCTCGCCACCCACCCCGAACCGTTTAGCAAGCTTGAAGCCGTTGTAAGCAGCGAATCCGAACAACGGGGCGATTAGAGCCAGTTTCCCAACTAGTAACCAGCCGTACGGCGTTGCTATCGCAGATGGAACAGTGACCTGCATGTAGCTTGAGAAAATCCCCGTTATTACCAAAACACCAGCACTTAGCAATCCAAAAACCGTGAATCGAGAAATCGCTGAATCGAACAGATCAGACGCCTCTGAACTACCAAGTTCACGAATAAACACAGGAACTGCAATTGCCAGATAAATAACTCCACCAAGCCACACCATCGATGCTACGAGGTGAATGAAATCAGTAAAAGTAGCAAGCATTTTGATCTCAGACGGCGATGCAGCGTTGTGACTGCTAGCGGCAATTAGAGCAAGGAACACCAACCCAATAACAGTCGCAATATGAGCTGTCACTGAATCGGCCGTTAGTGAACTTTCAATCTCAGGCTCGGTACCTTCTTCGTCCGATTCGTACACGCCGGTAGGCACAGCAGAGCGTTTCGAAAGAAAGAACAGAATCCCGATTCCGATTACAGCGATCAGACGGTACGTCCACAATCGTCCCCAACCACTATCCAACGCAACTGATTTCAATACTTCAAAATTAGGCGCAAATGCAGAATTTCCAGAAAGAACACTTGCTTGCTGCAACAGCTGACCAAGCATCCCTATTACAAGCATCACGAGTGAGATCACAGCGATTCGTGCCCATGCTGCTGAAACTGCAACTCCTGCTGATTGCCAGCTATCTTTGGCAGATCCGCTGTAAACAATCGGAATACCGATCGCCAGCTCAAAAGTTAGTCCACCAATCACGATAGCCGCGGAAAGAAATACCACCCATCTGATCCACGGATCCGCGACAGTCTGCAATAGCGGCTGTTCGACTGCTCCAATATCCGCCCCGGCCGCTAGCGGCTCGCCAACGGCAAATACGAATGAACCGATGACTTTGTGACCGTCGACCGACGAAAGGTTCTTCCAAATGACGGTATAAGTGCCGTTTTCTAGTTCGGGTAACCCCACCGACATCACCGATGGCTCTGATAGATCACGGGTCGAATCATCGAGGTCAACTCGCTCGGCAGCCGAGTTCAACACGGTCACAACGCTAAACGACTCTTCAATAGGTTCGCTGTACCAAATAACCACACGACTGGGCGAAGTTTCAAGTTCGCTGTTGGGTGAAGGTATCGAATTAATCTGGTTGGCGTGTGCATCGACGCTCTTGCTCTGAGAAGTGAGCAAAACGAATATTGATGCGAGCGCGATCAGCCCGAGAAACGATCGGAAAACTAGCGGGTTTTGTTCAAACAATCGACTCAACGCTTACGTCGCGCCTTTCTCTTTTTCCGTCGCTCTTCTTTGCTTTTACTAGCCTTCCATGAGAGGAAACCTAACGCAATTAAAAGCACACCAATCCCACCAAAAATAATCGCCTCGTCATACGGTCCGCCAACTCCATGGAGTAACGGTAATCGAGTCATTTCAATCGAAATCAGTGTAATTTTAATCTCCTAAGCGTGAATTACGCTTTTTTACCCGAACGCTGGAATGCTAATCCACCGAGCACTAATCCGATAAGACCTAGAACCAATGCAAAGACAGCCAATGTATTTGCACTTGAAGCAGAATCGGCAGCATCTGAAGCATCCGTTACGGCAGTGTTGGCAGCTTCAATAGCGCCACGTGCGGCGTTCTCTGTTTCACGAGGTGCGGACAACTGAACCGGGAATTGAATTTCTGTAGAAGCAGTCACTTCGTCAAACGTCGTATTGCTTGATTCGAAGCTCTCGTCGATCGTCTGCCCTTCGATATCGCCGAAGAAACGGAAGTTGTAAGCACCAGGTGAAGTCGGAATGAACTGAGATTTGTACTGACCCGGTGAGTTCCAGACCTCGTTCAAATCCATGATTTGCGAAACCGATGATGCAACGTGAGTTACTTCAACTTGAAGCGTGGTGACACCGATCACTTCGTTCAGTGCAACAGGTGCGTCGACTTCTCGAGTCACATCACTAAGAGGGCCACTCATTACAACCGTTGGCGCACTCATGTGGTTCTCGAATTTGACCGCCGTTCCAGTCTGGATCATAACCATTGCTGGGACGAAACCATTTTCGTGAATCTCGACAACAACTTCAGCCGCTGCCGGATTGTCGTGACCAATCATGATCGAACCCTGGGTCTCAATAGGATGAGCATGGAACGAAACGGTTAGATCTTCGAAATTGTGATCGAATATGAACTCATAAGAATCACCAGCAGCCAATTCGTCGACGAATACTCCGCCGTGCGATACAAGATCGATTTCCGTTATCATTCCATCGCCCATCGACATATCCATGCCGTCATCGTGGGCGTGAACCTCTTCAACAAGCAGCGATGTGATCTCCAGTGAAACCCCATTCAACATTCCTTCGACGGCAGGTTCATTTATGAAACCCACGACGAAGTTATAGTCACCAACATCTCGCCCCTCGTGAGCGAGTACGGTGCCGGTTCCGAGTACAGCGAAAAGGACAGTAAGTAAAAGTGCAGCTCGTGTGCGATAAGAAAACAGAGACATTTTAGCTCCTAACTAGTAATCGAGCTCTATTGAGACGATTCGAATAAACCAAACATTGCGCAATTAGGCGCGTCGTGGTGGTCTATCCAAAGGAGCGATCGTTTCGTTGTCGGGGACGAAGGATTCGCCGACCTGAATTGCGACCAAGTGAGAGTCGAAATCTGGCACTAACGACTCTAGAGCCGCTCCATCTAGTGTCAGCGGGCTATGAGACCCCGTTATCGACGTGCTGGTGACAGATAAGACGTCACTGGTCGTTTCTCCGGAGGAATGATCGTGATTGACCAGCGAGTGATCGTGAATATTCGTATCTTCTCCAACAAATACATGAGCGTGAGCGGGTGAACGATCGGCGTAGTGATGGTCTATCACAGGCCCCAAAACCGGCGTCAACAATCCCAGCACCATTGCAAGCGGTACAAAACTCATCCCAAACGAGAAACCCATTCGCACAAATCTATGTTTAGTCCGTATTGCCAAAAACCTTAAGCCCATTTAGTCGTAATGATGGTGCTTCACGCATGCATCAGTTTACCGATTCTATTATCCAAGCATGCACGTTCAGTGTCCGCCCGAGCAACTACGCTGCATAAATATACTGTTGCGGAATTGCTCGACTAAGGCAAGAACGATGTTTACGCAAATTAGCGGTGATTCACAAGCTTGGAAATTGCTGAACAAATTCCATTTTAACGGTACGATTCGCCAAGATTTCATTACCGTCGCAACTCAGGAGTCAAAAAGCTCCCAGCAGGAATACCATGGCAAAACGCATTAACCGCGCAATCGAACTCCTTGAGCAAGACCAGCCGATCTATTACGATGGAGGTCACACGGGTCACGTACTTACATACGAACAAGGACTCAAAGATGCACACACGTGGGCCGACTACATCAACGTAGGTATGGAACATGGTGCGTTCGATATGACCGGACTCGACAACTACATGAACGGTCTCATCGATGGTGGTCCTACCAACAGCGGACACCGCACCCCTCCTGTAATCGTCGAAACACCAGTAGAGGGTTCATCGGAAGAAATAATCCGATTCAACGCATGGCAGTTCCGAATGGTTCTTGCCCGCGGCGTTCACGGAATTCTTCTTTGCCAAGCAGAAACACCAGACGCAGTACGAGCGTTCATCGAATCGTGCCGTTACCCAATCAACATGAAGGGTGTCGGATACGGGCTCGAACGGGGAACACGCGGAGTCGGTTCGCAACCAACGTCCGCTCCTGTTTGGGGTATCGATTCCGACACTTATGTCGACAAAGCCGACCCTTGGCCGCTCAACCCTGAAGGTGAACTACTTTTGGGAGTAAAGATCGAAACAGTTCGGGCACTCACCAATTGTGAACAAACTCTCTCAGTACCAGGACTTGGATTTGCTGAATGGGGACCCGGTGATCTTTCGATGTCTTTCGGAATCAAGCGTGACCCATCCAAGCCACTGGATCCTCGGATGGTCGAAGCTCGTGAAAGAGTAAAGAATGCTTGCAAGGCGAATGATCTTGCGTTCCTCGATGGCTGCACACCCGAAAACGTCGCCGACAAAATCGATGAGGGCGTGAGGGTTATCGCAGGGCATCGAACCGACACTGCAGAAGCAGGCCGAGCCTACTCGAAACGCACGATGCCGGTATAGGAACAGCCACAGCTCCCTCTCTCTTATTCTTTATGTGGGAGAGGGCTAACAAAATTCTCCCTTACTCATAAACCCCAAAATGATCAACAAAAAACTCATAGACAAAGTCCGCCCCAAGATCGAGACGTCACTTGGCTACCCACTTCCTGAGCAGGCAGTCGATTCTCCCTCTCTCGGTGCCACACCTGAAGGTGCCGACACCGGAGGTTTTTTTGCAGTGCGAATCGACGATGTCGTAGCCATTTCAGCTCGTCCTGAATGGCACGATAAACTTCGACATATCCTCAACGACATTCACCCTGACCTACTGTTCTCTGTCGCAGGAGCGTTCGAGATCAGTCGTCTAACGCTACCTGATGGAGTTGCAATCTGGGGTCCAGTTCCTTGCTATGTTGCCGATGAATCGACTTGGAAGCCGGTGAACGATCCCCGAGTGGTAAAACTTTCTAAAAAGCAGGTCGGCGAGATCAACTGGAGCATCTTCTGGCACTGCGTTAGTCCTAAATCACTCGCTCATTTTGGTATTTACGAAGGTGAACAACTGGTGGCACTTTCTACAGTCAACGACAATGGGTTCAAGGTTTACGAAATAGGCGTTGATACCGTTCAAGGCTCACAGGGACAGGGACAGGGAACCGCGGTCGTCAGCGCAGCCGGTGACTGGATATTAGAACAAGGAGCAACGCCTTTTGCGAGCGCAGCAGATTGGAACATCGCCTCAGGTCGGAATTTACGCCGACTCGGACTCACATACACCTACTCGACCCTTATCAGTTGGAAAGGCAAGTTCATGGTCCCTCCTCAACCTATTGGCCAGCCACTCCCTGACTACGCGGTATACGACTATTATCCACGATGGGCAATGAACAAAGATATTCTTGAAAATCCCGACTAACCGAACCGAATACTAAGCACCGTACGAACGATGTTCGATTGCCTCACCAGCCGAAGTAGTGATCCCTGTACAAGTAGTCGCTTCTCCTACGCGAAAATGACGGCCGGTGTACGATCCGTTCATGTACAACTTCGTCAGCATTCGCTCCACGTGAGTCTTCACGGTTTCTAAGGTCGTTACAAAGAAGACGAAATAAGTAATGCCCAATTCGAACATCAATAACACGTGCGAATCACGAAGGTATGTACGTGCGTCGATAACGGGCATGAAAATTGCCTAGGGATCACCAGTTATACGAATAGGCAACGGAGAACGGGGCGTACTTGTAAGTCATGCCAATAGTATCGATCGACATCTGTTTACATGTGTCTCCCTGCGGTGGTATTTTTTGATTTGGCGACTAATTTTAGTTTGAGTCGACGAATTTCCACTTTGATCCTGGACGGATTCGCCTTACAACACATCGCCTATCGCTTCTAGCGATGCTTCGATCGCCAGTTCAGCTGATCCCGGTGCAAACACGCTCACGCCCACCTCGTATCCACCTTCTTCATGCGCAATATCGGTGGCAAGATAGTTGATGTGACCGTTGCTGAAGCCCGAAAACACCGTGTGAGCCGAACCAGAACGTTCTTTTACCGCCTGAGCAAGTTCAACAAACGGTTCCACAGGAATCGAAACCAAAACCGTCTCACCAAATCGCATCGACTGGGCGGTAATTTCGATATGACCGTCGAGCGTGTTCTCATCGGAAAGACGGGCAACGCTCAACTGAATGTTCGCTCGCATTACTTTAGAAACGACTCTACGAATTTCCTCTTCAGAAGCCCCCGACGCTCTCGACGTTTCAAGTTCTTTTTCACCGGCATCAAAAGCGGCCTGTGCATCCACAAGATTTATGACGTCTCGACTCGGCATGTCGATAGAAACATTGCTTACGGCAACAGTGTCGTCCGATTCGTTGGTAGGCACGTTGGAGTAAATCCCAAGATCGGCGCCCGAAACCAAGATCTGGTCGAGTCTCTCGTTTCGTTCACGCGGGTCAATGTTCAGGCGAACACGAGCTGCTTCTGCACCTAGTTTAGATCCGGCCTTTCGGTACACGCGAAGATCGCCCGTAAACCCATCAACAGGCCCTTGATTACCGCTTGCACCTTGCAGGAACAAACAAAGCCCCCCAACAGCGTGTTCAACAACCGAACGCATCGGCCCAGGGAAGTCGGGTGTAACCCACTGATTTTCATGAGCCATGATCGTTGGATGCATCGCGTAGTTCACAATCGTCGCAATGGGATTGTCGTCAGCATCATCAAAACTAACAACGTCGACCGAATGATCGACAGCACCGTCCCAGTTTCGACCCGTAAACAGTTCACCGTCATCTCGGGCCGGTCGTCGGTTGATGTTTATGTCGCAGCTTCCACGCCCAAAACCAGTACGTGCGGGCAGTGTTGTCAATTTCGCATCAACAACAGCCTTCGCACAGATGGCTGGGATCGTATTCCACCACTCGGTGGCAAGATCAATCCCGTCTTTTATCCACTGGCCAAAAGTAATCGGTCCCGAATGCGTGTGCGTATACGCGAGCCTGATGTTTCCGAACGGTATGCCAGATGCTTTCGAGATCAACTCTCGAATATCTTTGTCTTGCTGGTTCGTAAAGATTCCGATGTCGACATCGACAATCGCAAGCTCAACGTCATCTTTGATCACGACGAGAGCGGTCACGTACAGTGGCATGTCGTTGCCAATCGAGACCTGGTGGGTCTGAGCCCCCCAACCGGCGTGAGCGACTCCAATTTGAGGGCTGACATCTATTCGGGCTACTCCGGCGTTGAGCAACGATCAAACTCCGTGATTTGGTGACGATTTAGTTTCCAGCGCGAAAAAGCCGGGTGAGTGCACATCGCAACTCGCTTTGACCCCGGCGCTTTGGTTAGAATTTATGCTCTAACTTTGCTTTCGAAATTGATGTCTACGTGTGTGTTGTCGCAGTACGGCTTCGTCTTTGAGGCCCCACATCGGCACAATCGAAGTTTGCCGTGATGACCGTATGCATTGCCATCTTCGTCGATCAGATCGAACTTGCCAGTAATTTCGAGAGAGTCGTCATCTTGAATACGAATTTCTACTGTCATTTTGCGGCCCTCGAAGAATCAACGAAATCGCTACTACTGTGGGAACCCGTGCAGAACGGTTTTTCGGTAGATTCGCCACAGCGACACAGCCAAGTTTCGTCGGTCAATTCCAGTTTGTTGCCTTCGCCGTCGATCAATACGAAATCACCTTTGACGTGGTACGGACCATCGTCGCCGGGAATAATC